>CEPX01052311.1_pt1 | contig 23453 bp, 30 predicted proteins | sample 361361 | NCBI WGS metagenome assembly CEPX01 (sample SAMEA2619974, study PRJEB7988) | marine metagenome | biome: marine biome (ENVO:00000447); feature: mesopelagic zone (ENVO:00000213) & marine oxygen minimum zone (ENVO:01000065); material: "saline water (ENVO:00002010), including plankton...
CCCGGCCATTAGGTGGGCTTTCCTTGAGGGATACAAAGCCTGTTGTGGCGGCGAGGGGCGAGGGGCTGAAGTAGCACTTGAGGAGTGGTTTGGGTGTCCTATTCCTATTACTGAAGGGCCGGATGCCGAGGACGACTGATAATATGGCTGAACAACTAATGACGATTTGCAAATGGTGCAAAGGACTTTTGGGTCCCACACTGACCCAAGAGCATGACAATCCAAGTTTTGCAGAATACAAAGTCTGCACGAACTGTGGCTACCAGTGGGCTAAACAATACTGGGATGGACTGGAGAAAGAATGAACAAAAACAATGTAGACCTGAAATGGATGGACAACGAGCACAATGCTAAATATTTTGAGCATTGCAAGACCAAGCATGATGTAATCAAAGTCATGCGTAGGCAAGTTGAGTTGGAGATTCCAACTGGCTTGTCTAGCGCAGCACGCTCTATAGCAATCAAAATCCGTGACAAGGTAGTTGACTGGCAGATGATGATGTGGGTTCGACCAAATCCTTCTTCCTTTTCAAAGAGCGTGGATTTATTTGTGGACAGCATCCATAACATCGGTGGATGCAATCTCTTCAGCCACCCTAAAGACGGTATGGTAGACGGTGGCGAGAATGCACTTCTGTATGTGGTTTTTGATGGTGGTCTCGGACACGACCTCTTCAGCTACGATGGTGGCCTGGAAAGAGACTGGCTGTATAAGATTACTGATGCAGACGACAGAATAATGTTTGAAGACTATGCAGGCTGGGTATTGACTATTTATCCGTGGTGAATAAAATGAACAAATACAGACTAGAGCAAAAAACCTGTTCCATGTGCGACATGGTGAAGAAAATGAGAGCCAACCACGGCATGTGCGACAGCTGTGCCAGCAGGATTGAAGGTGGAGAACAATGGTAAAACCGAAAACAATTGACGACGATGGGCTTGAAGCATGGCTCAACGACGACCACTATGAAGACGAGAGATACATCTGTCGCTTCTTTAATGGTCTTTATTACGAGCTATCGGACAACACTTATAAAGATAAGGAGTTTGCCCAAATTAATGCTCACTTTGAGCGACGCACCAATAACAAATTAGCACGAGTGGCAAAACTGCCAGACGGAAACTGGGGAATTTACACAAGGGAGAAAGAACAATGAGCCACCACCCAAAGTGCGACGAGTGTGGAAGTGACATAGAAATTGTTATTGGCATCAATGGTGAGTATCATGGCGACAAGTTTTACCAGACTGTCTGCCGAAACTGTATAAGCCTTGGCTGGATAAAAGTCTTCACAGAGCCATTCACACCAGGAGAAATTACTGATGGTTGATTGCATCCGCTGTGGCACTCGCATCTGGGGTCGTCCCGAACGAGACCTGTGCATTAGTTGCATCCGAACTACAAAATCAAAAGGTGTCTGCATAGACGCACCATGCTGTGGGTGTTGCAAATGAAAGAACAATGAGCAAAAACTGGGCAAAGACGAATATGAGAATTAATATCAGGAGCGACGGTCGGCGTGAATGGATTTGCAAACACGGCATCGGCCACACCGTGGGAGTGCCGGAAGAGAAGAAGGGCGATACTGATTGGTGGTTGCACGGCTGCGATGGCTGCTGCAAGAAGTATTTGGAGGAAGAATGAAAGAAAAGGAAATCCAGAGAATCCTAAAAGAGTGGGAACCACATGGCGCCAAGCGTATTGCAGTGGAAAACTTTTTGGGGAGCATCGATATTACTGACCACGAGAGTCACATGGGCACCAAGGCTAATCTAATGATGGATGCAAATCTGTATCATTGGAACTGGGCTACTTGCATGGCTATTTCTGTAGGAATTAAGAAGTCTTACAAGAATATCAAGGAGAGAAACAATGAAACCAAAAATACACAGACTTGAAGAAAAACCAACTCTGAAGGAGTTGCAGGCACTCGTTGGTGGATATATAGAAATATTGTATTCATCAGACGGTAGCAAACAAATCATAATCAATGAAGAAGGCAAACTACAAGGATTGCCTGTAAATTATGAAGCAACAGGGCTTTGGCTGGGAACAGGCAAAGCAAAGGCACAATTCTGGCATGATGTGATTGTCGGTGATGCTGTAGTCCTTGAAGGCAACATGATGGTGGACTGATGCCAATAGGCAGAATACGAAGATTCCAAATCTCTTTATGTGGAAAAGAGTTCGGAGACAGAAATTACAACCAATACTAGGGGATAAACAATGCGAAAGAGACACTACAAAGGATTGCACAAAATGACACTGTGTGGACACCCCACATCTGTGCAAGAATGGAGAATGATACAGAGAGTGCAACCAGACAGAGTTAATTGCCACAGGTGCATAGTATTGCTGGAGAAAGAAAAATGAGAAAACTAAACTATAAGAGAGTAGGAGACCACAAAGATATGGTGACCATGAAGTGCACCATGTGCCCTGTGACTTTGGTTGACTACAAGAAAAACATCAACAAGGCTTGGAAATACCACTTAACTGTGTGCAAGAGGAAAAAATGAAAGGAATCGTCTGTATAGATTTTGACGGAGTCCTTCACAACTACCGTGGTTGGCAGGGTGAAGGCAAATTCAACGAGCCAATGCATGGCGCCAGAAAATATGTAAAGAAGATTCGGGACAGCGGATTCAAGATTCTGGTGTTCACCTGTAGGACAGAGCTTGAAGAAGTTGAACAGTGGCTGGAAAAGCACGATATTGAAGTAGATGGCATCAATGAACACTTGGTTGCATTTGCTCACAATGGAGAGTGTCCGACAATGAAGCCACTGGCTGATGTCTACATTGATGACAAGGCAATAGGTTTTGACAGATGGGACGACAGTCTGGTTGATATGGTGCACGATTTGGCTGCACCCAAGTGGAGCACTTCGACTCCTGTCCGCGATATCAAGCTGCATAGAGGTGATGACCCATGCTTGCAACCAGAGTTTGAATATTCTCACACGAGAGAGGTTGACCATTGCACAGAATGCAACCAAACCACTCTGGCGCCAGTGGAGTCAATTGTGATAAACAGAGAAGGACGCACGATACGGTTTTGCGACAATTGCAGCCACCGAACTGTTTGGGAGTGATTATACACATCAACGACATGGAAAGTGCCTTAAAAATGTGTTACAACACAATAAACACACAAATTTGTGACAACGAGACTATATACGACCCTGTCGTTTCTATCGTAAGGAGGATTTGCCCAATGCAATACACCGACAAAGCAATCGCAAAACTAAAAGGCAAGTATGTACAGTATTCGCACAAGTCAAGAGCCCACTGGCTACTTGGCAAAGTTAAAAGTGTGGCACTCTACAGAATAGGTCCCAAGAAGGGACAACCAAAAGAAATCAGAATCGCAACCCAAAGGAATCTGATTGACAAGAAAACAGGTCGCATCAAATTGGTCGACACTGGAAGGAAAGGAACTATGAAGTGGGGCTTTGCCACCGACTGGCGTGGTCCTGTCCGCAAGACCAAGAGACTCAAGACAGTCTTGGTTCGCAGAGGTGGCAAGCAGCTAACGATGCCAATCAAGGAATGGCTGGAGAGATACTCATGAGCAAGACAGGTGGCTCATGGGGTCCGCTTCGCAAGACGCTGCGCATCAGAAGCAATCCAAAAGGAACATCATGGTGTGGCCCATCTGTGCTCACAGCAATCATTGGTCGCAAGTATGAGTATGTGGAGAAGTTTATCCAAGACCATCGTGGAAACAAAATTGGTTTTAGTTTCAGCCATGGAATTGTAAGAATACCACATCCCAAAAGCGTTCGTGGTATGACTCATGATGAGATGATTGAGTTTTTGCACGAGCATGGTTTGAATTCTCAACTATACAAAATCAAGGTTCGCTCTGAAGACAAAGTGCACTACGATGCCAGAGACTTGCCATCACTAGCCAAGTGGCTTCGTGAGAGACCACCAGAGCTACGCAAGTGTACAATGGTTGTCCACATTGCCCACCACTACATACTGGTGCGTGGCTGCAAGGTCTGGGACAATTGCACTGCCAAGAAAGGTGTGCCACTTTCAAAGTATCACCGTCGCAAGGCAAAGGTGCATGGATTCATTCCTGTCAACAAAGACTGGAAGCCACCAAGCAGTTGGAATCTGCACCACCGACCATTCGCAAGACACGGAGTGGTCTGGGATGATATCAAGAAACAGCGTGGCAAGAGCAAGGGACTGCCAGAGCATCTAAAGAAATATAATAGAGAAAAGAATGGATGGACTATACCAGGAAGTGGCTATGAGTAGATTCAGAAGACTGTGCCCACTGTGCAAAACCTTCAACCACTACGCACGGTGGGAAGCTGGCGAAGTGAGCCGTGATAATGGCGCCACTTGGGAGGCTGTGACTTTGTACAAGTGCAAAGATTGTGGCAATCAATATCTTGAAGAAGAGATGCTGATTGAAAAATTCAAGACAGCCAGCTTCGTTGACAAAGATGGCAAAAAGCATTTCATTGGTTTGACAAAAGGATACAAACAAAAACGCTGGCCCAGCAAAAACAAGCAAGATCGCAAGCTGTTGGAAAAGCTGCGAAAAAGTAATGGAAAGAAATAAGAACTCCGCAGGGATACCAGAAGGTGATGACCATGTCGTCTCTGACTGCAAGTGCAAAAAACCTGTGGTGTCACCTGAAGGCTATTGTAAAGAGTGTGGTGGGATTTGGAGAATGAAAAGATAGAGGGACTCCTGTCTGCCATAGACGATTTAAAATCCCAAGTCCTGTCTCTTTCGGAAAATGTGCTTTCTATGAAGACAGAGTTTGACAGACTGCGTGATGAATGTGAAGAGTTCACCGAATCTGTTTTTCAAGAGTTAGAGTTGAAAAATTGAAAATGAATTTGCTATCAGTAACCCAGGAGTCCCCCAGAATAGTGTCTTTGTGTGAGAACGGAATGGGGTGGGGGTAGTGGACAAAAAGGAATACGAGCAGGCATGGAGGACACTAGGACCACAAAAGATGGCGTCTCTGCACAGACACTGGACCTTTGAGAGTGGGACTGACACAGAAAAGTTTTGCGAAGCAGTAAGAGAAGAGGTTGCAATAGCGTTAATCAAAAATAGAGAAAAGTTATTGGCGAGTGAAAACCAGAATCTCTTGTAGTCCTATATTACTTTAATATATATTATTAATTTATTATATATTATTATTATTCTTCCTCCACTCTCTGGCTCTCTGAATAAAAAAATCCACTGCGCTATAAGGTTTGCTGGCTTATTTCTCTAAAACGAGCATCAAAATGACGAAAAGTATCATGAATAGTGTGACTGTTTCATATTGTCCACCAGAAATCAAGGGTGGCAGAGTCAAGTAATATTGTGCAGTCAACGGTAATATTCTGGGGGCAAATTTTGACGCTCTGTATCCCATTCACGAGTTTGCTTTTGCTTTGTTCGCCAGCAGCTACCACAGAGTATATCATAAAAGTCATCAGTATAAACCTTTTGGAACATTCTGTTTAACTTGGAGCTACACCTTTTGCACTTTACCAATTGGTCTTTACTTTCTGCCATGAAACTTTTCCCAGCGAGACATATCAATGAGCAATAATGCAATTAGTGCATCCCACGGAACATCTTTCATCCCAGACACTCCACGCACATGCACAATTCGTCGTGCTCTTTTATCGCTTTGAATTCCATTGTGATATTATTCTTCCCTTTCTGCATTTCTTGCACATTTTGGTCTTGTGCCACTTGATGCGTTTTTTGCATCCTTTGCAGAATACTGTTTGTTCCATCAGTTATTAATATCTTTGTCAATTTCCATTCCAACTCTGCTATGGTAGCAAGGACCGCATAAAAAGAATTCACCAGTCAAGACTCTGATGGCTTCACCGCAATCGGTGCAAAGGGCATCAATGCAATTGACCATCAACTACCTTTTTCACCATTATAAGACTGTCACAGAGGGATTCATTTTTGCTAAATGGCAATAAAATTTCATTCATGGCATCAATTATTTTCTTCAGTTCTCGGATTGAGATTGTGTTCAGGGCAATGTGCACCATGATGTACGCTTCACTTTTTGTTGTTACCATTTTTTATCCAGTGTATCAGATCTTGATTGTCTTGATTGCTATTTCGTGGCGTCAACCATCCACAGTGTGAACCTTTGTGACCATTTTGCTTCATACACAGCACTTTGTGATTGACAACTCTGTTATTAACTCTTTGCCCTTTCTTGAGAAATGCTTGGCAGTATGGGCTCCTTTTCATTTAGCAGACATCAATATCATGCCTGCTCTCTCTTTCATTATGTGTGCAACTCCTGTCTTGGAAAAGTTTGAAGCCATTGAGACTGCAAGTGCAAAATCATGACAACTTTTCCCCAAGCCATCATAATTTTTGTAAATCTTATCCTTGGCAGCATCTGTAAATCCTTTCAGGAAATTATCAGTGTTGCCAATATCCTTTTTGTTTGAGTAGATTGCAGCCTTCTGGAGCTCAAAACCAATAGCTGCTGCTGTGTTGAATGGTATCTCTGTTTTCTGCATGTTCTGCAAATTGTTAAGTTTGTCAACATATCTGATTGCAATAAAGTCTTCATCATGTTCAACAAATCTGTAAACACCGTAAAATTTCATAGCACCGTGCAAGTTGTTCACCAGCACACCAGTATTGTTCTCAAATATGTGGACACAATAGTTGTCCAGCTCATAGTCAGAGCCAAGATGCTTGAGATTGTAATTCATCACATGCGATGCATACAGTCTTCTGTTGGCTGACACGCATTTTATCTTTGTTTCGTCATGCTCAATCCACAACCAGCGTGGCTCTTTGATATGATATTTGCTTGGCATATCTGTCATATTGCAGATGATGCCATTCAGTGATAGAATATTGTAAGCGCAGGATTTGTTTGCATACAGCGACAAATCGCCAAACTTAATGATGTAGCTCTTCTCTGTTTTCAATATCTTGTCAGGCTGTAGTGATGATATCAAGGTGTCACTCCCAGGAGAGAGAGGGCACAAAACACAACACACGGACGGTGTCAAAGGAGGAAATATGTGTCGGGAGTGACGAAGGGTATTCCTTATAGCTGGTTATTAAGTTTTGCGTTCGGTCCATGTTAGATGATGTTCAAAGAGTGCATACGCTCTTGCTCCGGGTCTGAAAAGTTCTCCACTTTCAGTGTGCTTTATGAAAACCACCTTCGGTCTTGGCTGGGATAGTGGCACAGTCGCCACACTCTCTACCATTTCACTTGGTTGGACGATTACACTGAAGGGTGTTCCTTCAATCTTTATCTCTTCAGAGCCAACCAACTCTGGTTTAGTCTTTTGTATTTCTGGTCCTAGCATGTCTTTGGCTGCGATTGCAGCTTGCCTACTGTGGAAAGTTTCTATTGTTTTGCCTTCTTTGTCAATTAGCTGGTATAATACCATTTGTCATGCCTCCATTTTTTGAGTCTTTTCCTGTGTGGTGACAACTGCGCCGATTTCGTCAGTTCGTATCAGATATATAAAAGCAGCGCACATCGGTGTTCGGAGCATTCCTTTTATATAGGGAAGGAGTAATGTCCAGTTCGGCGTGACACGAGGGGCATGTAAAAGTGCCGAAACAACTCCTTGTGTCTCGTCGCAAAGCACAAATGGCACTATTCGTAAAATACATGGACGACTTCATCGCGCAAGTGGAAAAAGTCTCGCTGTTTAATGAAAACTTTGGCAAGATGCTTTTCACAGTTTGCTTAAGCCAGATGGTAGACAAATACTTCGCTCCATCAATAAAAATGGGCAACAATGTGCTTCGCTACAGACTATCAGCATTGCTCATAAGTCCCAGCAGGAGTGGCAAAGGACAGGCGACAAAGGTTGCCAAGGAGTTTCTAACTGCTGCCGATATACAGTGGGTTAAAACCACTCAATTCACAGATGCAGGCATGATTGGCACCATCGATAAGGACATTGCCAAGCTGGCGTCAATGATGGTCGCCAAAGGTGCTGCCAGCGCTGAAGCACTTGACTTGGATCCTATAATTCCAGGAGACTTGAAGAATTACCGTGTGATATTCTTTGATGAAGCAAAGAGTCTGGTGGTGCCAGGAAAGTGGACCCAGAACATTTATGAGATTCTTCAGGAAGCACTTGACGATCCAGGCATCGTGCGCAAAAAGTTATCAGACAAATATCCCATCACATATGAGACTCATGTTTCAATAATTGCCACCACCTATTACTTGAAGAACTTCCACCAGACACTTATGGAGCAGGGCTTTTTCCAAAGGATATTAGTTCTGGTTGAGCAAATAAGCCCAGAGCAACGCAAAAAGCTGAATGACGCCATCTGCTTGGACTGGACTGATAACACTGATGATGCTCATATAAAAAACTTGGCTGCTGATATGCTGGATTGCATACATGCTGCCAACAAGGAGTGCAAAGAAAAGGAGATGGACTTTATTCAGACCACACCAGAAGCAAGGAAGGCAGTGAAAAACCTTATTGGCTCTCATCTACAGCACATGCGCACTCATTTCTCTGGCTCTGACTTGGAGGTTCTGATGCCATTCACTACAGGCTGTATTGAAAAGATATGGAAGATGGGAGCAATGTCAGCTATTCTGGACAACAGATATGCTGTCTCCGCCATTGATATTGCCAATGTGAAAGAGATTATTGGTCTCTACTTGAATAGCATAATGAATGAAATCCTTGCCAATGTTGAGCAAAAGACAACCCAGAGAGAAAAGTATGAAGCCAGAATCATGCAGGTTCTCAAGACTGTTGGTGAAGGTGGTGTTCCAAAGACAGAATTATACCGTGTCATTCAGGACAGGCTGGGACTTGACTACAACAGGGTGGTTAATATTGTTCGTCGTATGGTTGACAATGGCAGCCTGTTGGTGCGCAAGGAAAAGCCCTCTGGAAAGGGTAGACCAAAGGAGTATATATCGCCAAATGTTAATCAGGGGGAGCTCAAAGCATGACCAAGTTGCTGGACGACTACGAAAAAGACGCTGATGGCTCGCAGCAAGCAGAAGCGTATGCAGAGCAAATAGCAGAGTTCCAACTATCAGAGTTCAGATTCAGGGAGCGTTTAATCACGCTGCTTGAGAGAATATCATACCGACTGGAGGAAATACATGACCAAGTTAGACAAAATAGTAAAGGAAATAGTAAGCAAGAGCACTGACACCAAAGAACAGGTGAAAGCACACGCCAAGCGGATTACCAAAGAGTATGAAGCAAGGGGATTTGACAAAGGCGATATCGAAAGATTGATGCCACAAGCACTGCAAGCATATTACAAGAAGCAGTTGAAAAGCACAGCCAATGCTTTTGAAGGAATAATCCTTGGCAAGTCAAATGTCTGGGATATGGCAAAGAAGCCACGAGCAGCAGTGAAGACCAAGATTGAAGAGCTTGGTCTCAAGGGTGCAATGGAAGCTGGTTTTGTCAATAGTGAAGGTGAGTATCTCTACAACGACTTTGACTGGCGAAAAGGAAAACCAATACCAGAGAGTGACTTGCAGCGTAGTGTTTACATGGTTGCTGACACTGATGATGGCACCTTTGAATTAGCCCTATTGAGATTGAGAGGCAGCAACTGCGAGCTTGTGACACCACACTTCATACCAGTATCCTTCAGAGCAGTCAAGGGAAAGAAGGATGCAAAGGGCAGGAGGTTGCTGTATGATATCAAAGTATCAGAGTTTGAGAAGGTTGCCACTTCAGACTTCAACTTTATGGAGTTCTTTGAAGACACCGTCATGAGTCTGGCCAAGAAGTCAGTCATTCAGTTGGCTGATGTTGAGCAGTGGCACGACGCTAATGCAGACGATTTTAATCGGTTTTGCTTCTCAAAGGTCAACTGTGTCAGGATAAACTTTACTGACGACTCAATTGCGTCCAATGTGATGGAGATTGACGATATATCACTGGAGCTAAACATGGACGAGTCAAACACTGTGACAGTTTGGATGCCCAAGCACATTAATGTTGACTTTCCAGAGAATTCCATGGAGATGATATTAGTCTCGCAAAGCTCTCAAAACAGCGAAGGTAGTGTGTCTTTGAATGCATTAGGAGTATGGGTGCACCCTGCCTTCAGAATAAAAGTTGAGAACAAAATCAACGGAGAGAATGATGTTAGTCCGCAGGAAGTGGATGTACCAGAAGAAGAGACACCAGAAGTGAAGTGGTAAAATGGCAAAAGAAGCAAAGACAAAGTGGGGAACCAAAGAGCAAGCAGAGAAATCATCCGAGTTTTGGGGTGACAAGGCAGAGAAATCTGAAAAGACAAAGGCAAAGAAGGAAGAAGTGAAACCTAAAGCAGTGACGATTGATGAAGTCGGCAAGTGGCTTATGTCCACAGAAAATCCCAATGGAACATCGTGCATCCTGTTATACGGTGCTGATGGCACAGGCAAGTCAGGGCTGGCACAGTCAAGTCCATTGAGAGGAAAAGGCAAGATGATTGTGTTTGATATGGACCGTTCCAACATGCCAATATGGGAAGCATACCACGATTGCGATCCAAACATTATCATCAAGGACCCAGTCATGATGGGCTTTGACGAGGATGGCAACTACACTATTGATTACTTGGCGACCATGAATAAAATCAAGGCATCGCTAGTCTGGATAAGGGACAACCACGAGAAGCATAAAGTCACAGTTGTTTGTCTTGATGGCTTGAACAAGCTGCTCAAGTATGCTGAATACCAGATGCGTATTGATACTCATATTCAAGTGGATGGTGGTGTCTCTATGCGCTACTGGATTCGTAGGAGCAAGGCTTTTATGGAAATCCTTGAAGTGCTGAAGGGTTTGCCTGTTCACAAAATATACATAGCACACGAAGACTTTCAAGTCAAAGACAATGAAGTCGTTGCTGCTGTTAAATCAAATACAAATCAGCTGATGGATGTAAAATGCTTCTTGGAGCGCAAAGACTATGACGACCAAGTGCAGTTCTATGGGACAGTTGATAAGCACAAGAGCAACAGTGCTTTTGAAGGCAAGGAGATTACATTCCTTGAAGTTGATAAGAAGACTGGCAAGTCTGAATGGAATTCAACAGAAGTGTGGTCGGTGCTTGGATGGAGACCCAACAAGGCCAAACCCAAAACCAAAAAATGATTTACAAAGTAAAAAACCCAAACGCCAACATCTCTATTCAGATCCATAACAAGAACAAACAGTTGTCCAGTGTTGACTACAGCATTGAAGGGACTTTGTTATCAAAGCCAAGAACAACCGACTGGGCACTGCTTGCCAATGATGGGGTATATAAGGGCAGTGGACGCATGGTGACATTCAAGAACTCTGAATATCACCTAAAGCAATTGAGACTCAAAGGTTCTTCGCAAGTAGAGTTCACTATCGAAGAAGGTGAAAAGTGAAGATTATAGGTGCTGGTTTGGCAGGGCTTTTAGCAGCCCACATGATACCTGAAGCAGAAGTCTTTGAAGCAAATGAAAAGCTGCAAAGAAATCACTATGCAGTTTTACGACATAGGTCAGCTGGCATATCTGTTGCCACAGGTGTTCCTTTCAAAGAGGTTGATGTAATAAAATCAATCTGGTTTGGCAATCAGCATGTGGACCCAAACATCAAGGTCTGCAATCTTTATTCCAGAAAGGTTGCTAATGTGATAACAAAACGCAGCATCTGGAGCACAGATTTGGACTGGGACTGCAACAGATACTTGGCGCCAGACAACTTTATAAACAAGCTGGCAGCACCAATTATGGACAGGATACACTTTGATTACAAAGTATCAGGACAGGAACTGAAAGAAGATGATGGAGAGCCAGTAATATCAACTATCCCACTGCCAGTGCTTGCTGATTTGCTTGGTATTGAAAAGCCTAAAATGAGACACACAGCCACACCTATTGTGGTGAAGCGATACAGGGTGCCAGCAGTTGGTGTTTACCAGACAATTTACTACCCAGAACTGCACAGTCCAATATACCGTGCCACATTGCATGATAATTTGCTAATCGCTGAAGGACTTGAAGAGAGTGCTCGAATGCCAACAAAATGGAGAGAGAGCTTGTCAGCTTCTTTTGGAATGGATCCTGATGACATGATTCCAGCAGGAATCCACAATCAAAAATATGGCAAAATTGTTCCGATTGATGATAAGTTCCGCAAGTCCTTTATTCTGCATGCCACTATGAAATACAACATCTGGTCGCTTGGCAGATTTGCTACTTGGAGAAATATACTGCTTGACGAAGTGCACGATGATGTCCTGAAAATCAAAGGCATGCTGTCACAACACAAATATGACATCAAACTTGAGAGCATAAAATGATAGTAAAGCTGGTCAACTTTACTGAAGACGCCAAAAACTTGTTGCTGTTCACCAAGAACACACGCTTAATGCATAGTGGCAGTTCGTACAGAGACATCACTCTTTGGGGTGAAGAGAAGAAGCAAGCAGAACTTGATTACATGCTGACCACAATCAAGTCCAGCTGGGAGTTTATTGATTACACATTTGATATTCGTGGTGTGTCAAGAGCTTTTACTCATCAATTTGTCAGGACAAGAACAGGTTCCTATGCACAGCAGTCAATGCGAACAGTCAATATGGAAGAGTTTGATTATGTCACCAATGATTACTTTGATGGCAACCCAGAAGCAAAGAAAGTTTATGAAGACACCATGAAGCACATTGCTGAAAAATATGCAGAACTTGTTGATATGGGTGTGCATGAAGAAGACGCTCGTGGCATCCTGCCAACAAATATCTGCACTAACATTGTAGCCAAATTTAATTTACGGACTTTGCACGAGATGGCGAAATCAAGATTGAGTCCGAGGGCACAAGGAGAATTCAGAGAAGTATTTCAGGAAATGGTTGCCGAAGTGCTAAAGGTGCATCGCTGGGCAGAACCGTTCCTGATACCAACAGAGTGGGCAGCACCATCAATGGCAAAGTCATTGAATCCCCCTACTTGGGAAGAAGAACTAGAAAAGGACATAAAGGAGAAAAAAAACAATGTACAAAAGAGAGAAGCTGGCTATTGAAGACGAAATTGAATTCATGGAACATGTGTTCAATAGATACAAAAAAGTCAAGACGAGGAAAACACGAGACTACGGTGGTCTAAAACATTACAGACTTGGTCTGGTGGGACACATTTCCGATATTGCAAGAAAGACAGAAAGACTTGTCAATCTGGTGATACGACAAGGGAATTTTAACATTGGTGACCTGCCGGAAAGCGAAGAATTGCTGGATGACACCGTTAATGATTTATTGGGGTATGTAATAATGCTCCTCCATGAAATTGCAATCCAAAGATACGAAAGAAATCTCAAAACCAGAAGAGACAAATACCAACTGCTGCGAGATGAAAATAATAGTGAATAATTGCCCAATGTGTAGCACTCCAATGCATTGCGGTATTGAAAAATGTGTGACTTGTGGTTTCTGTATATCTTGTGGAGGATAATTGTTCAGTAGATGGTTCGGAAAAGCAGATGATGGCATTATGCGATTTCTAATCATTTATCACAAGCCTGAAAGCAAGACATTTGCAAAGCATATGACAGATATGTTTGCTGATTTGATGTATTCTGTCACTTGCTGTAACGGAATGCCAACAAAGCAGCAAATCAAAAGTGCCAACAGAATATTTTTACTTGATTTTGGAGTTGAGGAAGATGAGACTAGCACACACATTAAATCATATAGACATATGCGTGGTCGTCCAGTATATCTAGTGCAGCAAAGCAAAATAGACTGGGGTATTCAGTTTACTGGATTGCAAAGAATGGCTACCAGCTTGAAAATCATGGCTGTGCTTGGCCACACAGATGACCCAACATGTCCCATTGGAAAGTTCCACGAAATGCACTATCCATATTCTGTCTCGCCAAATTATGGTAGCGGAAATCCAAGTGTTGTGTGTTATGATGGCGACCTCCCAAAAGAATTCAATCAGTTCAATCCAAAGTTGCAGTTCAGAAAGACTGCTTTTTCAGAGTGTTCATACTATTTGCATTTTGACGACATCTCTCCTTCTTTATATACTTACAGAACACTGAAAGCGATTTCAAACCAGAAACTCCCTATATTTTCAGAGGAAAATGCGTCTTCGACACCTGTAGGTTGCACAACATATAGTTCTAGGAAAGTTATCAATCGTAAAGAGACTGATATGCAATATTGGGATAAGATTGACAACAATTTTGATTTTGTGGAGACACACAACGAACCAATAAAGGTATACAACTCAATCAGGGCACTGTTGAAGAATGTGGAGTAATGAGTTAAAAATTAATCGCCAAGTAGCGGAGAATCTGTCCAAAAAGGACATGATTGGGATTCCAAATACCGTTGTTCACTACTTTTGTGAGAAGGCTGGAAACATTTACAGGGACATTGATGCCAATTCAGTATGCTTGATTGACGGAGTCAAAACCAAAGTAATCATCAGACCTGTAGACAGGCACGATATCTTAATTCCAGAGAGTGATACCGATTATGAACAATGGGTCTTTGGGTTTTTTGAAGGATCTTTCATAAAAATCATAGGCTGGGCTGACAAAGAAACAGTCCTGAATGTTCCACTTCGTGTATTTGGATACTGGAAAGAAGGGGAAGAAAAGGATGACGACAGAGTCAGAATCCTTGAGAGAGGAACCTTCAGAGAGATAAGTGACCTGATAAAAATTGAGAAAGAAGAGAAGGAAGAACTGCAAATTGTCAAGCAAAGATATGTTCCTCTTCATTGTCACAATCAGTATTCAATAGGTGATGCTTATGGAAAGCCTGAACATATTGCTAAAAGGCTTTATGAAAAAGGATTTGGTGCTTATGCGATTACAGACCACGGAACACTTGCTGGTAATTATCAAATGCAAATGGCACTGCTGGCTGAAGGTGTAAAACCAATTCATGGCATAGAAGCATATATTGTTGAAACTGACAAGAGATACTCTCACATGACCATCCTTGTCAAAGACAAGAAAGGCTGGGAAAATCTGCTAAAACTGAATACACTAGCTGTGCGAGAGAACTTTTACTACAAGCCACGAATGAAGATTGAAGAGATATTTGACCACAAAGAAGGATTAATACTTTTGAGTGGATGTCGTGGCGGAGTAGTTGCTTCAAGGTATTTTGCTGGTGAAGAAGACAGGGCAGAGCAAAGAGTGGTGATGTTGAAGAAATATATGGGTGATGATTTTTACTTGGAGTTGATGCCACACGCAGTCAGGGAGCAGGTTGAATACAATGAATTTATATATGGGCTGTCAAAGAAATATGATATCAAATGTGTGCTAACACCAGATGCACACTACTGTGATAAAGAAGAAAAGAAGTATCACGATGCAATTACTGCAATCAATTGGCGCAAAAAGTTCCAAGAAGGTGGTTATGATACAGACACATATTATCTGCTCACAGACAATGAAGTCTTGGATTTGATAAAAGAACACCATCCAGCTATAGACAATGCTGGTGAAATGTTGGCAAATACAATGGAGATATCAGATAAGTGCAATTTTGAAATCCATCCACCAGAAGAAGACGACACTCTTCCTAAATATAAAATACCTGAATTTGAAGAAATCCTGCACAAGAGCGATAACTTGCAGGACAACTACTTGTGGCACTTAATTGTTTCAAGTGACAGATACAAGCCTGAACACAAAGAACAGATTGAGTTGGAGTATCAGCGAATAACAGATAAGAAATACACAAATTATTTCTTGATTGTCTGGGATTATGTAAAGTGGTGCAAAGAGAATGGAATTCTGGTAGGACCAGGAAGAGGCAGTGTTGGTGGCAGCTTGCTGGCTTATGTCATTGGCATTTCAAATGTAGACCCAACAGAATACGGTTTGATTTTTGACAGATTCATTTCTGAAGTTCGGAAAGATATGCCAGATATTGATTTGGATTTTGAAGACGACCGCAGGAAAGAAGTGCTGGGATACATCAAAGAAAAGTATGGAGACGAGCATTCAGCCAAAGTCATAACCTTTTCACACTGGCATGCAAAGGGTGCTTTGAGAGATGCTGGTCGTATATTTGATATTCCCAAGTCCAGAATAAACAAAATGTGCAGTCTGGTTGTCACTAGGTCTGGTGGAGACGCTAGGTCTGACTATTGTTTGTTTGACACATTCAATGAATTTGAGCAGGGAAAGGAGTTTTACAAAGATTATCCTGAAGCCAGTGAAATTGCAATGGGGCTTGAGAGTCACATTAGACATGTCGGAGTGCACGCAGCAGCCTTGTGCTCTACAGAAAAACCAATAGGTGAAGTTGTTCCTGTGTCAAAAATCAAGGGTGAGATTGTAACCAGCTGGGATAAGAAGGACACTGAAGACATGAAAATCATCAAATTTGATATTCTAGGTCTCAAAACATTGAGTGTTATCAACAGCACATTAGCCCAAGTTGATGGTTTAAGCCTACCAACACAGTTTGACGACTCCAAAGTATATGATAATGTGTTCAAAAAGGGCAAATGCTTGGGAGTATTTCAGTTTGAAACATCTGGCCTATCCAAACTATGTAGACAGCTAAAAGCGGACAATTTTAAGCAGTTATACGACATTACAACACTTTACCGTCCTGGTCCATTGCACAGCGGTGAGACTGCAGACTACATCCAAAGAAAAAATGGAGAAAAAGAGTGGAGTTTTGACCATGAATTATTGGAGCCAATAACCAAAGACACACTTGGTTTGGTGCTTTATCAAGAGCAAGTGATGCGAGTAATGCACGACATTGGTGGTTTTACTTGGGCTACCTCTGAATCCACCAGGAAAGTAATTACCAAGAGCCAAGGTAAAAAGGTGTTTGAGAAGCTGCGGAAGGAGTTTGTTTACAATGCTGTCCATGAAAATGGTTTGGGAGAAAAAGAAGCAGAACACATTTTCAATGTTGTTAGCATGTTTGGCTCTTACGGATTCAATTTGTCACACGCAGTTGAATACACAACGATAAGTTATTGGTGTGCATGGCTCAAAACATATCACCCAAAGGAGTTCTTTGCATCTTTAATGTCAAAAGAGAATGACAGTTATCAATTGAGCAATTATATCAAAGAAGCAGAAAAGGCAGGAATTGATGTGTTGCTACCAGATATCAACGAAAGCAAGGTTGGATTTATTGCAACTGATATTGGCATCAGAGTTGGGTTTGCCAGCATCAGCAGCATTGGCAAGAAAACTGCAGAAAAACTTGAAAGACACCAGCCCTATGCAGGCTTGAGAGATTTTATCAAAAGAGCAAAACCATCAATCACAATTATCAAAGCACTTGCATGCTGTGGTGCTCTTGATGGATTCAAGCTGCCAAGAAAATATGCTTATGAAAATCCCAAGTCTGTGATTGATGGACAGATGCCCATTGATATTGACGAATGGGGAGTGATGAAAAGACAGGAAATGGTAAACCAATATGTCACACTGCCACAGGAAAAAGGTCTGATTGAAAAATATAAAGATCCATTTGAAGGGCTTGCTGATTACGAACCAATAGGGAAATTAAGGTTTACAGATTATGTTTCAGAGAGATGGATAAAAGGTGTTGTTACTTTCATTAATTTTAAGCAGGAAGGTCTGGAAGGAGACTGGACAATGTTTGATAATGTTCTTGAAAGGAGATATGCACACCTTAATATTGATGATGGGACAGGTCAAGTGCTTGTTCATTTGGCGCCAGAACAATATACATTCTACAAACATATACTTGAAAGGGTGAAGGGCATCCCTGTTGCAATCAAAGGGCACAGCATCCCTAATTTCCAGAAGATATACTGTGATGCCATGTTGGTTCTGGACGATATTGATATGACCAATCCAATTTTAAAATACTTTGATGATAGATCCGAAGACATTAAACAGTTGAGAGCCTTGAACAAATTTGCAGACATAGGAGTGGTGTCGCAGGTGAATTATAAGGTTAGCAAAAATCGTAATCCATATGCAAAAATAAGGACAAAAGAAGACGATTTTATGTTGGTATTTAAATTAGACGGCGATGTATTTGTAGCAGGAGAGCTGTTGCTTTACACAAAAAGTGACAACTTTGGGAAGGTGCTTGCTCGTGTTAAGTAAATCAAAAATATCAACATATGAACAATGTGGCTGGAAATATAAGAAACAGTACATAGATAAAATCCCATCACCACCAACTGCTGCGATGGAGAGAGGAACAAACATACACAAGGTTTTAGAAGTAATTTACAAAGATCCTCGCATACTGAAAGCAGAAAAAGAAGAAGACTTTCTGAAAATCATTGAAGACCATTCAGAAAATAAAAATATAACAGGAGATGCTGTCTGGAAGAATCATTTTGCCAAATTCAATGCAGAACTGATTGAAAACACAGGAACCTGCATACCTAAAATAATAGAAGGCTACATAAAAGACCCCAAAATGGGATTAAATGGTATTGTTGACAGGGTTGACTCTTGTGATTCTGGTTGGGTTGTGATTGACTACAAAACTGGAAATTACAAAAAGACACTTGATGATGTGAACAAGTTAGAACTTGCAGTGTATTCTATTTTGGTTATGAGAAAACACGGTGGCAAAGTTGCATATATAGGAATCTATTATGCTGACAAGGGGAAGCTAGTTGTGGAAGAGTGCAAGCAAGAGTATGTTGAGAATGCTTTAGGAAGAATGGAAGCAGTAAAAATTGGGATACAGCAAGGCAACTTTTCAAAGAAACCATCTTGGAAGTGTAGATTCTGTTCATATGCGAAATCAATGCACTGTGAATATGGCTGAAGCAATGTATTTTGATATAGCATTTCCACAACGGAAAATCATGTGCACTGATGATATGGGCAAGTATTATAAACTTGTAAATCAGTATAACGGAAAAAGATCCATATACAGAAGTGTTTACAACTATAAGGAATCGCAAGAGAACAGAGTGGTTCCCAGCAGTGCTATAATTGATAAAGTGTACTTTGATTTTGATGGAGCAGATGCTTTTTATCAAATGGACAAATTGCATGGATGGCTTATGGGAAAAGATTATGCTCACCAAATCATGTTTAGCGGCAAGAAAGGATACAATGTGTATGTTTTCTTGAAACCAAAACCAGCTGTCAATGTCAATTTGGTTGCCATTCACAGATATATTGAAAACCAAGCGAATGTAAAATCAGACCAGCAAACAGTTGGCGATATCAATAGGGTGTCAAGGGTGCCGAATACAATTCATATCAAAAGCAAACTTTACTGCATTCCTTTGACAAAAGACATGCTTGATAAAGGTGATGATGTTATTAGAGATTTGGCGAAGATAAATCAGGAGGTTTCGCATGTATTTGGCAACAAACGCATGAGTCCTTTATATGCTCAAAAGCAAGGTGAAGAATTTATTGCTCTTGAAAGATATGAACCAGAGTCGTTTACATCGGATAGCAAGAGAGTCCAAAGGTTACTTGACGATGCAAATATTTATCCTTGTACCAAAGCAATGCTTTGCAATGAAGACCTAGAGTGGAGAGGTAGATTCTTTTTGATACTCTACTTCAAAGAAAAGGGTTATACAAAAGAAGAAATTGCAGAGATTCTTAAGCAATCACTATCCAAAGAAAAGTATCACCACGCCATATATTCTGAGAGACAATTGACATATCTCTTCTCTAAAGACTTCTTATTCCCCAACTGTAATAAGCTAGTGCAAGAAGGATTTTGCGTGGAGCCACATTGTGACAAGGAAGACACAATATACCGCTAAAATTACCACCAATGAACCTAAGAAATTTATCAAACAATTCAAGGATTTTTTTAAGACTTGGACAATAAAAGAGGAGCATTTACCTGTTGGAGACATTCTTCTTGGTAGCGGTCTTTGCATTGAAAGGAAAACTACCAATGATTTTGATGGATCTATTTTGGACGGCAGACTTGAAAGACAATTATATCACATGTCTCACAACTTTGATTTATCAGTAGTTGCAGTTGTTGGATACATAGCACCAAGCAAGTGGGACAAGTATTCAATCAAGGGTAGGGAAAGCAGAATAATAGCAAGGATGGCCACCATTGCCATGTCTTATCCCAATGTTAGGGTGATAAAAGTTGATAACAACAAACAATTATTCCAGCTGATTGCAAAATTATACAGCAAATATGAAATGAAAAACGGTGTGGTGAAACCAAAGATTGTTCTCAAAAATAAAGAGTCAAAAGAGGAAGTTGCTGCCACCTTGTTGACGGCACTACCTGGAATTGGTGCCAAAAGAGCAAACAAAATCCTTTCTGGTAATAGCCTGAAATCTATTACCCACATGGAATTGCCAGACTTATTGGAAATCATGCCAAAGAAAGCAGCACAAATGCTATTTTCACTGTTTCACGAAGCAAAAAAATGATGAAAAGTGTGTTCGTCAGCAAAAAGATTAAATACTGCCCAGCGTTCTCAAGTTTAGTCTGATTGCATGTCACACTCCGCTGAATGGTATCTTGAGCAAGCAAAAAAGGCCAGAAAAAATCGGCCAGATGGCTGGGTCCAGATGAGCGAAGTGCTTGCTTCGCATATCGAAGATATTTTGAGTGGTGAATGTGACGGTAGTCTAGTTCTTGATACTGAAGCAGTTCTGGAGAGACGAAAATTTTATGAGGAGAAAATTAAAGAATTACGGAGGGGACTGTGAAGGACGATCCTCTTCGTAGTGCTTTTGATGTTTTGCTAAGCAGGTGTGATGGTGCCACATCACAGGATGGAGCAGGCTACAATAAGACTGATGCAGATTTTTCCCAGTCCCTTGTACGGTTCAATAACTGGTCCAAGAAGCAGAGGATGGCGGTTTACAAGATGCTCTGCAAGTACAAGAAACAGCTTAAATCACTTGGCATTTCTTACGATGCAATCCCTTCTCCAGAGAAGGAAGAAGAGACTTTTGAACAGCTCATAGAAGAGTTCAAACCTAAATTCATTGATGTCCACGAAAACCGCTTCAAGATAACATTCCCATTTGACTGGGATGTTGTGAATGCTGTCAAGAGAATCAATGGCAGAAAATTTGATGGAGAGACAAAGGTCTGGACCATCCCGCAGAATGTTGACTCTATTGCACAGCTAGAAAAATTTGCAACCAAGCATAAATTTGGCTGGGCAGATGCAGCCAAGTCTGCAATATCTGCAATCAGAGATGCAGCAAAGTCTGATATCAAGGCAAGCCATGCTGAGAGTTCAGAGTTTGCAGTTGATAAATTTGGCAATGATATCTTGCAGCCTTATCCTTTCCAGAAGGCAGGGATTGAGTATGCAATCAATAAAAACTCTGTAATGATTGGCGACGAGATGGGGCTTGGCAAGACCATCCAGGCAATGGGTGTGGTTGAGCACCGTGAATCGTATCCTGCATTAATTCTTTGCCCAAGCATTGTCAAGGTGAACTGGATGAGAGAAATTCAGGCTTGGCTACCCCACAGGACTGTTCAGGTAGTGAATGGTGGCAAAACCAAGATAGACTACAATACTGACTTTGTTGTCATGAATTATGATATTGTCTTCAAGAGACAGGATGAGATTGTTGACGCTGCTTTCCAGTCCTTGGTAGCAGACGAGTCTCATTATCTGAAAAATGGAAAGTCCAAAAGAGGACGAGCAGTGGTGGACATCGTTTACGGCACCAAGACCAAGAAGGTGAAGACTGACAATATTGTCCCTGTCAAGATTCTGATGTCTGGAACTCCAGTTCCGAACAGGCCATTTGAGTTGGTCAACCAGCTGCGTGTCCTTGGCAAGTTGAGCGAATTTGGTGGCTTTGGTGGATTCACAGACAGATATTGTGACCCACGATGGAACCGTTATGGGATGGACTACTCTGGTGCCGCTAATATTGAAGAGTTGAATGTTCGGATGCGGGAGAAATTCTTGGTTCGCAGGAGGAAGACCAATGTTCTCAAAGAGTTGCCAGATAAAATTCAGACAGTGATTGGTGTGAAGATTTCAAACAAAGCAAAGTACAACAAGGCTGCTGCCGACATTGTCAAGTTTGCAGGGAAGCTGGCAGTCCAGAAGCAGGAGTTCTTGGACTCAATAGAAGACCTTGATGAAGACGAGATGAAGAAGGCTATCAGCAATTATGCTAGGAGCAAGGAGCGAAGTGCAGAGAGAGCCAAAGTTCTGGTGAAGATAGAAGTGCTCAAGCAGGTGTGTGTTGAAGGGAAGATGAAATCAATCAAAGAGTGGGTTGAGAATTTCCTGGAGTCAACCAATGAGAAGCTAGTGATATTTGCTCACCACAGGGATGTTGTTAATAATATCGCAGACAAATTTGGTGCAGTAAAAATCATGGGTGGTGCTGGTAAGGCAAACCAGGAAGCGATTGATGAGTTTCAGAATGGAGAGGCAAGAATCATAGTGTGTTCAATGATGGCTTCTGGAGTGGGGATTACTCTGACTGCTTCCAGTAATGTTCTGTTTGTTGAACAGGGTTGGAATCCAGCCCAGCACGACCAGGCATCTGACAGGTGCCACAGAATTGGTCAGAAAAATGCAGTCAATGTTTACTACATGAATGGTGTGGACACAATTGATGACTGGGTTTACGAACTGGTTGAAAGAAAAAGAGTAATTGTTGATGGCGTGACTGATGGCATTGAAGTTGACGATGATGGCGAGAATATGATAAACACGATTATAGATCGGCTATCAGGCACAGCATGACAAAGACTTAAATTCCGAGGATAAGGGTGACAGCATGAAGGCTATGAAGAACGGAAACTTTGTAAACTTTATGATGGCTATGGTGGCAGCACCAGTAGTGATGGCATGGGTAGGACTTTCTATCTTCCTTGTAATTATGGCTTTTAGAGATCCAATCATAGTAGGAGACATAGAGTCTTACAAATCAGTTCTGCTTATTATTGGCTCTCCAGCCCTTGTTATCATTTACAAAGTTTTGGAGTTGTGGACTGCCCAACAGAACAGTGATATTGAGCAGACAAGAAAAGACACCTTTGCTGATGACGACCATCACGACAAAGAGTGATTACGCAGTATCAAGATTCTCTGCTACATGGCTGCCAGTGCCACTATCTGTAATTCCAGTTCCACCAGTATAGTTACCAACTATAACATTTTTATCAGAAGCAACAGCAATGGCATTTGTGTAAAAAGCATCTATATGGTTTCCTGTGACAACACATCTATCACCAGCAGACAGACTAATGCCATAAGCAGTGGCAGACAGGCCATCACCAGTAAGTGAATTTCCTGTAATTGTTGCATTGCTACAATCGGTAATTAATATTCCAGCGTATGTTGCATATCTGCATATGTTGCCAGTGATTGTAAAAAAATCGCTATCATCAATTTTTAGGAAAGTATCCAATCTAGCTGTTGCACTTGAAGTGGCAATATTGTTTGCAACTATTCCAGAAATGCATTCGTCTAAATCTATAGCATCTGCGCTAGCCCCACCTGTTGCATACTCTATCCTGTTTCCGGTAATATGCCAATT
>CEPX01009593.1_pt1 | contig 23433 bp, 20 predicted proteins | sample 361361 | NCBI WGS metagenome assembly CEPX01 (sample SAMEA2619974, study PRJEB7988) | marine metagenome | biome: marine biome (ENVO:00000447); feature: mesopelagic zone (ENVO:00000213) & marine oxygen minimum zone (ENVO:01000065); material: "saline water (ENVO:00002010), including plankton...
ATTCAAGAGATAGGTTTTTTGATGATGCAGAAAACATAATTGTATCACGTATCTTTACTAAAGCCCAGGCTAAGAAGTTATATCCTCTGTACGCGAATGCTATTGATTCAGCTTCTGGTGGAGAATACACTACTGATCAGATAGTAACTGGGAATACTGATAATACTGGATTAAAATTCCCAGGTGACGAGACTACCCTTGAGGCTGATACTTATGTAAGAGGATATGAAAGATACTATAAGATCCGTGAAGTAGCATATCGGATCCACGAAAAATGGTCTGGTAAAGAATTAAGACTGACTCAGAAAGAATATGAAGCATATTTAAATGAAGAGGTTGGAACCCTTGGTGATCAGGTTTTTGAAGGTGAGAAAATTGAACAGAAGAAAGAAGAACTTGGTGGAAAGAGAGATCAACTTCTAAAAGGAGCAGCGGACCAGATAGATGGAGAGATAGAAAAGGCCGCTTCCGAGATGGAAGTCCAGTATATGGAAAAGGAGAAGGAACTTCAGGAGATGGTAGATCTTGGAGAGGTCCTTCCAGAGAGAATGGAACATGATCTTAGTAATTTAAGAGAGCAGATTGACAAACAAGTCAAAGATGCTTACAATCAAGCCCTTGAAAGTGCAGGCCAGGTACAGAATATACCCAATGTAGAAATGAAGGTAAAGGCTGGGCTTATAAAGGAAGGGCTGATAGAAGCAATCCCTATAACAATTACAAAGGTTAAAATGTGTGTTGTTGTTGGTGAGACATATGTGTTTGGAAGGGTACTGCCATCGTCGAAATATCCGATAGTACCGATATGTAATCTACATACGCGTACACCGTATCCTATGTCGGATGTGCGTATGGTAAAAGGATTACAGGATTATATCAATAAAACACGCTCACTTATTATAGCACACGCTACAACTTCTACCAATATGAAGGTACTTGTCCCAGCTGGTTCGGTTGATATGGTTGAATTCGAACAGAAATGGGCACAGCCTGGAGTTGGTATTGAGGTTGACTTTGATATGGGGCAGCCTGTTGTAGCCAGTCCAGTTCCTCTTCCGAATGAACTCTATCAGAATGAGACCACAGCCAAAAGCGACATCGACCACCAACTTGGACTATACGACCTGATGATGGGAAACTCTCAATCTGCCCCACAAACTTACAAGGCCACCATTAGTCTAGATGAATTTGGACAGAGGAAAATAAAGTCCAAACTTGCTGATATCGAAGCTGGGCTAGTTATACTTGCTAAGGTTGCAATACCACTGATGCAAGAACTATATCAAATGGAAAAGGTCTTTAGGATTGTTAACCCAAACAATTCTATGAGTGAATACGCTATAAATAAGCGTTTATATGATGATAAAACAAAAGAAATACAAGTTTTTAATGACATTACTGTTGGAGCCTACGATGTTGTTTATGTGTCAGGTTCGACACTTCCGTCTAATAGATACGCGGAACTCGAATTCTACATGGAAGCATACAAAGCAGGCCTCATTGACAAACAGGAAGTCTTGAAGAAGACAGAAGTCTTCGACATGGAAGGAGTACTTCAAAGAACGGACGTTATTGCTCAACTACAGCAACAACTCAAGGCAGCGACTGAGCAGCTTAAGAAATTAAGCGGCGATATGCAGACGCTTACCCGTGAGAATGTACACTTGAAGCAAAAAGTAGAAGTTGAAAAGTTCAAAACCTCACTTGATTCAGTTGAAAACAAGGCAAAAGCAGCAGGAACGCTTTTTGACCATAGACTAAAAGATCAGATGGGGTTAGTGGAAAAAGAAGTACGGGATGCAGCAAAACAAGCCAGCAAACCTCCATCCGCATCTAATGGAGCTGCTAAAAGGAAATAAAAATGGAAGCTAATAATCCAGAACAGGTTATACCGCAACAAGAAGCCCCCCAGCAGGAAGTTCAACAGGACGTACCAGCTATCGAAGCTAGTATAGATCGTGAAATAACTGAACAGCAGGGGACCACCTTTGAAGAGATTATAGGGGTTACCGAACCAGAGCCAGGTCAAGCACCTGTACCTACTGATGTCGCACCCCAGGGAAATGATCAGGTTCGGTATCAATACTGGCAGTCGGAAACTGCCAAGCTTAAAGATCAGTTAGCACAGCGTGATGAGATCTTAAGGCAGCAGACTCCCGTAATAGACTATGTTACACAGAATCCAGGAGTACTTAACGGACGCGTTCCGCAACCCCAAGCTGCTCCAGCAGCAAAAGAGACACAAGTAGAGGAAGAATTTCCAGGTCCTCCACAGAAGCCTTTACAGCCAGCTGGGTACAGTAGAGAGGATGCGTATCAGGACGCAGCAAGTGAAAGTGCGAAATATGATTCTGCGGTAGAGCAGTGGCGAGATGATATGCAAATGTATAATCAGCTCCACACTTCTTACCAAGTAGCTACTATGCAGGAGACTCATGATAAGGAGATCAATGAACTTAAGAAGTTTGAGCAAATGAGGCAGAGCGATGCAAGGCAACGTTCGGAGCTTGACAATGCTGCAAGATATGTTAAATCCAGGTATGATCTTGGAGGAGAAGCTAATCTTAACAGGTTTGTCGCCGAAATGAATGATCCTAATTCAATTAACATGGATGATTTGGTAGGCTATTGGAAACATAAGAACGGGATAGTGGACTCAGGTCCAATGCCAGTTCAGAATTCGCCCCAACAGCAATCCAGTCAGACATTTCAACAATTGAAAAGGGCTCAATCAGTTCCAACTCCGATGGGTGTCCAAACATCTGCAACGAATCAGGCAGCTGATCCTTCGAATAATTTCATGCAATCTCTTATCAGTGAGGAGAAAAATCGAAACTTACTTTAACTATGATGAAATAACGAGGAATTAAAATGGCAGATTATAGTGCAGGTCAGTTGATTACTACTACTCCGAATAGTCCAGGTTTTGGCGGCCAAAGTATTGACAGCCTTAGGCGTACTTTTGGGATCGGTGATACGGTCCATGAATTAGCTCCAGAAACTTCAATTTTCTTTAGCTATCTGAGTAAATTAGGTAAGAAACCGACTGATGAAACAGTGTGGAAACCGATGGAATATCGGTCTCAATGGCAAAGGCGTAATTTTAGCTGCAATTTCCATGATGGAAATAACGGTGCGGATGACGTAGCAGGATTAAAAATACAAGTTGATTACAATCACCAGGGTAAAGTTGTCTCTGGAGCCAAATACTCACCAGTATTTATAGTACCTGGACAGGTATTAAGAATAAATGGTGAAGTATGGAAGGTCGCTAATGATGCTACTATTACATACATTACAGACTCAACTGGCGTAACAGCAACAGGAGAAAAAGGTACTACAGCTGGGGACGTAGTTATTATTGCTTCTGCTTCAGTCGTTTTAGTGTCTGACACTTCAAAGACGTATGACGTTACAAATGGTAGTGCAACATCTGTTGGTGGTCAGGTCATTGGTTCGCAATGGGCTGAAGCTAGTGGTGCTCCTGCAGGTTGGAGAGATGAATTGAGTGATGTGGAATTTTTCACACAGATATTCAAGACATCTGTTCCCTTGATGAGTGGATCTATGCAGGCTACAAGGTATCGTGGCTATGCAAATGAATGGAAACGTGTATACGGAGAGCATGTCAAGTCCCATAAAATGGATCTTGAAAATGCATTTCTGTTCGGCTATGGTAAATATACCAGTGCTGATGTAAGAAACTCCTGGGGCATAATGCCATTTATCCAGAATATGGGTGGCAAATTCTACAATATCGATTATGATGGTGCTGCTGTAACTACTCCTGCTGAGGGAGTTGCTGGTGCGGCATTTCCATGGACATACGATGGAATAGTCGACGTTATGGATGACTTCATGAACTGGGAAAGTGGTAACAGTGGTCAAAAACTGGTACTTACTTCCCGTAAGGTTATAAATACACTTCATAAGATGGGTTCTAATAGCTTTTTGGATAACTCTTTAGCCGATGGTGCGGGCACTTTATTCCGTTCAAACCTTGAGGTTAAGAGTTCAAGCTTTATGCCTGTTGATATAAGTTCTATTTCAACCTCCTGGGGATCATTAAACTTTATAGCTCATCCATTGTTCAGAAATGACATGGAAGACTATGCAGTTGCGATTGATCTACGGCATGTTAGTTTGCGTCCGCTTGCTGGTAATGGACATTCACGTGACACGTTTGTCGAGACCAATATTCAAGAGAATGATATCGACGGAAGAAAGGACCAGATTATTACTGAAGCTGGTCTTCAAGTACTCTTCCCAGAGACTCACGCTATCTTGAAGTTTGGTGTAGATAACGATTAACGGTAGTTTATAACTGAAATCTAAGAGGGGGCTCTTTATGGGCCCCCTTAAAGACTGATGGCAGCCAAAATAAAAGACCGAATACTTGCGAAGCTGTTTCCAGATCCTGACAGTAATGAAACATTTGTCAGCGAATTAACTAACGAAACAGACCTTTTTGAGCAGTCTTTATGGGAAGTAGCTAATATGCTTCCTGTTAAGATGCTTATTGAGGTAGCTGCAGATCCAGCGAATCCAACCGCATCTCCTCACTCCTTAATAGTTCATGAAAAGGTTTTACTTGTTCTAAGGAATAGTAAAGAAGACGGGACTGGAGATGATATTGGGTGTTCTGAGATTGGGATAGAAGACTCTTTTAGAGCATTGGACAGCAGTAGTATACACTATGCTACCCCAAGATCTCCAGTATATTGGATCCACAGGAAGGCAGGTGCTTCAAGTCCAGAAATATCAGTTGCTCCAACTCCTGCTGCACAACTTACAGTTTATAGTTATAAGAGGAAGACTCAAGGGGATGGTGCGGGGGAAGTAAACTATGAAACAGCTACCTATGTTGATAATTTCCCAGATGAAGCTATTGAAGCTCTTTGTAATATGACTGCTATGAAAGTTATGCAACAAAAACTATCTTATATGGCAAACGATGAAGAAGATGCTGAATTATATCAGATTTTTCAAAGTAACTTGCAACAGATAGAATCAGCATTAAAAGATTCAATTAAGTTGCTTTCACCAGATGAAAAGCCAGAGGTAGCACGATGACACTTAAAGAATTATTAGAAATAGTACAACTACACCATCCTGGTCAAGGCGAAACAATGATTCGTCAGGGCTTAAATAGAGCACAAGATAATTTTAGTGCTAAGACAGGAATGCTTAAAGCTACTGCAAATGATACAACAGTAGTTGCACAAAGAGGATATACTCTCCATGATGAGATGCTTGAACTGTATAGAGTGGAGCTCGATACTGAACTGATACCAAAATTAGTTGGTGGAGCTCTTTCTGTCCCAATTGGAGATGTAGACGATGAAGCAGGTGTTGGATCTACTGCAACACCAGTAACGGCTAAAGCAAAGGCTGATAAATACGCCTGGTATCTTGATTGTAAAACACTGTATATAGTAGAAAAGTGTGCTGCTACTGCAGACTATCTTTATGAATGGCAGTCAGTGAGTACTGCTGGAATGAAAATAAAAGTTTATTATACCAGAAAGGCAGCTAAGTATTCTGCTGATGATTTAACTCTCGTATCAGAACTTCCTTCACAATTCCATGAAGCATTATCTTTTAAAGTGATCTCTGACTTTTATAAGCTACCAGGAGAAACCTTCAACCTACAAGTTGCAGGATACTTCGATCAGGAATTTGAGAAAGAAGTTAGAGAAGGTAAAAAATACGCTAAACGAGGCCATCAGAGAACTGGCTTCATTCAACCTTGGAGTTACTAATGGGATTTACAAGAGATCCATCGAGCTTATCAGGCTTTTTAGAAGGCGGAGTAGAAATTAACACACCAGAGTTTGTATCCTGGGATAGAGATGTCTTAGCACAAGGCACCGATTGGGGTCTTGGACAAGGATGGCAACTGAATATTAACGCAAGTGGATCTGAACTTTCATTTAAGTATGGTTCAGAAGTCCCTTTTGCAATAACTTCTGATGGTGAGGCTACACTAACTACTTTAGCTATGCCAACATTAAAATTAGATATACTAAGTTCCCTGCCAGATGTCGCCTCATATCAATTAGGCGAGGTAGTGAATGTTTTGGGCTTCCTGTATGTTAATCAGGATGATCCTTCATAAATAAAGAACAAGGAGAAAGAAAATGGGCTGGAAAAGAATACTAACAACTTCCGATACCGAGTTCGTTGAAGATACAGTTGGAGCCATGTTCACTGGTAATACAGAAACTGGCATAGCGGTTACGTATCAAGACGCATCTAACGATATTGACTTGGTAGTTTCGGATACAACGGTTGCAGGAGATAGTGGTTCAACAGGAATGACTCCTGGCGATACTCTTACTATCGCTGGAGGCACTGGTATCACGACTGCAATGAGTGGAGATACTCTAACTGTTACTGCGTCTACGCAATTGTCTACAGAGAATGTTGAGGATATAGTAGGTGGTATGTTAGATGGGACTGAGACTGGAATTTCGGTTTCGTACGATGACGATGGTGGTGCTAATATAGACTTCGTTGTTTCTGATACAACCGTAGCTGGTGACAGCGGATCTACTGGTATGACACCAGGTGATACACTAACAATTGCTGGTGGTACCAATGTTACAACAGCTATGAGTGGGGATACCCTCACAATCACAGCGGCTGATGCATCGGCAGCAACTTCATTCCAAGTTGAAGATGACAGTGGAGATGAAGTTACTATTAGTCATGCAAAAGAATGGGCTATACTTGGAGGTACAGGTATTGGCACTAATTGGACAGATACATCAACTGGAAGTGACGGCGACCCTTTTGACTTGACTATTACTAATGATGGTGTAACTTCTAATGTAGCTGGATCAGGAATTAGTGTTAGTGGTGCAACAGGAGCGGTAACGGTTACAAATAGTGGTGTTACTTCAAATGTAGCAGGATCTGGTATATCAGTATCGGGAGCTACAGGTGCAGTGACAGTTACTAACTCAGGTGTTACCTCTGCCGTAGCAGGTAGTGGTATATCTGTATCTGGTGCGACAGGGGCTGTAACTGTAACTAATTCTGGAGTAACAGGTTTATCTGCTACTGCTAATGAAACAACAGTAAGTGGAGCTACAGGTTCTATCACTATAGGATTACCAGATGATGTAACAATTGGTGGTGATTTAACTGTTACTGGTGATATGACAGTAAATGGTACTACCACAACTGTGAGTACAACAAACTTATCAGTAGAGGATGTATGTATCTCTCTTAATACAAACAGTGATGGAGATGACTGGGTAGGAGCTCTTTCTGCAGGTGACTCTGCCATATTGTTTGCTGGATTAAGTGCTTCACCTGTAAAAGATGAGACCATAAAATTGATTTGTGACGCAGATGGTTTTCAATACGATACTGGTGACAACAGAGCTTGCTTATCGGTAACTCATACAAATAGTACAACATTTGCTACTGCGAATTCTGTTACTGCAGGTACTCTTGCTCATGTGAAAGCTGCAGCTTATGTCTTGGATGACACTGAGGGTAGTGTGATATATGACTCTGGTTCAGGTGTCCCATCAGATGGAACAGTAGTAACAGCAGCCGATTCGCTGTACATTTACTTTGCGTAATGTCTAAATATGCACGGGATGTAAAACAAATAGTAAAAGAAGCTGTAGTCAAAGAATCAGTATCAGGTCTTAAGCTAACAGTAAAGGATACTGATTTTTTGCTAAAGTTGATTATGCGTTCTCAATTTGAAGGTTCAGAAGTTGAGCAAGCGTATATGGTAATTAGTAAGTTAGCCGAAAAACATAGGAGGAGCCTTGAAAGTTGAATTAACAATAACAGAGTTATCAATGCTTAATCAAACACTGGAGAATACATCAGTTAAAGGAAAAGATGCTTTGCCTTTTTCTGTTTTATATGCCAAGATAGAGAAAGCACTGAATAAAGAGATAGAGAAAAATGGCGGACCTGATCCAGTTGTAGGAAAGTAAAATGGCAGGCTGGAGAAAGATTTTAACTGCCTCTATGAATAATACTACATCAGATGTTAGTACGATGTGGTCGGGTAATACGTATGGTACCAGATGTGGAGTTGTAGGTAACAATTATATTGGTAATCATAATTTAGGATCAAGTCCAGATGAAACGGACTTTACAGCAGATATCCTTGACGTATCCTATTATCCATACTTTAGAGTCCAAAAGGGATGTAAAATAGTAACCATTGGTGGATGTGGTAATACTAATTATGCTTCAAATGGCTGGGCAGCGTCATTCTGGCTTGTAGACTTTGATCATAATGATGGTGATGCAGATACTGTAACTCAAATTGGTCATGATTTTGCTTGGGCTGCTGGTATACAGGAAATGGGAAACTTTGAAGAAGATCTTGGAACCCCAGTTTCTGCAGCTGATGGGAATATTATAATCCATTCTGTAAGAGCAACATCTGGTTCAACTAATAAATACTTCTACTTCAATCCTTCTATAACGTATTTTATGGAACGATAATGATACGAAAAGTATACGCTACTGGAAGTGAAAAACTTGATGATTACTTTAGTGAACTTGTTGAAGCAGTTAATATTCTTACGGGAGATGTAAGAAGTGGAACACCAGGTGACAGTTGGACCATTGTTCAAATTAAGGCTTGGCTTGACCAAGAAGATATTGACTATAATGGGACAACTTTAAAGGCGGACTTATTAGAGTTATGCCAGATCACATAACAGCAGAAACTCATAGGCGGGAAACTAAGGAACGTCTTGTTCGTATAGAAACAATAGTGGACCGTATGGAAGTACATTTGTCAAAATTAAATGATAGGACCCATAAATTGGAAAGCTGGAGGAGCTGGATGGCTGGTGTCATCGCGGCAATGATGTTAATAGTAACCGTAATAATAGGAGTAATATAATGGTAGGCGTAATGCAGGAATTCTTAGAAGAGAAAGTATTCAACGATGAAACAAAAGCGAAACTTGTAAAATCGCTAAATGATGCTGTTGACATACCAATCATTTCAGAGAAAACGGAAGGAAAAATCATAGATTCTATGATATCAATTGTATTTGAGGTGTTTAAGAAGGTTCTACTTGGTAAATAAAAGTGGATACTCCAGATACAGACGGAATGTCAGTCTATGCTGACCTTGTCTGTGATCCAAATGCTGGAGATTTGCTTGACAATCTTGGTATAATAGGAAATAAAACTTACCCAGATGGGGTAGAAAACTGCGTTAATTGCGGTTACAAGAAGTTGGCGAATCTTGAGGTTCTTGGTGCACACAGCAAGCCTCTTTTTTATATATGTAGAAGATGCAGTCATTTGCATCTGCGGTTTACAAGGCCGTATACAATGAAGTGTATATTAAAAGCTGAGTCGCTATACTCTAATCCTCTATCTTGGGATATGCCACAAAGAGAGGATTACGACTAATGGACAAAGCAGACTATGATGGCGATACCAGTCATGGTGGTATAGATAGAGTATACGAAGTAGTCTCTCAGTATCTTATACATGGAGAAAAAGCTGCTGATATTCTTGGTATACAGCCCCAGACTATGCGTCGATATCTTCGAAGAGCGAAAGCTCTTGGTCTTGATGTAGAACAGGGTAAGGTCTTAAGAGAAATACAGGCTAATTACTCAAAATCTGAGTTATTAGCAATAGCTAAAGGAGCAAGAATACTCCCTGGTCAACCTAAAACTCCAGTTGTAGATTTCGATGGTGACAGAACAAGAATAGGTTTAATGGGCGATATACACTTTGGTTCCAAATATTGCTTATATGATCTGGTTGATGAAGCATTTAAGGAGTTTGAAGAAGAAGGTGTTGACATTGTGTGCCAAGTAGGGGATCTATGTGAAGGGATGTCTCATAGACCTGGTCATATATACGAACTCTCACACTTAGGATACCATGAACAAAAGAAGGTAGCTATTGAATATATGGAGAGATGCCCTGCTCCATTATATATGATAGACGGTAACCACGACAGATGGTTTATCAAGTCTAACGGAGCTTTGATAGTTCCAGATATATGTGATGCAATCGAGCATGCTACATTCCTGGGACATGATGAAGGTAACTTAGCGTTAGGCGATGCTGCTACATTGCGTTTATGGCACGGAGAAGATGGTAGCAGTTATGCGGTTTCGTATAGAATACAGAAGATTGTTGAGAGTCTTACTGGTGGAACAAAACCTAATGTGATGTTTTTGGGACATGTTCATAAATGTACGTACCTTTATGACAGGCATATACACTGTTATAGTGCAGGTGCGTTTCAAAGGCAAACAGCCTGGATGCGTGGTAAGAGACTTTCGTCTCATACAGGATTTTGGATAGTAGATATATATGTAAATAAAACTGGTGTTAGTAAAACGACAGGAACATGGTACCCATTTTATGCTTGATGTATTTGCAGAGTATGGTGCAATAGGTGTGATGATTGTGCTTTTCGCGGGACAAATAGTTTTCCTACAGAGAACTTTAACTTCTAAGTTAGCTGAGATAGAAGAAATGGTTATAAAGCTTATAGACAGATGGAACAGATCTGACGAAAGAGCTGAAAGACGACATGAGAAATCTGTTGATGAACTGAATGATGTAACAGACCAGTTAAACTTTTTAAAGGGAAGAATTAACGGTAGGGGTCAAGGATAATGCCACGTCAATTAGCTGAGTTAAAACAGTTCAGTACTGGGATAAAGAGTTCTCCGTCAGATACGGATATACATCCAGAATCTGCTATATACAATACTAATATAGATCCTATATCTGAGGCTGGGAAACTAAGGGGGATTCGGAATCATCAGAAAGTTATTCCATCTGGGGGTAATATTTCTATGAATATATTTCCTCCCTGGAATGGCAATGTAACTGATGGAGAAGGTAATTTTTTCCCAGATGCAACTCCTGCAAACCAGATAGAAGGAGTTACAGTGTCTATAAACGACATTGAGGTTACAGTTGATGCTATAAACACTGGGACTACAAGAGAAATAAATGATACCTTATTCGCAAGTTTAAAGACTGCGATTGAAGGTATTACTGGAGCGGATTCTCTGATAGAGAGTGTTTCTCTTAGCAGAGCAAGTAATGCGGTAGGAGAACTTTTAACTGTAGATACTTTGACTACTGCTACAGCTTTTACTGCAAGTCAGACTAATCAACCGTGTACACTTTCAAGTGCTGGTACTGGAGTTGGAAGTGGAGCTACGGCAACATATAGTTCAAATGGTTCTGGTAACCTAACTGCTGTAACTATCACAGCAGGTGGTCAGGACTATGAGATAAATGAGCCACTTATAGTGACAGAGAGTGCAGGAACTCCTGGTGTAGGTGGATGCGACTGTAACACCTTTACATATCCTGTGGCTTATTATGGATCTGATGGATTAGCATATTCGGTAATTGATGCAAATGGTGAAGGAGTTGGTGGCAATGAAATAGCTGATGCAGACTTATCCCCATATAGGGGAGTAGGAATAGAATTTAAGGATACAGTAGCTAGTGTCGATGTAAGTCTCACTTATCGTGTTGGTGCTGCAACTGTACGGGTTTATGAGGTTGGTGAAGTATATGATGGTTCTGAAACAATGAGTGGCTTGACTACATGGAAAATATTACAAGATGATACTCTTTATCTTGGTATGAATGCTACAGAGATGGAGTCGTTTAATGATGAGGCTAAGAATCATATAGCGTTTTATAGTATAACGGATTATGATGATACTTCTGATCCTGCAGGAGCGACCACCCATAGAATGAAAGTATTTGACGATGTTTATGGCACAAAAGATATCGTAACAAATTATACTAATGATGAAGGAGTTGCTATATACTATGATATTCCAGGTGGTCCCGCAGATGTTACAATAGAAAAGAACAATGCACAGATATATGTTGGAACAGGGAATACGTTAGCTTCAAAAACTAAATGGTTTGGAAAGATTAAGCATAAGCAATTTGCTGTAAAGCCAGAAGGATATAGAATGTTTGATTCGGAGGCTCTTCCAATTGATAACGGTGAAGCAGTCTTTAATTTGAGTGATATAGACTATGCTTATGATGGATTATATAATGGGGTTAATTATGATAGAAATTGGGACCCAGGTATAACATATGGGATATCACCTGGGACTCTATATCTTTACGGGATCAATACTGAGGTTAATACCGATAGTGGAACCAATACAGACCTTGGTGTACAGAAAAGATCTGATACAAAACTTACATTTACGCCAACTGCTTTTTATAGCTCAAGATGGCTCTGGACACAACTGAATGAACTTGATTCAAGTAATGGTAGTAATACTTATGATGGCACGCCAGAGCCTTGGACACCTCCTGGTGCAACATCTTCTGTACTTGATCATTCTCACGGGACTGCTACTTCAGCAACTGGAGTTGGACATAGTTATATGTGGATGACAGATAAATATTCATCTAAATTGCATATCATAAGTGTAGATGGGACTAATTTCCTTGCTGCTGATGTTTTAGATACTGCTGTGATGAAGAGTTTTGCTTTTGATTTTAATACTGGTACACAGACTAATTCAACTGGATCAAGGGTTACAGATGTTATTGAGACTACAAATACAGCAGGGACTGCAACAAGAGTTTATGTTTTGTATACCCAAAAGAGCGATACTCCTTATACGTTTGATGAGGAGTTTGTATTTTATTTTGATCCAGCTACTGACTTACATTGGAATTCGCTTACTGCTACTCTACACGAATGTACTCCACCTTCTCCAAAATTGAAGTTTTACTCATCTTATAGGTCTGGTAGTGGAATGTATGTCGATGAAAATGTTATGTATCCTGACTTTCATACGCTGTCGCATGATTATTGGGCGGGTACATGGAATGTTAAAAGTAATTATATGTACTGGAGATATACTGACCATCTTGGGGAACCAGCTGCAGGCTCTCCTAATAAAGATAGTGTGATTCAGTCCCATTCCAACTTTAATAGTTGTAAGGGAAACCATTGGGAGCATAGAAGAATGGATGCTGGTGGAGTGAATCCCTGGATACCAGAACCAGCTGAGGGTTGGCCTCCTCCAAATAAGTGGGACCTTGGAACAAATCTTGGTTGGGCTGAAGACGAAGATTATGCTATAACACCTCATAGAAAGGGATTTATAGATCTACAAGATGGATATAATTCTATTGGACTTATCTGCCATGTAAAAGGAAAATTTGTAACTGATGCTGGTGAAATAAAGAATAAAACTTACAACAACTGGACACCTCGTTATCATTATATGTATGGAGATCTATATGAGACTGAAAGTTATGATGAGGTAGTTATGTACAATATCAATCCGACTCATGAAGGAGTTAGGGAAAGACATCTTCCTCATGGTTATCTAGGTGCTGATTTTCATAATACTCCTCCTGCAGTTTCAACAATAGATGAAACTGGTGAAGCTACTCCTGGCACTAATGATTCGACTGGGACTGCTGGTGTATACATGTCTGGGTTTGGAGTCAAGGATGGGAAATCACGTAGGGACCATCATATATACAAATTTAAGTCTGGTGAAAACACAACAAATTATCCTAATAGTAATGAGATACATACAATGCCAGCTGACTTGTCTGGAATTCAGTCTATTTGTAGAAGGTTATATCCTACTACTGAGTCTACAAGTGCTACCAATAGAATGTGGATGATTTTACAGGGAGATGATGGGACTGACGGTGTATTAGCAGCTTGGGATTTTGCTAAGATAACAAGTGGAACAAATCCAATTAAGGAATTAGAGATAAGTACACAGACCTATGAGCCTATGATATTCTCAAAAATGGGTACTCCTGCGATAGCTATAACTGTACCAAAGACTTCTGATTCCTTTAAATTTATAGCTGGTGGTGTGACTGGTGTTGATTATGCTATGCAAATGAGTGCTACTCAGGGAGAATATTTTGTAGGAAGAGCTACGTATGAATATGGTATTTCAGGTGGTAATCAATACGGAGGTTATTATTTACCAATTGCTGCTGATACCAATACTGAGTCTCCTTATTTGTCTTATTACTCTGCAAGTGTATTGCCGTTTGGATTGAGTTTTACAAACGGAGACATAGAAGAGGATGCTGACAAGCCAGGTAACTTTACTAATGGTGGGACATACTATTATAAGATGACACTAATGTATGACGGCTTTCAAGAAAGTCCTCTAAATAACTATTATTTTCAGTATAAACCAACCTCTGGTGGTAATAATTATAATACTGTTGTAATAGCGATCAGGCTTTCTAAACCTGCAGCAAGATGCTCTTCGCTTCAGATATATAGAAAGAATGATGTTGAAGAGTTTTATAGGCTTGTCGGAGAACAGTCTTTTAAATCAGGATGGGGATTCGATACTACTACAGAAGAATACTTTTCAGTATTAGTAGATGACGGAACCCTTAGTGCTACATACGAAGCTATTACTGGGATGCCAGAGTCATTAAGAGATACGGGTATTAACTATAAATTAAGTTGTTCTGCTGGTGGATATCTTGTTGTAGCTAATTGTTTTCACAAAGATATAACTAATGGTCAGAACTTTATATTCAGATCACAGCCAGGCAATTTCAGTGTGTTCAATTGGTCTCGTGATTTTACTATATTACCAAATGAACCAACAGCTATAGCTTATTGGGCTGGTAGACTATATGCCTTTGATAAGGCTAATATGTATAAAATTGACTTAAATAGTCTTGCTATAGAGGATATACATGAGGGAGTTGGCTGTTTCGGAGAACAATCATTTGTAATAACCGATTATGGAATGTTCTTTTGTGACTCTAATAATATGTATAGACATAATGGGACTAATATAACTCCTATAGGCAATGATATTCTGAAGAACTCAAAACTTGACGACCTTGGTATCACTAATAAAGCCTGGCATAACATTACTCACGCGTATGATCCTTATGTACAATATGATGCTTTTAACCAAAATGTAATGTTTCAGTTTGAAGACGTTGATGGTACTTACGGATCTTGGAATTACAATATTCCACGTAAAAGGTGGGATTTAGTTGATATTCCTAAGCCAAGAGCTTCTGTACAGGGCAATTTAGGCGAATTATGGCTATCTGACAGCGATTACATCTATAAATTAGGTGAAGGTTCAGGTAGAAAGAAATGGAGCCATTATACGCCAAGTTTAGACTTTAATTATGCTACAGTAGATAAAAGGTTAAAAAGGTTAAAGATAATATTTAATAGTGCTGCGGACATAGCTGCTTCAAGTTATACTCTAAAAATTTATGCAGATGAAACTTTAATAGATCTGACTAAGTCTATAATTAAAGATGAAGAAAATGTAAGGACCTATAGGCTAAAGGGGACTGAAGTAAGGCGTGTTAAAAAAGTTAGGCTTGAAATTCTGGATTCTAATGTTGAGATAGACTCTTTTGGCATATCATACAGCCTAAGAACAATTAAATAGTGGCTTATAGACCAAAACTTGGTGTTGTCAAGAAGAGTGCTCCCTCTGTATCAGATCCTGCACTAAAGCGGGTTATCGATACAATATATAGGGATATCAATTCTCTTTCTGATGATGTCCATCTACCAAGTGGTACTCATACATTTCTTCCAAGAGAAGGCGGTCCTGGTGATGTGAGACTTTATGAAGGAGTCGGATCTGACGGATCTACTGGTTATTTTATGCAGGGGCGGTTTAAAGATGGATGGGGAACTGTTCAATTAACTCTTGAAACTAAAAATCCAGAAACAGTTGACACTCAAGCATCTACTGATGGTCAGGTCTTTGCTGGTTACATTACAATATATGATGTAACAAAGCAAAATCTTGCCTTTAATGATAGTGTTGGGAGCGGATCTCACCAGGTATCACAAGGGAACCATAGTCATGATCACCAAACTTTAAGTAATTTAGTAGGGGAGTACCATGCTTTAAGTGGGGATCCAACTGGTATAGTTAAGTTAACAGCTACTAATGGTACTGGCGATACTTGGACTCGAGCTGATCATGGGCACGCATTAGATCAGAGTATTGCTCCTGAATGGACAGGTGAACATAATTTTTATAATACTACTACTATTCGCGGTACTTCTGGTGGTGCTGACTGGCCATTAGCTATATGGCCTAATACCCAATTTGGTAGAGATAATTTTGGTGAAGGAGAAACAAATGACCAGGGTATGACAGCTAAGTTCTGGGGTCCTTCTACAGAAGTTGATACAGATGAATTTGCTATAGATGTTACAGGTCATGTTCTGATAGATGGAGAGCTAACAGTTGGTGTGGCTATATCTGATAATAATGATGTTGACTTTGCAGGTAATTTAGACGTAGGTGGATATTTAGATGTAGATGGCATTTTTACACAGGGGATTGTTGGTAACAATACTAATGATTGTAATATATACGGTGAAATGTATACTCAGAATATTGTTTCAATTATACCACATGGTAGTGCTGCTGATGTTCCTGCTTTAAAGGTTATTGGTATTTCTAATGCATCTCATGGACAGCTAAGAGTTGGTTCTTCAGAGTCAATGTTCTTTGATTTGAAGGTAGATACCAGCGGTAATCTTCTTGTAGATACTATAGGCAATATTCAGTTGCTTCCTGAAGTGGGAGATGATACACCAGGACAAGTACTACCAAAGCAGACCTTACTTACAGACCTTGGGGACTTTAATCGAATGTTTAGGTCTCTGTTTGTTGGTGAGATCTATGCTGAAACTCTTGTAGCACAGGATGTCCTTGCAACTATCGGGGGAAGAATAAGCGTTGCTCCTACAACAATGTATGAAACGTTTCTTGGATCTGATCCTGTTCTCCACGATACGATTGAAGTTAGACACAATATATTTGAGAAGGGAGACTATGCTATATCAAAGTCGGCTCCAATGGGTCTTCCGCAAACGGAGATATTTAGAATAGCTGATGATGGTGAATGGGCGTATACACATATAACTGTAGATACTGTAACTGCCCTTGAAAACTCAGTCAATGTAGATGTGCGGGATTATATCGCTGCTGTAGAATCAGATTGGGGAATAAAACCAAACTGTAGGATTGTATGTACGGATGGAGGCGGTACGCCTATCAATTTTACTAATAATGGACCTGGCAGTACACAGACTCTTGAAGATGGAAGTTGGATAAAAGTTGCTGGTACCCCTGGAAATGGATTTCAAGAACCTCCTAATCAGGGAATAAATGGTGCCTATAAGGCTATGATTAAAACTGCGGATACAGAAGATGATGACACTGAATATACCGAAGCTCCTGATTTAGAAGCAGGTGAAATCGATATTAGGGTTCCCAGTGATGTGTTTGGTACAAGTACAACTAAATCTTATCCTGATCTAGTTGTTTATGTAGGACCGCATAAGTATAAAGTAGCTCGTAGCGTTGCTGGTATTGGGCTCCCCAATAGATGGCAGAGTGGCGATGCTATAATGAATCTTGGTCATGAGTCAGGAGATGGGTTTATAGAGATTACATCTACTGAAACTGCTTATCAGGATTTAGGTCCTACAATAACTTTGTATGGTAGAGACGATTCTGATGGTTCTTCTGGTGTTGATCTTACAGTAACTACTCCTGGTACTGGATATTCTACTGGTAAATTTACTACAACTCCTTCTACAGGTACAGGATCTGGATTAGAGGGCACTATTGTAGCGGTGGGTGGTTCTGGAGAAATAACCCATTTGGCACCAGATGTAGACACAGCTAATGGGATGTCTACTCTTGGAGGGACTGGATATGCAGTAGGTAATTTTCTTAATGTTGTCCAGACTGGTGGAAGTTCTGGGATTATAAAAGTTTTATCTATTGAGCAGAATTGGAATGGAGCTCTTCCTGTAGCTTCAATGGGAAGTTTAAGAAGTTTTGTTGATTACAATGAAGGTGATGCACATGGAATAGCATTAGGAAAGAATTTATATACCTCAACAGCAGCTTCATTTCAAGGAGTGACTATTGATCCAGTCAAAGGAGTGCGTTTATTTAGTACTCCATTAAAAATGTATTATAATGGTACAGACCTACGTTATCATCTTGAAAGCGATGGTAAAATGAGAGTTGGACCTGCTCTTGTTGATGATCCATTGGGTGATTATAGTATACCAGATAATCAGCAAGGATATAGTTGGGATGGATCAGTCCTACGAATGTCTGGCATTATTAACATTACAAGTGGTCCTACATTTGATGATATACAAGGTAATATCAGTGATTTAAATGATGTAACTGGTAATGTAGCCAATTTAGTAGTAAGTATGTCTGCTATTGAAGCTGTTGCTGATGGAAGAATCAATGCTTATTATGAAGACGAATCTGGCTCTATATCTGGTCATGGATTCGGTGACTATTGGATAGATACAGATCAAGCTGATCCTTCTGTGGCAAACTCTGTATACCGCTGGGAAGATAGTACTGGAGGCAGTCAAGATACATTAGATTGGCGTCAAGTCGATGCATATGACGCTCTGGGTACAATATATTTCGACGCAAGAAATGCTCAGATAACTGCTGATGGTAAGGTTACTACTTTTTATCAGGATGGGATTCCTACTTCAGAAGGAATAGGTGACTTATGGGTAGATACTGATGATTCAAATAAGCTATACAGAGCAGCGTCTGCTGGAGCAAATGAAATTACTGCAGGTGAATGGGTTACGGTACAGGATACTCATAATGATAGTTATATAACTAGTCTCACTAACGACCTTTCTTCTCTTACTGATGATTTTGATGTATTAGATGAAAATACGGTAAGCGATGGGGAGATTGTAACAACTTATGCTAATGATGCACCAGTTGATCCAGCCCCTTCATATGGCGATTGGTGGGTAAAGCTTAATATTGTTCCAATGAAGGCTTATAGGTACGAAGATACAAATGGTTTAAATCAGGGTGATCTGGCCTGGGTTGATAGATCAACCAATCTTGTTGGTGCTGCTTATATCTCTGCAGTAGGAGCACAGGCGACAGCAGATGGGAAAATTACTACATACTATGGCAATCAAGTTCCAATAGGGTTAGAAGGAGACATCTGGATACATACAGGGCAAAACAATGCTATGTATCGTGCTATGATTGATGGTTCTGATGCTATTACTGTTGGTGAGTGGGAGATTGTTCAGGATCTTGACATCCAAGTAGCGGTAGATGCTGCATCAGCCGCTCAAACTGCTGCGGAAACTGCTCAAGAAGCTATTGAAGCTATGGAAGACCAGGTTGTTCTGACAGATAATGCGTTAGAAATTTGGACTGTAGAACAAGGTCCAAACTATAAACTTGCTAAATATGGTTCTACTTCTGTCTTTTATGATGGAATTGAAGATGAGTCTGAAAATGAATTGCTGGTTTTAGGATCTGGTGGGGTTTCAATAAAACTTGCTAATGTTGAAATAGCCAAATACGGTGCTACTACAAGAATTGGTGTCGACGCTGATAACCAAAGTGCTGTGCGTCTCTCTAATTCAACATTAACGATAGGGACTAAAGCTCAACATACTGGTGACTTATCACCTATTTATGCTGATGCCAATGGTAAGCTTACTATAAGGAATACAGCTGGTTTTTCGATGATAGATACTGGTAGTCCGTTCACTATTCAGAGTGGTGACGTAATGACTGATGGGACTACTCCATATACTGAATGGAATTTAGATGATAGTGATACTGGTATAATTCAACGTCAGCAAGTTGAAGGTGAAGCTGCAGACTATCATTATACTGAACTTGCTGGTGGATTTTTATCCTATAAAATTGGAGACAGTTCATTTAATTATCCGCGTGCTACACAATGGATTAGGGCATCAAAAGTAAACTTTGGCGGTACAACTACTTTCTTAACCATAAGTGGTGATACGAATATACAGGATATGTTTGATGGTAATTATAATGTCCAATATCATCCTGTTATGTTACCTACTGCTAAAGGCCTTCCAGTTGGTAGAGCAGAGGATTCCACATCCCATACTGATGGAGGTAGTTCTGTTATAAAATTAAATAGAACTATCGATAATACAGTTAACTTTGAAAGTCTAAATAAATCAGCTACATCTTTTCAGCCAAGAATGGCCATGTATCATGGTCCAGTTGGCGGAGGTGGAGGCTATGATGCTAATGGTTATTCAATGACAGAATACCGCACGATATCAGGCAGTGCTGGTAGCAAGGTTATATCTACTTCAACTAATTTAAGAGATAGTTTTGCTGACGGAGATGGAAGTATAGAGGCGGGTACTTACAATAATGGAACAACTCTATTTACTGATCATGATGATGATTGGGGGTCTGGAGATGTGCATGATCTCTGGTATCCTATGCCATCTGGTCCCAATGATGATTATGATTATGGGCTATTTGGGAATAGTTCAGCGACTAATAAGCTAAAAATTGTCTTATGGATAAAGATGAATTATAACTATTTAGATACAGGTATTGGTGTCGGCGATTATGGAGCTGTAAGTGCTCGCGTAATGATTAGGTTTGGAAAGAAAAGGTGGGATGAAGATGACTTTTATAGTGATCACTATGCGTTTATGGGTCATGGCAATGCAAGTACTAATAACACTGCTTTAGCTTGGAATGGCCCAGATAATAATCTTTTACAAACAGCTGTTAGCAGTGCAAATACTTCATATCCTTATGCTGGTCATACTTTAGAAACATCGGATCCATATGAGTTAATATTAGAGCCGCGTACACATGCAGACATAGAGCATAACTTTATTGATGAAAGATGGGGTCTCGCTGTAAGAGCTTTTGGCAGAGAAGTTGTAGAGACTGGTCTGTCTGTAACTGGCTATTCTTACGGAATTTATTCTGTATCGTGGGGAGAAGATCCTGTTAAGACTTATGAGTATTCTGGGACAGGGTTTGCTTCTGCCTTTTTGGTAGATGCTGGACAATATAATACATCTTCAGGTACGGACTCTGGTTATCCTAATCCGTTTAACTAATGGCTACTATAACTAAAAATATAAGTAATCAAATGGGTGCATTTTCTGTAGCAGATTCAGCCAGGGGTCTAATCCCAGCATGGTTAAGAAGTGGCTGGGACCAAGTAGGAAGTGATATGGATAGTTATGCTAATGTTACTTCATATGACCTTGATGCTGTCTCAAATCCAGAAATTGGATATGATTATTTCTCTGAGTGGCTAAAGGATAAGATTGATACTGATTATAATACACCAGGTAAAGATGTTTTGATAGCATTTAAAGGAAGACATGTAGGAAACCTTGTTAATGTTGTATATAACGGAGATTTAGTTTTAAATTTTAGTGTAGAAAATGATTTTGATACAGCGATGAATTTGGTGTATATACAAGCAGCAATTAGTGCTCTTACAAATATGTCTGAGAGTACTACTTCTGCAGTAAATTCATATACGACAACATTGCAAACTTGGAAAGATGCACAATAGGAGGAATAATGAAACAAGATGAAATAAAAGCTGAAATAGCAACACTTGAGGAGAGAAAAAGACAAGCTGAAGCACTCTTTTTAAAGTGTGATGGTGGCATAGAAGTTCTTAATCGGATATTAGAAAAGTCTAAATCCGAAGATAAACCTGTTGCTAAGAAAGAAAAATAGTGTAAATTGTATTGGTGAACTATATATTATACGAAAAGGATAAGTTATGGGTTTAAGTGAGTGGTTTGGTGCTCCTAAAAAACTAGACGTCAGCAAAATACAAGGGTATATGACTTCTGACTATACTGATAAGATTGGTCAGATGGGGGATGATATGCTCGATCCTAACTCTGGACTTAACCAAGCTTGGAAGGATTCTTTCAGTCTACAAGCAGCAGATGATGCTTATACTCAGAATAGATTGTTTGATCAGAGTTCTATGAGAGGTAACATGAGCAGCCAGAGTGGTATAATGGATGCTATCAGGAGCCAGAATGTTGGTAAAAGTCTTGGTAAAGCTGGTGATGCCTACAGAGGTTTTGCTCTTAACCAGGGTAAGAATGCGTTGGGTGCGTATACTACAGCTCAGACAGCTGACCAGAATGTTGGTAGTGCTATGGCAGGTGCTTATGGTCAAAATGTTACCAATGAGAATAATTATAACGCTGGTATGGCTGGTATGGTTACTCAGTTAGCTGGGGGTGCTATGATGGCTATGTGTGATCCTCGTACTAAAACAGGTATGAAGAAGGTCGGGATTATCAAAACAACAAAGAAACCTATAAACCTCTATTCTTTTAGTTATAAAGGCGATGGAGGGAGAAAGTCAGTAGGACTTAGTTCGACTGATGTAAAAAAACAGTTTAAGTCATTTGTCCAGAAAGATAAGCGTGGATTAGAATGGATTAACATGACCAGATTAAAGGATGTATTAAGATAATGGCTGAACAATATCAAGGTATAGTTGATTATATGAAAAGCCAGGGGCAGGACTTCTCAAGGGAAAATCGTAAGATGTTATTTGCTACGTTTTTTCCTGGTGTTGAGTTTACTGGTACTGAAGATCAGAATAATCTTTTAATGGGTAAATTAAAAGATCCTAATAACCCTCTTGGAACAGGTGCTGCTGGTCAGGGTACTGATCCGACTAATCCTAATGCAGGGAATGCAGGTAAGGTAACGGCAACAGAAGAAGGTGGAGGTGGTGGTTTTACAAAAGGTTTAACATTAAACGATGAAGGGCTTCCTATAGGTGTTAACGTTTCTCGACCTGTTGGGGATGACAAAACTCAAAGCTTTACTGTAGATGAAATCAATGATGCAACAGTAACATCAAGTTTAAGTGGTCAGAATATTAAACCAAATGATTATGCTGAAGGTGTAAATCCAACTGGTGCAAATTCTACTACAAGCAATGCTGTTGATTTTAAGGCACAAAAAGAGGTTGATACTAGTAAGGAAGAATTAGATAAAATTAAACCTCCTCAGACTTTATTTGGTATGGCTTCTAGAGGAATGGATTTTGCTTCACCACATCTTATGGAAGGTGCTAAAGCGGGCCTTGGTGCCGCTAAGGGTTTACTTGGCGACGTTTCACTTAAGGACAATGCTAGTCTCGGTACTATGGAAGGTTGGAAAGATTTAGGTGGAGATGCTTTAAAAGGAGCAGGTGGACTTGCTGCAGGTGCAGGAGGTTTATTAAGTGGAGGCTTAGGGATGGCGTTTAAAGGATTAAGTCCTTTAATGTCAGCTTTAGGATCAGGAATGAATACTATGGGTAGGTCAATGATGGGCTTACAAATGCCAAGATATTAAAGGAGTAAGTTATGGCAAATGATTGGACAGGAAGAGATGATATGGATATTCCAGGTGGTATAGCAGGGACTGGCTGGAGAAATCCAAATACAGATAGAGTCCCAGATGCACTACAGAAATGGATAGCTAAACAAGCTTATCGTTCTGGTTTTGATAAAATAGGTGACTTTGTTAGACCAGGTGGTGGAGGTAGGGGAACTCCTACGCTTGTAAAT
>CEPX01022768.1_pt1 | contig 23417 bp, 15 predicted proteins | sample 361361 | NCBI WGS metagenome assembly CEPX01 (sample SAMEA2619974, study PRJEB7988) | marine metagenome | biome: marine biome (ENVO:00000447); feature: mesopelagic zone (ENVO:00000213) & marine oxygen minimum zone (ENVO:01000065); material: "saline water (ENVO:00002010), including plankton...
CAAATTTACTATCTTCATTTCCACTTAATCTGGCGTTTACTATAACATAATGACCACCCAATTCCATAGGAGCGTTAGATCCATGACCTCCGGGAGGTCCTATAATAACAGTTCCCGTTGTACCAGAACCATGACTAGAATTTCCATAAACTGTAACATTTGCTGTTGTATAATTACTTCCCACTTTAGTTATTTCAATTTTAGTTACTTGTGTACTAGAATTTCCAACACATCTAGCCTTTGCGCCCGAACCATCTCCATTAACATTAGCCGTTGGAGCAAGTTGATATCCACTAGATGTATTCGCTAATACTGAAAAAGCATTTACTAAAGTCGCCCGTCTTTGTGCTCCATCATATGCACTAATTACAGATTGTTCTCCTCGGGAAGCATTGTTTGTTATATAAACTGTTGAATTTACATAAATGCCATCAGTAGTATTTGCAGAAGCTGCGAGAGTTATAACTGAAGTATTTTGTACACTCGCCAAAATTCCTTCATCAAATAAAAATGAAGTACCATTTGCGGTCTTATTAATAATATCAATAGAACCATCTATTGATACATCTTCAACATCAAATTGATTAGAACCATCATCTATAGAACCCACTTTTTGTACGGGAATATAATCTGTAGTCACAAATTTTAGCTTAGCTTCAGGTGAAATGGTATACAAATATTTCCATTTATAACCATCAACAGTTTCAATAATTTTTGTACTAGTGCCTGTTGGTTGGGCTGTTGAATTACCACTATTTATATTATTTTGTACACATTTATATACATGATCACTTGTTGTAACAACATAAAAAGTATTTGAATGTAAATCAGCATTAGTATCAGTATATGCAGTATAAGCTGTGTTTGTTGTCCAATTATATCTTTTAACAACCTGTGATACATCACTACCATCTAACTTTTTGGCGGAAATCATATCTCGCCAATGTGCATATGATGTATTAGCCACAGAATCAGAAGGAGTCGGCGGAGAAGCTTCATCTGGCCATACAACAGGACCTCCAATAAACATATACAAATTTGTAGCAGATGTTTCACTTAAAGCTTCTACAAATTGCTCTGCATTGTGTATTCTAAAATTTCCCGAAATAACTTTTGCCATTAATTCCTTCTGCTATATAAAGATTATACAGATATTTATAATCTTTTATACGGATGTTTTCTTTTTACCTACCTGATTATTTAATATTGTAAATTCTTCAAAAAGCATATATTCTGTTTCACTTGTCGTTTCTAATTGGAATCTACCCGCATCTACATCAGTATCAATAACATTTAAAAATATATTTGCCATTGAGAATTTTCTATTTAATGTAAGAGTAGTATTACTAGATTCCAAATCTAATCTATGTTCTTTTATTCTTACAAAAGTTTGATTGGCACCAACAACGGGTCCTGTACCAAGAGCAACGTTTGTAGTAAATGTAGTATTATTTGTAACAGCTGTAACATTTGCATGTAATGATGTATTACTAGAAAGTGAAATTATATCACCAGCAGTTAAGTCTTCATCAAATGTTGATCCTATCGCAGTAACAGTTTTTACTCCATCATTAACACCATTAGCAGATGTATTGCCTCTTATAGTACTTTCGAGAATAAAATATAAGGGCTCACTATCTATATCAATAGTGCTTGCTGTACCATCTCCCATAGAATTAGCATTAACCACCATTAAAGTGCTATTACTAATTGAAATTACTTCTGCTATTGCGCTAGTATCTGATGAAAGTGATATTATATCACCCACTTCAACTTCTTCATCAAATTTTGTTGTCACTCCTATAATACCATTAGGTGTTGCTGAATAAGTATTTGCGGTATAACTTGTACCATTTTCAGTAACAGTATTTCCGGCAAGAAATGTTCCCGTACCAGAATGTATCAATACTGTTTGAGCGTTTGAATCATATGAAACTATATTACCTGAAGCACTATTTGCTTCATTAACCAAATAATTTGATATTGTTGTATTACTATCTTCTAATAACAAACCACCTGTTTCTATAGTAAATCGTGAATCATCCAGAAAAAATGTATCTATTTCTAAATCAATATTTCTATGGCTCAAAAGAGAAAGAGTTGCGCCACTATCCTCTCCTACGACATTTGTGCTATCTGCGAATGATCGTGCAAATTCTCCATAAATGGTCATAGAACTGTTTGATGTAACATTATAATCGGCAAGAGCGATTGCTGTTGAACTGATTTGTAATATATCACCCGACACATAACCTTCCAATTCCAAGTGTACTGGATCGCCGCCCGATGACTCTTCTAATAATAAATTATTACTATCAGAATAAAATTCAATTGAAGCATTGGCTGTAGAATCAGCCAATGAATCACCTTGATAAACCGTTTCCCCCTCAATAAATCCTCGGGTACCTGTGAAGTCTAATAATGTTCTGACATTCGATGTACTAATCAATTCAAATGAAAATTTATCATATGCTTGTGAAATGGATTTGCCAGCTGAAAAATTGGCAGTTGCATTAGTAACTTGCATAGAAATAATTAAATTTGATGAAGATGCTGTAGTTGTTCCTGTTATATTTGCATCTAATCTTAATTCTCCATCAGAAACATTAAATGCTTGTTCATCATCAAAAGTAATCATATCATTAGCAGAAAAATCACTACTGAAACTAGTTCTTAAATAAATGGACTGAGAAGAGCCGTCTCCCACAGCAACATTAGTTGTAAGTGTATTGGCGTCCGTAATCGCAGTAACATTTGCCAACTTAGTCGAGTCACTAGAAACATAAATTTTATCTCCAACCTCCAATTCATTAACAAAGTCAGTTGTAGTTTTTACTCCATTTAAAGTTGTACTACTACTAACAGTTGTTGTTCCCGAAAGTGTTGTTATACCATTTATTGTAGTATTACCTCCTTGAACTGTAATATCTCCACCACTATAAACTGATGTATTACTTATTGGTTGAACCTTAAATGTATTTACATTGTGTGTTGGGTTTGTATATTCTTCTGTAATTAAAAAGTGATCAGATCCTAATTGTGCTCCACGCCCTAATGGAATTCCTTGAGTACCATCTTCCATGATGATATCATCACCCTCTTCAGTAATAATAATATGAGGAGAGTCCTGATTTAAATACAAATATTGTCGAGGAACCTGCATTTCTCCAAAAAGCTGTTGCCCCGCAGGATGTAATAATTTTCTAACCGTTTTTCTATAATCATCAATAGAATTTTCTGCTCTTATTACATACGAATAATCTTGATAATAAAGACTGTCTTGAACAATTTTAGTAGAACTTAATTGACCCCTATCATCTTTAAATGAACCTGCCTTTGATACAACAACTCCAGTCTGAGCTGTAAGATTGGCGTTTCCATCTCCCAAACTACTCATATCGATTGTTGGAGCTGAAGTATACCCTAAACCAGGATTTGTAATTTCAAGGGCTCTAATGGTTCCCGCTGCTAACTGTCCAGCAGCAACATTTGCACAGGCTCCTTTAGTACCCCCAGCAATCACCACATTTGAAGTTGAATTTACATTTGCTCTTGCCGGTGACGTTGAGTTTGAGCTTGTAATATATTCATTTAATTCAAAACCTCTAAGATTAAATGTCCATTTATCTCCGACGGCAGCAGAATCACCAGTATTGGCCACAAATTTTACCGATACCCCTGTATTACCTAAAGGCTGATCTGGACGGGTAACTGATTGTGTAATGGGAATAGATGTTACAAATTCTACAACAGATTGTGCTTCCTGTCCTCCAGTATTTGCAGTAAATCCAAATACATTATAACTATATGTTGAAAATGTACTATTTGCAGATTCTACTTTAATTGTAAAATATGTATTTCCATTTGTATTTGCAAAATTATAAAATCCATTAACGGTGGCAGTAAAACTTGCATTAGTGGATACAGCTTTGGTAAGAGTTGTGGCCCCAGCATTTACTTTACTTATAAAACGTAATTGAGTATTCCCGGAATTGACAGAAATTATATTACCTGTTGCGCCGCTTGTACCCCCTGTAATGGTTTCTCCTATAAAAAATGTATTAGAACCAATATCGTAAATATTTAAAAGAGGGGCGGCTGGTATTTTTAAATCAAAAACACTATTTGAAGTAACAGAAACAGCTGGAAGAGCTTTATATCCTTCACCTGTTGTTATAACTGAAAGTGAATTGATAGAGCCCGTTTCAATAGCAGTAAATCCCAATATATTTCCGATTGTATTATGTGTGGCATTTCCTACTGTATTACCCGAAAGACCATATGCTGAAGCATCTAAAGAAATTTCTGAAAAATCGGCAACTACATCATCATTAATATCAATTGTCTCTGTTACATGAATGCTAGAAATACGTCCCGCAGAACCGGTGCCGCCTGTACCTGTATTGATAATTATTAGAGGTGTGGCATTAACATATCCATCACCACCATCATTGAATATAAAATTTGCAATTTTACCTGTACCAATTGCTGAAATTTTTGCTGTAGCCTGTTCAACTGCATCACCACCACTAAAAACGAGTTCATTTCCTATTTCATGTCCCGTTCCACCATCATTGATATCTATACTTGACACAACACCCAAAGCAGTTCCGGTTCCAGATGCGCCCCCAGCAATTGATGAAGTTACTATTTCCGCAACATCAAATGTTCCACTAATATCAGTAACAAAAAGTTCTGTAATTGTAGTAGCACCAGAAATAAATGTTTCAACCTTATCAATTTGTGCTGTTGCTTCAGAAGTATTTCCTGTTAATGTTCTATTAGTAAAGTCAGCAGTGGTATCTGTAGTATCAATTCTAATACTTTTATCTTGACTCCAAACACCGTCAGAAAGTTTTAAAACATCTTTTTTTGGAAAATATAATTCTAAATCGTCTATAGAATATAAAGAACGAAATAAAAATTGAAACGAAGCTTCAGTTCCCTTAGTACGATAAACATCCGTAATATGTTTAAGTATTAATCGTTTATTACTCTGCGCGGCTGTGGGAATGTCTTCAAGAAATTCTTTCCTGAAATAATCGAGATAGGAGGAAGGAGTATCATCAACATCAATTAAAGTTAAAAGAGATTCGGATCCCCATATAGGGTTTCTCCTATAACTAACTACATTAGCCGTTGCTAAACTAGTACTACCCGTAATTATTTCACCAACACTAAAATCTGTTTGAGTAATGCCCGATGCATATATTTTTGTACTTAATGTATTTTTATCTGCATCTACGGTTGCTGTAGCCCCACTTGAAGAACCCGTAATAGTTTCTCCAGAAGAAAACGTAATAGTACCTGACCGCGTTGATTCATAAATAAGTTTATCTGTTGCTGTGCCAGTAGTAAGCTCTTCAAGCAAAAATCTATCGGTAGAATCTGCGCTGAGAGAAGTGGTTTCTAACAATATACCAGATTCATTTCTAGTTACTGTATCCATAGATAATTCATTGGACTCTAAAAATTCATAATACTTTTTCAAAAAAGTTACAAATTTAGGGCCCTCTGATTGTATAAATTCAGGAAGTTGATTATCTACTAATACTGATACTTTATTTTCTATAGAAAGGTGTGATTGAGCTGCCATCTAATTATTCATCTTTAATATGTTTTAGGTGCAGGATTTGTGCCCGAAGCAGCGTCATCTTGCATGTATATTGTCACATCGCCTCGTTCTATTGAAGCTATTTGTTCTCTAACAGGAATTATATCCTTGCTATTGGGTTTTACCGTAATTTTAAGACTGGTTCCATCATATGAAGTGGGTCCAAAATTATTTAATACAATTTTACCATTATTATAATTAACTGTTCCCGCATCAGATTTAACAACAACATTTACATTATTAGGTTTTTTCACAATTCTAATGACACCATCAACATCATCAAAAAAACAATCCGTTTGTATAATACCTTGATCATCTATATGAGTAAATATAGTACTTGAAATTGCATTAACATAACCAGAAAATGGATGACTAATGGGATTTTTAAAATCTACCGTATATGATGTTGTAAGAGAGGTGTTTGGTGCTATTCTTATTTGCATTTCAATCGAAGTTTCATTACCTTTAATTGAAGAATCTGTTTCATCTATAATTTGAGTAAAGGCAGAAAATCGAAATTTTTCATCAAATGTTGCAAGATTAGTTGTACTAAATGTTATAACCTCATCTTTAATATTAGATTCTATTTGTGATGTTGTTTTTTGGGTCAATCTTGAATCATAATTCACATTTGAAGTTATTACCAAAAATAGATACAAAGGGTCAACTATTTCAGGTGAAATTGATGCCACAGAATATTTTGATAATATATTATCAATAATATCATTCTTAGCAGCAGTTGATATTTGAAACCCTGATTTTGGTTTAAGAGCCAGATAAACTTTTCCATATATTGGAGGATCATTATCTTCTCCTCCCCAAGCTACAACTGCTTCAGCATTAGTATAGTCTGCTAAAAGAATTCTTTTAAAATCATTTATTGTTACGGCTCTATTTTGAACAGTAAAAAACTTTGGTGCATTAAACTTAATAGAACTAACAGATTCCTTTGTAGTACCTCCCGAGGCGGCACTATTTGTTGAAATTGTAACATCCGAATAACCACCCACAGTACTTGCCGCAGTAAATGAACTTGATTTATTACCTATAGGACCACCACATACATTATATTCAAGAATAACAATATTATTATTTGCTAATGCTCTTCCTGTAACACCATCCCCAAATTCCACAGTATATTTTTCACCATCACCTTCATGGAACCAATAAACATTAGATGATGCATTTGTTTCTGCTAAATCGGTCGCTAAGGTATAAGTATATTGTGCATCATTTGTATCAGAAATTTGAATTGTTACAGCCAGAGTTGTTGTATCAACACCCTCATTTGGTATAGTATACCGTTGTTCTGAATTTGCCGTATTTACGGTATAACGGTGTGATAAAGGAATTCCCTCTTTAATATCTACACCATATACATTTACTACAGAATTATCACTATTGGCCGTGGCTGTTGTTGCTGATGTGGCTACAAACGTATATGTCGTACCTTCAATACTTGTATTAAATTTTGTATTTTTAGCAATGGTAATAGTAGATGGAGAATCATCAGGCGTAATAGCGAGGTCTAAAACTGCTGTAGCTCCTCTGTTAGAACGTGGTGTATATCCAAGTTCCTTTGCTTTTTGAACTACTGAATTTCTCAATACAGCCGTATCTAAAAACATTTCATTGGCTATCATATTCAAATAAAACGCATTATAATGAGTATTATATGATAAAACGTCAAGCAAGGCTGACATGGAAGAACCTTCAAAATCATAATCTGTAAATTCATCCTGATCTTGTAAAAATAATTTTAAATTTGTTTTTATCGAATCAAAATCTAATTCTGAAACTTCTAATTTTGATATTTGTGCCATTGTGTTCCTCTTATCCTTCAGACTCGATGAATTGTGTTGTGCCAGCTTCGGTTATTATTGAATTATGTTCAGGAGTATATACAGATTCAGTTGTTGGTGTTAAATATGTAGTAAATTCCATAGGTTCTATTTGACTGGTTATTCTAAAAACTATGTTTATTTCATAACCATTTTTATCTGGAAATGCCTTGGCTCCAACATGAATCAAATCACACCGTGGTTCCCAATTATTAATGGCTTCAGTACACATCTTAATAAGCCTTTGTTCAGTTATGGGAGTATATGGTTCAAAAAGAAGAAATTTAATACCAGAACCATAGTTTGGTTGAAACAATTTTTCACCAAAATCAGTAAACAATATATTTCGAATAGACCTTTTGATGGCAATATCTCCTCTAGTAACTACAATATCTCCCGTTGTGGGGTGTTTGCCAAATGCAATATCTAGGTCCTGATGAATTTTAAAACCGGCATTTTCTAATACCTGAATCCGTTTATCATGTTCTGCGTTATGACCTACGTTTAATGTTCCCATATTCCTATAAAATAAATTAAAGATTTTAATATATTTATAACTTTTAACTCATCGTACCTGAAGCCGTTCCCGTTTCAGGCACCGCCACTAAGGGTCCCGGAACTGGAGGACTTCCCGGTGCTGCCATAGATGCCGGTCCATTGACTGATGTTGTTCCAGCGGTTGTCACTAATCCGCTTTTTAAATATGTGTCTATTGCCGTTGATATATCCTTACACAATTCTTCCTGAGCATCCGGAGTTTTTGAGCTCATCGCCTTTAAAAAAGCGGCTTTCAATTGTGATTGTAATGAAGATGATACTAGTGGCATATTTTCTCCTATGACATTGAACCTGTTCCTGTTCCTACTCCCGCGGCACCTGCTATTGGGCCGCCAGGCATTCCTATTCCACCATTAACAACTCCTGTTTCTATAGTACTAACTAATCCAGACTTTATATAAGTATCTATTGCAGTAGCCAAATCACTACAAAGTTCATCAAGTGAACCGGCCTTTCCCTTACTTTGTTGTTTTTGATACGCTGAATACATTTGAGCGGATAAAGATGATGATACTAAAGGCATTTTATGTCATGCTCCCTGTTCCTTGTGTCACTCCCGCCCCTCCTGCAAAAGGAGTTCCTGGAGCCGGTCCACACGCCCCACCGCCGACTCCAGATGTATATGTTGTGGACACAAGACCAGATTGAATAAAAGTTGTTATGGCCAGAGCAACATCATCACATTGAGTTTTTAATGCGTCTGGAGTAGGTGTTACTTGAGCTTTTTTAAATGCCGCACTTAGTTGTCCTTGTAAAGAACTTGCTACTAATGGCATATTACCTCCTTATTATGTAGTATTAAATTGTCCGATTGTCACAAAACTAGCAACTGGTTGATTTCCTAAACTTTTTGCTCCCGTACCAATTCCCACATAATGTGTTGTAGATGCCGCCAAATTTGCATTTGGAACCATAGTTACTTGTCTACCATCAGCCGACACACGTAAACGATTAACGGCGCCTGTAGCAAATGTTTGTACTACACTACCAAAATCAGAGGCGGTAGACAAATACAATGTAGTAGAACTATTGGCTGTCCCTCCTGTATTTGCCGTCAAAGTTGCTGGATTCATAGCTTGATCAAAAGTAACTATAATAGGTGTAGTATTTGCCACACCTGTTTTATTTGAATTAGTTCCGTTTGTACGTAAATGTGTAAACCCCGCGGTTCCTTCTATCATAACAGCCACATTAGTAACAGTTGGAGCCGTAGTATATGTTCTACCTCCATCCGCGTGGGCATTTGTTTGAGCAATTGCCGTACCCCCTTTATCTTTTATTCCAGTTGTCATTCTAACATATACATTTGTATTTCCACCTAACTTTTCTTTTGGTTTTAATGTTACAACAGAAAAATTTGTTGAATCAGAAATTCCAGTAGAAATGTCAAAGGACTCAGAATTAGAATAAGTCGTGCCATCATAAGAAAGTAAAATCGAACCAGACGGATCGTGGCTTTCATGTGTAAAAACTACATTCATTGTTTCTACATTCATTTCTTGACTAAATGTTACAATAATATTTGAATCAACTTTAATTGCTGTCTGTGCTCCAGCTTTAATATTCTTCTTTGCATCACTTGAATTATACATTTCAATTGAGATTACTGTAGGGGTAGATGTCTCAGTAACAAATCCAGTAGAAGTAGTATTAGCCAAAACACTAGTATTTACAGTTCCTAAACTATTTTCTGAAGAGGTATTATCCGCCACGCCAGATCCAACTCTAACTTTATATGTACTTGCTGAAGCTAAATTAGATGCTGGTGTTAAAGTATATGTCTGATTAGAATTACTAGCAACAGGGCTAGAAGCCGCAAATTCTACAAGAGAATTAAAATCATCCATTGAAACTTGAATAGTACCATTTGGTGCTGTACTATTCGCGCAAGAAATGGTATGTACATTCATTGGTTTAGTAAATGATACTGACAATTTGGCCGTACCAGTATTTAATGGAACACCAGTTGCGCCATTTGCTACTACTTTTGTTCCTGATTGATCACTTCCAATAAGAACATGAGCAATTTCAGGAGATGTTGTATTTGCCTGGACAGTAAATCCTTCACTAATAAATTCAGATTTTATATTGGCTTGCCCTATATCTTGAGCAGAATTTTTAACTTTAACTTTATAAAAACCATTCTCTATTAAATCTGCTGCCGGTACCATTGTAAAAATGGAATTGCCTAATTCTGAAGTAGGTGTGGTAGAAGACATTGCGACTATCAAATTACTTTCAAAATCAGCTGGCTCAAAAACACTATCAGCAACAACACCAGTTTGTGTACTAGACTCTCCAGTAACCGTTTCTCCTGGAACAAATACACCCGTTAAAGCTTCATATCTCAATGTGGTTGTAGAAGGCTCATCTATTACTCTTCCTGTTGCTTCAGAAACAGAGCCCGTAATTTTTTCATGTATAGTAAATGCTCCTCCAGGAGCAGTAGAAAATGTCATAGTAAATGCATTTGCCCGTGAAACAAGAATGCTATGTGTAGTAGTTGTGGCACTTGTTGATGTATTTACAGTTGAAATATTCATTGATTGGCTGAATAAAACCGAAATATTAGATCCCGGTAAAACATCACCAGCACCTTCTAAAGATGTTCCCACAACAGCTGGAGCAAATGTTGCATATGGTACTTGTCTTAATGTTGCTATGGCGCCACTAATATCTCCCTTTACCTCTTCTTCATTTTGAAATGTGCCAGATATAGAATTTATTGTAATAACTGTATTACTCGGAATCGTTACTACATTACCTTCTGATCCACTATTTTGACCAATAACACGTTCCCCAAGAGTATATTTTACAAAATTTCCATTTGTATTTGAAGGAGGCGACTGAAAATCTAATGTTTGAGAATTTCCTGTAGTAAATCCATATGTAATAAAATTATTAGATACTGTATTACCACCGTCAAATGATTCCATACCATCTGTAATTTTAATATAGTACGTTGTATTAGACGCAAGATTGGCTATAGGAGTCAATGTAAAAGAAGTATTGTCACCAGGATCAACCGAAGAATCAGATGACTCTAACAAAAAACTACCTACTGAGGAATCATTATCAGATGTAGTGGTGCCATCTTCTAGTAATATTCGAAAATTAGCGTATGTTCCCTCTTCACTTAAAAATCTGTCAGTGCTGCCAGAAATATCAATGCCATTTGATACTGGGTGGTCTTCCATTTGAACTATAGAACCCGCCACATCAAATTGTGAATTATGTGAAACAAGAATAGTACCCGAAACATCAGAATTGCTTCTATTGGTAGAAATTGTATCCACATTCATTTTACGATCAAAAGTGACTGATATGGTTGAGTTGAGCGGAACATCAGACACATTATTCGCCAAAATGTTAGGAATAAATTTTGTAATCGAAGGATAGTTTGTAGTAAATCCCGTAGGTTGAACATACATTGTAGAATTTGAAATGCCATCAGTAACTTCAGTAACACCATATTGAGGATTGACAGTAAGACCATCAGTGCTCATGATTTCATTTGTAAATTTTACTTTATATTCTGTACCGGAAATTAAATTTGCTTTAGGTACTAATTCAAATTCTTTACGTTTATTAGTAAACCTAGGTTGACTTTGCATTTGTACAGTCGTTATAAAATTGTCATTTGAAACTTGAACACTTCCAAGAGGAGACGTATTTTGTGTATTGACTGTAATAGTGTCTGGGTCTATACTGTGAGTAAAATATAAAAATATATGAGCATCAACAGGTGTATTAATTCGCCTATCACGAGGAACAATCAATTGAACAAATGGATTGGGTGCTAGTTCTTCTTGTGCCATTTTAATTGCCCGTTAATGTTCGAATAGTAAACCCTGTTTCAGTTACATAATCATCTTCAATGTTATTGGGTTGTGCAAATTGATTAAGAACTCCTAACCTATTTTCATTCTGATCCTTAGCCTCAGTAGAAATTTTTAATCTATAATTTTGGTTTGTTATTCTCACACATGCTCCCATAGTTGTACCATCTGAAAGTTTGTGACCAATTCCCGCAAATCCAGATATGGGACCATCTAAAAAAACATATTGTTTAGTATTTCCTATGAGTAAAATTTCTGTAATTATAGCTGTACCATATACTGTATCGGCATCGGTTTGAACATCAGCTTCATTTTTTCCATATTCTGTTATAGTTACACCAACTGTAAGATCATTACTTTTCGGATTTCTTACAACTATTGTCTCACCCTCATCTCTTAATTTATCTTGGATATTAATGACAGTAAAATCGTCAACTCTAAAAAAATGAGTTGAGGCCTCTTTTCTCTCATCAGAACTTAACATAGCATGAATAGATTTGAAATGGGGATTTTTTAATACATCAGCAATAGAATGAACAGATTGCGTTAACCCATCAAAATTATCGTCTGGACTTTCTCCTATTAGATCATCAGGCGTTGATAAATTCTGTGCTGCATATGTAGATGTAAAAGTATAAGAAAGTGTAGCTGCATCTTCATTACTTGCATCAACTGCAATAGAAAAAGAATCATCATCTATTTTTGTGATTGAATATTTCTCGGTTCTAACCTCTAAAGCCGATGCTTCTGGAGACTTAGTTATAGTTATTTTATCACTAGTAGAAAACCCATGAGATGATCTCGTAATTACAGCAGGATTTGCGGCTGTAAATGAAACATCTTCTACTGGAACTTCATAAGCCACATCAGTTCCATTGATATCTTTACCTTGTGCTTTTGCTACTTCTATGTTTAATAAGGGAACATCATTAGGATCAAATTTGAAAACCGTATTCATTTCTTCTTCAAATTTTACTGTAGGAACCCAAATAAACATTCTTTCATTATCATTAAGAGCAACAAATAAATTTCCCGGAACATCAGTTATATTACCTGTACTTCGTATTGGTGGTCTATATACTGAAACTGCTTTTTGTATCGAACCATGATCCATTGGTTCACTAAATTCAATAAATATTATTGAAGTTGCTTCAATGCCTTCTGCTCCATTAACATCTGCGCCACTAGCCAATATTTGGCTCCATCCACCCCAAAATTCTCGGTCGGTTCTATTTTTATCAGAGTCCTCCTCAACGGAAACGGCTCCTATCAAAGTTTTTGTTATTTCGGGTTGTTCTAAATTTAATGCAACCCCTGGTTGTAATGCTCTAGCAGTTGCTTTTTGAATTTCTCTAGCTTGAGAACGAGCAAGCCCTAACATTTTTTGAAATTCTTGTATATAAGCACTATCGGGACCCTGCCCATAAAAACAAATTGCCATTGAATATTCCAAACCATCTAACCCTGAGGGATCTCCGGTACCATTAAAAGGCTCGCCCTTAAAATCAAAAAATTTGGCGTTTCGTATAATGTTTTGAAACCCCTCGGCACCACCCTCTTCATCTATTAATACTAATTGATATAATCCAGTTGCGGGTAAACCATCTGCAATAATTTTTAATATTCGTTGAATTTGTTTATTTAATTTTATTACTTCTTTAATCAAATCATTTAAATATTTAATCATATCATCAATAAATTGAAATGGATTTTCAAGTAATCCCTTCGCTTGTTGTACAAATTCTATACATCTCTGTATTGCTTCTCCATAAGGAGGAAATATTGTCTGAATTAAAATTTTATCTGACCAATTAGGAGGAGTTCCTGTTACAACCGCCTTTTTGTTTTCTACTTCTGTCATTTCATTAACAAACCATGCTTGTTCATATGTTTTAAGTTCAAATTCTTTCATGGGAATTTTTCCCGCTTCATATGTCCTACGGGAGGCAGCATCACCAAATTCACCACCGCTGGCAGTAAATTCTTCTCTATCTTTAGCATATTTTAATTGTCTAGGTGACAAATCCGCAGTACTACCACCTAGGTCATTATATGGGTCAACCGGTCTAATTGGAGCCTTACCTCCTAATTTTAAATTACCAGACATATTTGAAACTGTTAAAATATTCAACCCACCAGCCGCCATAAACTTCTTATATTTTTCTACAGAATCTACTTCCTTCCAGTCTTCCTCTTCATCTTGCGCCTTAGCATATTCTCCCTTCTCCTCAAAAGCTAATGCACTCTTATAGCTGGCTTCGTTTTTATATAAACTATGTGATACAACATCGGCTTCAAACCAAGGTACTACATCACCTTGACATACTTTATCTCCTGTATAACGCCCAAACCAAGAATCTGGATCTCGGTTTGTGGTAAAATATGGGAAAACAAGATGGGGCTCAGGAAGCGTCTGGGTCCCAGAATAACCGTCGTGAATCAATCCCGCTCGCGGAGTATACCACGCCTTCTGCCATTTATTTTTCTTTTTTACCCACCGATTTGTTTTCTTTTTAACAAAATCTGGAACTCTCAATGACGCAAAATCTCGTTTCTTCCATTCGTCTTCGGTTAGCCCTTCTACCCCCAACCATTGTATACCAGTATCATCTTCTGCCGCAGCATGTAATTTTATTTTTAGTGTTTTTCCCACATCAGAATTGCTTTTAAAATAATCAATCCCTTTTTTTATTTTACCACCAATTAATCCACCTCCAAAAAATGAATATACTAATTCTAATGTTTCATTAAATGAAGAAGGATTGGGAAGAGCTAATAAAAACACAACTGCACTAAATTTACCAGTTCCAACAGGGCGATTTGGATCTGCAGTATCATCAATTGAAGCAGCTAACTTACTTAAAATTTGAGCAGGCGTCAACCTTTCAAGTCCTGGAATAACAATTTTATCTAATGATCGTAAAAAATTAGATGCCTTACCATCCATAGTTAAAAGAGATGCTTGTTTTACATTTTCCTTATCCGTTGATGATGCTGATGTTTTTAATCCCCACATAGCTGGTACATGTTTTTCTATCATAACAGCCGGATCTCTTGACATTATATTCATAAAATTTTCCAGACTAAATGATGCTGCGGCTGGATCGTCTGGGCTCATTCCTGGTGCGATATAATTCCCCGCATTTCCCGCCCATTGCTCTAGTTTAGCTTTTCTTAACATTACTGTCTGTGCGTCTACATCTACTCCGGCTTCCTGGACTGACTTATTATAATATGCCCTTGCCTCATCTCCCTTGATTGAATAAGGTGTTTTTTGATAAACATTAATAGTATGTTCTGCCATTTTTTCTTCTAACTCAGGATAAGAAGAAAAATTAAAATCATCAAGAACTTTCATAAAATAGGGATTTTTTACATTATCACGATCAGCAGTAAAAAAGATTCCTGTTGCTGGATCAAATGCCGTCTCTCCACTATCCAAATATTCTCTTTCATCAAGACCTATAGGAGCGCCTTGAGAAATCATATACATATACCAAAATGCTTGATCTAAATTAAAATCAAAATCATCTATCTTTTCACCATGTTCCCATGGCCATATGTAAATATGGTAAAAGCCTACATTTAACAAATCATTCAGAGCATCAATTAAAGCATCTGCTGCTGCCTGTAAAAGTATAACTAGAGGGTCTACTAAACCTTTCGCAAATATTAACTGGGCTTTTGCAAATTTTAAATTTAATACAAATAATTGAACACCATTATCAATCTGTGATCCCAAACTTTTAGCGCCTTTAGCAATTTCAGCAAACGGAGACATATTACCAGCTACAGCAACATTTCTAAAATATCGATTTCCAAATTCATCTGTAACAGCTGAAGAGCTACCTATATTAAGTATATCTTCCGCCGCTTGCTTCCCCCTTGCTTCCAAGGATTCATAGGAGGTCGTTTGATCATAAGCTTTTTCCTTAACAGTCTGTGCTTGTGATTTTATGGACTCAGCATCAGTTATTAAGTTTCCAAATTTATCTGTTGGCATTTTCTTTTTCTTTTATTTTTCTTAAATCTAAAGCGTAATCTTTTTGTTTATGAAGATATTCTAAAAAAAGAGAATTAAATTCTAAAACTTTTTCTAATTGCTCTTTTCTCCTTACATCTTTTAAACGTGGTGTTTCATCAAATCCATATGTTTTATTTTCAGACATATTACTCCAATAATAGTTTTAAATCTACTGCACTTTTAGTAAATTTTGGTAAGTTTATAGGAGGACCACTAGGACCCGTGCCTGTAGGATGAGTGTGTTCTTGTAATGCTGTAATTAAATCTTCTAACAATTTGGCTAAACTTCCACCCGCGCTTTTAATAGAATGTATCCCTGCTGGATTAATAGTATGTTTACCTAAAGCCGTAGAAAATTCTGCTTGGACTAATCCTTGTAATTTTGCCTCAGCAACTGCAATTGCGCTCCAATTCACAGCTGATTGAAAATTTGTAGAGAGTGTACTTATTGCTGATATAGTACCTACTGGTGTCATTGAAAATTGAGCCAAGCCTGTGGCTGCAGCCAGACCTGGAACTTTTCCTGAAGCCAAATACAAAGGTCCAAAACAATTTGAAATTTCAGCCAAAGTAGGTGTTGCCCCCAAACCAACAGTACCAACTTCTAAATTTAAACCCTTAGGTCCAGGTGGAGTATCATTGCTGATTACCAAATTCAATTGATTGGCTTTCATTGTCAATGAGCCGGTTGCCGTTATGCCCATTGACATAGAAGAATTTAATTTAATCGCCTTAGAAGTTAATGAATATGATCCAGAAGTTACCCTCTCTGCGGTTCCCGCATCACCACCATGTAACCGTGTCATCTCTGCTGTTTCAAGAATTATTTCATTCGCTTTTAAATGAATTTTATCTGAAGTTGTTCCAGAAGCCACACTCAATTTAGCATAATCTCTGCCCATTTCAAAAAAAGTACCTTGTTCAGGAGTTGCGGCGGGTGGTCCTTCTGCTTCAACCTTAGGTACTGTTGATAATACTATTTTACCTTCTTCAGTCTCCATATTTACATCACCAGTTCGCCCCACTCTCACATTATAATTTGGAGGTTTTGTACCTGTAGTACCAGCCGAATTTACTAGAAGATCATATCCATGTTGAACCGTTTCTACTTTTGTTCCTTCCACAAACGAATAACTATTAGCCATGATATTGGAATAATAATTTGCAGAAACCTTATCATATTTCGCTCCATCGGGATGCATTTCAGTAAATGTGCCAGAACGATGAAACCAATGTAATCTTTCGGATCCTGGAGTATCATCAACTTCAATAATATGACCACTTTCAGTTTCATGTACATGGTTATAAGGATAATTTGCTCCATAAGGTGATGTTGGGAATTCAAAATTGCTTCTTGCCGAAGCAGAAGTAACAGTACCAATCCTTTGAGAATCTTTTTGTTTTTCTTTTATTATTGTACCACCTTCTTTTCTAGTGGCACCTGAAATTTTCAACTTGGCAGGGAAAAAATCATCAGGTCGAGCAAGAAGTGGAGTAGTTGGGCTAGGAGTGCCAGCTAATTGATTGGTGCCTTTGGGATAGTTTTGAGTTCTTGTAAAAGCTATTTCTTCCTGCACAGCTGGCTCGCCGGGGATTATATCACCCTTTTCCCAAATTTTAACGCCTGTACCATCACGATTACCATAATCTACTGCAGCGGGGTGGTCAGGAGCATTATCTAATTCTGTAAAATCACGAGGATCATGAAATCCCATTGCAGTAGATGCCTCTCTAATTCCTTCAAAAGAACTTCCTTCAGGAATTCCATGAAAAGTTCCTAACATAACTGGGTCTTGAGCATCATCCCCATCTCTAAAAAATCCCATTACCCAAGTGCCTTCTACTGGTCCTGTGGGTGAAATTCCCACTCCTGTCTGACTAGCAGAAGTAATAGGCATTAAAGGAACCGCCCAAGGAAGCGTATCTGTAGGCATCAAATTTTTATCTTCAGTATGCCAGCCTACAATTCTAACTCTACATCTTCCTAGATAAAGAGGATCAAAACGGTTTTCAACTACACCAACCCACCAAATAAATCCATCTTTGCCCATCCAATATCGGCGAGAAAATTTATCTAATACTTCTGGAGATATTCCTGGCATTATTCAACTCTTTTTCGGTTTAAATAATTAATAAATTTTTCATCAATTCTCACTTCATCTAACCAAGTTTGCCAATCTCTAATACATGCTTCAGAAAGAAATGGCTCTCCATTTTCATTTAAAAATACAGCATAATAATATGGATCATCTCTTTCAAGACGTATGTAAATATTTTCATCGAGCTGTTCAATCTTTAAAAGTTCCCATGATGTAATGGCTCCTGGTTCAATAATATATCTGTCTTGTATTCTATTCATGTTATTTTTTTTGATTAAGAAGTTTTTCCTTCATTCTACGCCCCACCCCCATATTTTCTAAATCTTCTTTTGAACGGTGTGGTTTATCGGCTATTATTTCGCCTCGCGTATCCCCAAATATATGATTTAAACTCATAACTTTTGGAGCACTAGTTTTTATCCATGATAATACCATTTCCATAGCATCTTCATGTGGAATCATCGGTCGACCCTCTCTTTTTAATCTTAAATAATTAAAATCTTGAATCACAACATTATCATGTCTAAGTGGTATTCCATCACTATCAACTTTAACATTGCCATCATCATCTCTTTGTACAGGTCTGATTGGTTCGCCGGTTTCTTTGTTTATAAAGGGAATTGTTTGACTAGGATTATTAAAAATAATATTAATTTGTCCATCTATAGCTTTGGGTAAAGCTACCGTAATCAAGTCAAACATTGTTTTTGCTGCGCCTGCATGAGTTCCTAATAATATTTCATCCGCAACAACACGACTCCGTTTTTTATTATTTTTTACTGCTATAGCATAATCAGTAAGAATCCAAGTAACATGAATATTTCTTGGATCATAACCAACGTCTAATAATTGAGGAAGAACATTATCATAATCTTCATGTTCACTTCCTGTAATATCAAACATAATATTAGGAAGTACTGTTGGACGCACATTTTTAATAAGAGCAGAAAGAGATTTAGCCTTTAAACCTAATTTTTTCACAAACATATGTAATGTAAGAACATCTTTAGAATTTCTTAGGTCTAAATTTCTTAATTCTGGATATTTACCCTTTTGTTGTGATATTTTCAAAACCAATCTTTTATATTCATCAACATCACGTATTTTAAATTTTTCACCTTCCATAAAATTTTTAATTGCAAATCCCTTACCAGAACCAGCTCCACCAGCAAGAAAAACGATTTGGCCATATTTCTTACCGCCCTGATATACTATAAGTTTTTCCTCAAGATATTTTTCTTCTTGAAAATCCTTAATATCTTTATATCTTAGAAAGTCTAACATTTAAAATTCTCCTAATAGATGCCTGATTGTCCTTTAATTCTTCCAGAAATTGCTAATGCTTCTTCAGAATCTTTACCTGCCATAGTACCATGCCCCGCGGTCGTTTGTGATTTTTTAGACAAATCAGTTAATTTACTCATTGTTGTTACTGGCCATTCTGGAACAAGTGGCTCATATAATGAATCCTTTACTATTCTCATTGTAGTTGAATAACTAAAGGGTGTTATTCTATGTTGTATTTTTGAAACCAAATAGTTGCCCGTGTAATATCTATGATCTGTTTCTGGTTCAAATGGGTCTGGAATTTCAAATTCAATTATTTCTCCAACTCTTCTATTCGGGTCTCCAGGAACGTCTAACCTTAATACAACATTTTCTAATTGTTGGAGTTGTGATAATCGTGGTTGCAACCATTCTTCTACATTATTTCTATAAACTATTTGTTTTTTATCTTCATTTCTACGTACTATATGACTAAAAAATGGTTTTGTATGATTTATATTTGTTGGCATGAATTTAAGAACCGATTCTGGAGACCCCAAAGCATCTAATTTTCCACTACTTAATTTATGTGCTTTACGACCACCTTCACCAGATTCTCTAACATTTAAAAATCTATTTCTACCAGATTGTATATCATCATATTCAAATGCTGTATCATATCCAAATGATTTATACCCTATTTTCATTCGTACAAGATCATGAGTAATTAATTGGCTTGAATACATTCCTAATGAAAGGTTCTCCAAAATATTAAATGTATGATCGATAGAAAACGAATTTACACTTACTTGCATAGAAGACATTCTATCATTCGCTGCAGCTGATGCCACATCAACATCTTCTGGAACCCACACATATTTAGCTGTAGGAATTTCTGCTTCATTAGGTTTTGATCGAGAAAGTTCCTTTACCTGTAATTCTGATATTACATCAGAATGTGGGTTCGGTGTTTGATTCACATCATCTGGTCGTTCAAACTCTGATGGAGTTGTAGTTGATGCGGGATTTAACATACTTTCAATAGAACGATAATAAAATCCATGCATAGTTTCATAAAACACAAAAGTACCAATTCCCCTATCTGGAGGACCTCCTCTTACTGAACAAAAATTTATGGCTTTAAATGGACTCCAGTTAGGAATAATAATATGTAATGGAGTAGGAGAATCATCTGCCGATCCCTTTACGGGTAAATATAATGGTTTATCTGAGTCTATATAAGTAGTATAAACATCTTTAACAATTTCTGTAGTAGATTTCCCCTTATATGATTTTTGAATTTTTGTCTGTAAATTTGTAATATGTTCCTCGGAAATACAATTTAAAACATATGTCCATGTAGTATCATTCACCTGTAACATTCTTGACATTTCTACTATGCGAAATACATACTTAGAAGTTGTAGATGCATCACGCAACCCATAATCAATATGTAATTTTTCTTCTCCCATAATAGGAATATTTGCGGCCAAACCCGTAGAATCTGTAATAGCAACTTCAGCTTGCATTACATGCTGAAACATATCTTCATACAGATTTAGCTCATTATATACCATTCTTATGTCTGTAGTGGCGCCATCAAGGCTTTCAATCGTAAGTTCATGGAGCTCATAGTCTCCAGGTATACGATACCGACCTCCCCCTCCAGTTATTCCATTAGCCATTATCTAAAAACCTTTCTTGCTTCTTTAAGTATGTTTTTAACATGCGCATCATCAATCAACTTAATTTGACGTTTGGCTTCGTTTAATTTTCGATAATAATCAAACCCAGAAACACTAACTCTTTCACTTGAACCTAATCCATCATATGTAGTTGAATCTATTTCCAAATGAAATTCAGATGTTTTAGATGTTTCACTTCTAATAATTTTCTCATAATGATGTACAGTATTTTTAGCTAGGGCAAGAGTGCCGTATTTGTTTAAAATAAAATTACTAAAATCTCTGTTTGATAATGGCCAATCATATAAAGGATTCATTATGTTATTTGCAAAGAAAATAATCCAAGTATATTTTACACTACCATAATAACTATATGAAAGAGTATCAGGTCTTTCTTCATCCTGTATAATATAAGGATATATTGTAACTGCATTTCTAGCCACAGCTTCATGTAATTGGGTTCGTAGAAATATATTAGTGGCCGTTGTTGTTACTCGCGGCTTAATTTTTTCTATGTCATATTCTATATTTGGTAAATTAGTAAAATATTCTGACATTAGTATCCTTCTACAATATATTCTCTTGTCAACAATTCTGTTTCTTTAAAAGAAAGTGAAAGTCGTATTTCTGCGGGCGCATCAGTCCCCTTAAAAAAAACTGGAATTCCACCTGATGATCCATAATCTAACGTCATTTGTGTCAAAACCGATCTTCCAATTTGGTATAAGGGGGTATCGGTATTTGCCATAAAAAAATCAATTGTAAAATCTCTTGGGTATTTAAAAAAGTAAGATTTACCTGTATGTTTAGGAGTGGTTTGTTTTTTAGCGCCCGTTCCTTTACCACCCACGCCCTGAAGATCAGCTGATGCATTTACATCTTTTATTGTTTCCGATTTAGACTTTATTTTTTCAAACCCTTCAGTGCTTGGTAACATTGACTTTTTAAATGTTGTGACAATATCTTGTACGGCTTCAGATTCGTCTGGATTTTTTGGATAAAATTCAAAATCAAATGAATGTTCCCGAAACTTATTTACACCCTTAAATATAGTTTTAAGATGGGGGTTTATTGCTAATCTTGTGCCTAAAGAAAGTGCGGCAGCTGCTGTATCAACACCTCCTAACTTACCTAATACAGATTTTCCTATACCAGTTTGAGATGCCAACATTGCCTGCTTTGCGGCGCTTGAATCTACTCCTTGTTTAAACTGATCTGTTAGTCTTGATATAGAACCTCCTAAAGCTGCCGCATATGTGGCTGTGGGTGAGTCCGGTCCTTCTCCCTCGGCCTCTTGAAAAGCTTGCATATCTTCAGCTGCCTTAGCAACTTCATCCATCGCAATTGCACCAAAAACTCCTAATTCTACATCTCCCCACTCTGCATTATAAGCCGTCTTTAACCCATTTTTAGGAATATACAAAGCAATAGAATCTTTTGTTTCGGTTCTAGTAACCCGAATAGATGAAGGATTTTTATTCGCACTCTGCCCCGATTTATCAGCTTTTGATTTTGTTTTCGGAATTTTTCTAATATATGGTTTGTCTTCCTTGATCGTAAAAATCATATAATGTTGCTCTCCAATAGAACCCAAATCTAAAGGGTATTGGTAATTGCCAGTATGTGCGAATATGGAAGTACTAGGATATGCCATATTAATACCCCTCCCCCGCCATTTGTCTAGTCATTATAGACGTTTCTTTAAAATTTAAAGTCATAGTTATTTGAACGGGTTCTCCTGTTTTCTTAAAAAATACTGGTATACCAGAACCATTATAATCAACGCTCATATTTGTTAATACAGACCTAGCCATTCTAAACAAAGTTTGAGAATGTTGATTTTGAAGTTTGCCATGAGGGAAAAAACTAATATCAAATTCATTAGGAAATTTTAAATATCCTGTAGGAGAAGGTGCCGCATCTCTAGTTTCCCCTTTTTGTAAATTAGTACGAGGTATACTAGGCAACATATTTAATTTAAATTCTTTTATAATTTTCCTTATTGTCTTTGATTCTTCTGCAGATTTGGGTATCATTTTAAATTCAAATGCATGTTGTCGAAAACCCACTCCTTTAAAAAAAACATGCATATATGGATCAGCAACTTTTCTTGTTACATGACTAGCAATTGATTGTTGTATATCTGAAGTTAATCCGGGAATAACAGCATTTTTTGCTGCCAGCATTATACCAAATTGTTGAGTATCAAACTCAGACAAGGAGTCCACGCCATTTTTAATTTTTTGTATAAGACCAGATGCGCCGTCTTTCTCACCTGCTCCGGTAAGCTCAGCACCTATTTGTCCACCAATACCAAAAGAACGTTGTGACCAATCTGCGCCATATGATGTTTTTAATGCGCCTGTAGGAATATACATAACAACATCTTGTACTCCTATAGGTTTTTCCACCCCTTCTGAATAATCTTTAATAGAAAATATCATAAAAGACGTTCCATCTCCTTTACCACTTTCAAGTGTATTTGGAAATA
>CEPX01050227.1_pt1 | contig 23380 bp, 24 predicted proteins | sample 361361 | NCBI WGS metagenome assembly CEPX01 (sample SAMEA2619974, study PRJEB7988) | marine metagenome | biome: marine biome (ENVO:00000447); feature: mesopelagic zone (ENVO:00000213) & marine oxygen minimum zone (ENVO:01000065); material: "saline water (ENVO:00002010), including plankton...
CACTGGCCAGAGAACGATACAGTAACCCTGACAACAAAACCATCTGCTCTAGCAGCCGGACTGGCACTACATATAAATACCAGAAGTGAGGAGTCTGAAAAAATCCTTGGCGGTATATTAGGACTTACCGTTCTTACAAGCCCTGATACTAAAAAAGTTATATTATCAGAAAGTTCTGACGGACAGATTTTCTTGTATACATACAACATTAAAAGCCAAGAAAGGAAGACTCTTCCAGTACAAACACTTCCTGAAAAATGCGCATGGAGTAAAAAAGAAAAAGAAGCCACATTTTGCGCAGTGCCTCAAGTTATTCCACAAGGGGATTACCCCGACATTTGGTATCAAGGATTGATATCATTCTCCGATGATATATGGAAAATTAATTCTGAAGATAGAATTGCAGAGCTTGTAGCTATCCCTGATCAATTGGCAGGTGTTGAAATTGATACAACAAGTCCAATACTTAGCCCAAGCGAGGAGTACATTATCTTTACAAACAAAAAAGACTCCACGCTATGGAGTCTTCGCCTTAAAGAAAGTACCGAGTCAAGCGAAGAAAACTAGTCCGTACTTTTTATCTTAATAATGACACGACGGAACCGACCCTCTCCTTGGGACTCTGTTTCTATATCCGGATCATCGGTAAATGCGGAATGCACAATCATTCTCTCGTACGCATTCATTGGCATCATTTCAACATTGTATTTAAACATACGCGCCCGCTCACCAAGCATACGTGCCTTTTCACGAATTTCTCTTATTTTTCTACTCTGATAGCCATTTATATCAACTAAAAACTCTGCGGAATCTTCTCCCAACTCTTTCTCAATAACTTTTTTAAGAATGTGATTTAGAGAACGAAGATTTTCTCCTTTATTACCGATAAGAATTCCTGAATCAGCAGTTTTAACTGAAAGAATTTGATGCACATCGGTGTCAACAACGTCAATTTTTTCAACATCAATAGTAAGTTTTTTAAGAAAGTCTTCTACAAGCCGCAGAACTTCCTCCTTAGATACAGCTGAAGATTTTGGTGTTTCTGGAGCGGTGTTTTCAATTGTTGCCTCTGTAGATTCCATACCATTTTTAAGATATAGGGCTTTGTTTTTCCTTCTCTTTTTTCATCTGGTGTCGCACAAATATCTCTTGCCCTATGGAGAACAGATTACTCGTCGTCCAGTAAATAGCAATAGCTGCAGAAATTGTGTAAGCAATAACCACAACAATAATAGGGAGAATATACCGCATCTGCATGTGAAAACTGCGAGCAAGATCGTCCTTAAGTGATGGGTTTTGAGAGCGTTTTTTAAGAGGTGGAAGTGATAGTTTTGCCTGAAAAAACTGTGTGATACCTGCAAGAAGTGCGAGAATAATATTTCGTTCAGACACATCTACAAGACCGAGAAACTCCATGTTTATAAGCTCTGGTGTGGAAATAAACGAATATAGAATATCAACATTAACCTCAGGAAGACCTCCACGGAAGAAAACCCAATACAATCCTAAAATAATAGGGATTTGTATAAAAATAAATAAAAAGCTCGAAAACGGATTAATCTTTTTCTCTTTATAAAGAGCCATCGTCTGCTTGGCTTGCTCTTGTTTATCTTTCTTGTACTTCTCTTTGATTTTAGTTAGTTCCGGTTCAAGACCGCGTACCAACATTTGAGTACGCGTAGCTTTGAGAGAAAGAGGGAAGAGAATAATACGAACGAGTATTGTAAGGAGAATTACTGCAATACCAACATCAGCAAACGGCACTACGGAAACTAAAAAAATGAGCCCGTTGTATAACGGGTCAAAGATGAGTGTGTTAAAAAGTTCAATCATTCAACTATTCTAGCGGATTTGCTTTGCTTTTCGCAATAGGGAAGAAATATCTCTCTTGAGCTCTTGAAATAAGAGAGTCTCTGAACCACGCTTTAAAAAGAACACGCTGTGATGAGGGCTCGTAATCTCTGGAATGATCTCCTTTATTGCGTGGTATCCTCGCCGTTTGAGGGTATTTCTGTGAGATGCCTTGCGTGAGACACTTTTTGGAACAACTACAGAGAATGCAAGGCTACTATCCGGCGCTTTATATGTCTTCAGTGATAGGTTGGTAGCGTTAAAACTGCGCCCATTCTTAATAAGAGCACGGAATAATGGCCGCGTCATACGTATTCTTTTTGGAAGCATATTAATATATAGCTAAACCGCAAGCTTTTTACGCCCTTTTCTCCTTCTGCGAGTCAAAGTGTTGACTCCACTAGAAGTTTTTGTCCTAGTGAGGAAACCGTGTGTCTTTTTTCGCTTTCTTTTATTAGGTTGATATGTTCTTTTTGGCATAGTAATACAGTCAAGGTAATATACTACATCTCTAAGCAGTTGGATAGTCTAAATAAAAAGGGAAGGTTTGACAATGTTACTTCTTCAGTTCGAAATGTATATTCACATGTTGTAAACAGGTTAGTACCATAATTGTCGGGAGCAAGCAAGTTCACCATCTCGAGTAAGATATATATAATACATATTGCTTTTACGCATTTATTATATATATGGTTGAAAATAAACAGCTATGGGAAAACGTTTTAGTTGATGTTGAACTTAATATTTCAAAGGCAAATTTCAGTACGTGGTTTAAAAATACACACATCATTAAACAAGAGGACGGGGTAGTGTATTTGGGTGTACCGAATCAGTTTGTTAAAGACTGGTTGTCGACAAAATATCACAAATCAATTATGCGTGCGCTTAGAAGTTTTTCAGATAACGTACGCGGCATTGAATACAATATAGCAAAAGAGGAGAAACAAAAAACTCCATCAGAAGATGCTCTAATGCCTTCTACTGTACGGGGAGAACTTCCGTTAAATGAGCATTATATAAACAGAAAAGACAACTTAAATCCACGATACACATTCGAAACATTTGTTGTAGGACCATTTAATGAACTTGCGCACGCGGCGGCGCAAGCGGTTACAATAAAACCGGGCATTGCATACAATCCGTTATTTATATATGGCGAGACAGGACGTGGAAAAACACATTTAATACAAGCAGTTGGTAATCAGTTAAAAAAAGGAGCGCCAAATAAAAAAATTTTTTACGTTACATCAGAACGTTTCGCAATTGACTACCTAAATGCAATTCAGAGCAATAATGTAAATGCTTTTAAGGATAAGTACCGTCAATATGACGTATTTATAATGGATGATATACAGTTTCTCTCAAATAAAGAGAAGACACAGGAAGAGCTATTTCACCTTTTCAACACACTATATGAAAACAATAAGCAGATCGTCTTTTCATCAGATAAACACCCAAATTACATCACTAATTTGGAAGATCGCCTTAAATCACGCTTCTCGGCAGGAATGATTGTTGACATTCCTGAACCCGATGGAGAATCTAGGATGGCTATTTTAAAAACAAAAGCACTTACACATAATTTTATTGTTGACGACGAGATCGTTGGATACCTTTCGGAAACAATACAAGGAAACATAAGGGAGCTTGAGGGAGCTTTAAATGCACTTATCTGTCAAACACAACTAAAAGGTAAGTCACTTAATCTTGTTGAGGTTAAAAATCTTGTTAAAAGCAACGCCAGGCCTAAAAAGTTAATATCAGCAAAAGAGGTTATTAAAAAAATTGCTGAATTCTATAACATTGAAGAGAATTCTATATACGAAAAAACTCGCCATAAAGAAATTGTACGCCCAAGACAGCTTATTATGTATATCTTGCGAGAAGACTTCAGTGTTTCTTATCCCACTATTGGATCAAAACTTGGAGGTAGGGATCACACAACGGTTATACACTCGTGTGAGAAAGTTCGAAACGATCTGAAAGTCGATAGTGGATTAGTACAAGAGCTTAATCAGGTTCGATCACTGTTGAAATAACTGTGGATAATATATGTAAAAGTAGTTAATTAGTTGTGTCGTATACGTGCAGACTTATGGGATTAATATTTAGGTACTCAAACACAGAAAAGTAATACACAAGTTATCAATACCTAAATAACACACATACACATTTCCACTTTTTTAAAAAATACATACACTAAGCCGTATTACTTAGATATGCAGTTATCAACAACACTAATAATAGTAATAACTTAAAAACAAATATTTAAATAATGAAATTAGAATTATTAAAAGAGAATACTTTAAATGCAATATCTATTGCTGAGAAAATTGTTGGAAAAAATCTTTCTCTACCTGTTCTTAGTTGTCTTTTACTTACAGTAAAAAAACCAAAACTTACTATTAAAGCAACAAATATTGATTTAGGTATTGAAATTAGTATTCCATCAAAAGTTTATGAGGATGGATCTGCGGCAATACCTGGTGGAATACTTGGTACTATTCTTTCAAACATACACACTCCAAGTGAAATTAAACTTGAAAGTGTGGACAATAACATAGCTGTTACTACAACAACAAGTAAAACACTTATAAAAACACAAAACCACGATGATTTTCCTTCACTACCTCAAGTAAATGAGGCTCAACCGATCAATATAAAAGCAAAAAGCATCATGGAAGGTATCCGTGCGGTATGGTACAGCGCTTCTCTATCAATGGTTAAGCCAGAGCTTGCAAGTATTTATATATATCCACACGACGGAACACTTATTTTTGTTGCAACAGACTCTTTTAGGCTTGCTGAAAAGGTGATTCCTGTAAAAAACCTTAAATCATTTAATCCAATCTTAATTCCGTTTAAAAATGTTCTTGAGGTGCTTCGTGTACTTGAATATATTGGCGAAGAAGAAGATATTACTGTTCACTTAACTCAAAACCAACTTGCATTCTCTACGCCTAATGTATATTTAACATCACGTCTTATCGATGGTTCATTTCCTGACTATAAACAAATTATTCCAAAGAAAACTACCACAGAGGTTGTGGTGTTGAAGCAAGATTTGATAAGTGCTTTAAAAAGGGCCAATGTTTTTTCTGATAAGTTTAATCAGGTTCGTTTCGAAATCAAGCCGTCTAAGAAAAAGTTCGTACTCACGTCCAGTAATCAGGATCTTGGTGAAACAGCTGAGTCAATACAAGCTGCAGTAACCGGAGAAGACCTTTCAATACACTTTAATTACAAATATATTAGCGACTGCTTCCAGTCTATTTCAGCTGATAGTGTCACGCTTACTTTTTCAGGACTTAGTAAACCTGTCGTTATTCGTGGAGTATCTGATAATTCATTTCTATATTTAGTTATGCCGATGAATCGTTAAATATGTTTAAAAACGTCGGATCTCTTCTGACAAAATTTAGTACATTAACTCCTCCAAAACGTCTAATCTGCGACGCATGTATTTCTGTAGTTAAAGAGATTATTGGTGTTACTCTCCACAAACATGAGTGTGATGTCCAGAGAGGCACAATACACCTCAAAACACATCCTACAGTGAAGAGTGAGGTATTGGCTCACAAAGCAGAAATTCTTCGAGAGCTTCAAAATAAACTTGGTGTGCACAAAAACACTGTGCGCGACATAAAATAAGTTAGAAATTTACGTTAAACAACGTTTCAGTTGTTCCTTTGTTGAAAATAGTATCGAATGCAACTATACGTAGACGATTTACTCTCTCAATACCTGTTGTATCAGCTGGAATAAATGAAAGTGAGAATGGAGCTCTATTGCTTGACCCAATAAGTACTCCATTTACAAAAAAGTCCACTTTCTTAATTGGGAATGCGCTGTCCATACCAACAGATACCGAAATCCGACTACCAGCTCCGTAGGATACACCTGCTTGAGGACTTAAAATAGTGACTTTTGGAGAGCGTTCCGGAGTGTGGGCGGTGTCATATGTAGTCGGTATTACATCTTCGCTTTCATTTTCTATCCCATTTTCTTTTTTCCACTCCTGCACGGAGTATTCCCATCTTTCAAACTGCAGATCCTTCTCTGGTTTTTTAGGTTTTTCTCCTAGTGGGTCATTTTTATCAACCCAGTATAAAAGAGAGTGAATATCTGTCACCACTTTTTCTTCGCGAGTTTCAGGAGGAGTAAATGCTGTTGCAAGTTTACCGGTAAATGTATCGATGGTGTATGAGGTTCCACCTCGCCACAGTCCGCGCAGTATAGGTTTAAAGTCTTCGTCGTTTACTATTGGCGGAGGTGTAAAGTGTTCGTTAGGTAGTTTTTCAAGTACCTCACCCATAAATGTGTTCCACATAGGAGCAACAATAAAACCAGCTACTTTTTTCTCCATAGGGCTGTTGTCGTTGTTTCCTGCCCATGCGCCCACTGCAATTGTTGGGCTGTACCCAACAATCCATGCGTCTCGGAAGTCGTTCGTAGTACCTGTTTTTGCGGCAATGTCTTTTCCTGGGAAGTATAATGCCGAATATTGTCCAAATGCCGGTGCACGCGCTTCATTATCGGAAAGAACGTCTGAAATCATGCGTGCCACATCCTCATCGAGCACTCTAACCGGATGTTTAGTAAATTCTTCAAGTACACTTCCGTCACTGTCTTCAATTCGAAGTATTCTAGCGTCGGGGTTGCGCATACCTTCGGCTGCGAACACTCCATATGCGCTAGTAAGCTCTAAAAGAGATACTTCACCGCCTCCAAGGACAAGTGTGAGTCCGTACTGAGATATGTCGGTAAGGCTTGTAATTCCCATATCCTTTGCAAACTTAAGTGAAGGTTCGAGTCCTGCAAGATATAGTGCCTTAACTGAAGGAACGTTGATTGATTGTGCTAGAGCATTGCGGAAGGTAACCGGTCCTATAAATTCGCCGTCGTAGTTTACCGGCGAATAACACTCGTCGTCCTCGCTTGTTAAGTCATCCGGCTCACACAGCGTTGAAAATTGTGTTTTAACGTCAAATACGACTGTATCCGGCGTATACCCTCTGTCAAATGCTGTTGCGTATACAAATGGCTTAAATGCGGAACCTGGTTGGCGGTGTGATAGCGTGACATTGAAGTTCCCATCTATATTTTCGTCAAAATAATCTCTAGATCCGACCATAACAAGTACTTGGCCTGTTTTAGGATCGAGTGCCACAAGTCCGGCATTCTCTGCATTAAACTTCTCCTCATTTTCTATAGCAAATTTGTACACAATCTCTTCTGCGCGAGCCTGAAGCTCTGCATCAAGTGTGGTAATAACGCGAAATCCACGTTCATCAAGTGCGCGTTCACCGTACTTTGATTCAAGGTATTCGCGTACAAAAAATACAAAATGCGGTGCTCGTATACCCGCCGTTCGTTGTGGCATAAATTCAACAACTTCTGTTTTAGCGTCGTCATACTCTTTGTCAGTTATGAATCCGCTCGATTTCATACGACTGAGAACCAGGTTTTTTCTGTTTTCAAGTTCTTCTTGATGATTTCCGTATGGTGAATAGTAAGTTGGTGCTTGTGGTAGGGATGCAAGATACGCCGCTTCTGCAAGCTCAACGTCAGCAGCACTTTTTCCAAAAAAAGCATGACTTGCTTCTTCAACTCCGTATACGCTACCGCCGTATGGCGTTTCATTTAAGTAAAGTTCAAGAATTTCCTCTTTTGATATTTTTTGTTCAAGTTTAAGAGCAAGTGCCCATTCCTTAATTTTACGCGCTATTGTTTTTTCTGAAGTTAAGAGTGAGTTTTTTACAACTTGTTGTGTAATTGTTGAACCTCCTTGTGTAAATCCAAGCGAACCCAAGTTAACAAGTGTTGCTCGTATAATTGCTGTTAGCTTAACACCTTTGTGCTCATAAAATTCCGCATCCTCTATGGCAACAGATGCATTTTTTATATGTCGAGAGATTTCAGAAAAGGGAACAACGGTGCGTTGTATATTTTCGTGCAAATCGTATAAAAGCACTTCTCCGGTCCTATCGTATATTTTTGTTGACTGTTCTACCTTACGTTTCTCAAAAGATTCAAGATCGGGGACTGTAAGTGCTGCCGCCCATAAAACAACGGATCCAACACCAAAAAACCCTATAATCAGCATATAGGTAATAAATCTCTTAAACCAAGAACGTCGCTTTTTCCTTCCGCTCATTCTTATTATAGTAGCATGGGCAGTAATATCACAAAGAAAGCGTCTATGCTAGAGTATTGTATATGCTCGGTATTTTTGGAAAGTCTGTAAGTACTGATAAAAATAAAATAAATACAGCGCTTGAGAGAAGCGTTGTTGAGGTTATTTCTAAGGAAGAACTTGAACGCGAACTTGGAAAAGGAAAAAAACTTAGGATAAAGCTTGGAATTGATCCAACAAGTCCAAACATTCACCTTGGTCGCGCAGTACAACTTTTAAAACTGAAAGATTTTCAAGATCTTGGACATACCATTGTTTTTATTATTGGTGACGCAACTGGTGTTGTTGGTGATACTTCTGATAAAGAAAGTGAGCGCCCAATGCTTTCCCATGACGAAGTCAGATCAAATGCACAAACGTATTTTGAACAAGCGGGAATGGTACTAGACATGTCTTTAGTTGAAAAGAGATACAATTCAGAATGGCTTAATGAACTTACTTATAAAGAAATTGGCGAGCATGCAGATCAATTTTCAGTTTCTGATTTTATAGCGCGTGAAAATATTAAACGGCGACTTGACAACGGAAAGCGAGTTTCTCTTAGGGAGGTGTTGTATCCACTCATGCAGGGTTACGATAGTGTCGCTGTTAAAGCGGATGTTGAGATAGGTGGAACAGATCAGCGTTTCAATCTTCTTGCTGGTAGAAAACTTCAGGAACATGGAGGCCAAAAACCACAACATGTTCTCACAACTGAGCTTATTTCAGGTATTGACGGCAGGAAAATGAGTTCAAGTTGGGGTAATACAATCAATCTCACCACTTCTCCTTCAGATATGTACGGAAAAGTTATGAGTATTAAAGATGAAACAATTATTTCGTACTTTACTGCGGTTACTAGAGTTTCTTTGTCTGAAGTTAAAGATATTGAAAAGTCACTTAAAGAGGGATCAAATCCTCGTGATAGCAAAATGCGCCTTGCGAAAGAAATTGTCTCAATTTTCCACGGAGACGAAAGTGCTCGCAGGGCAGAAGATGACTTTACAAAGACATTTCAAAAGAAAGAGACTCCTAGCGATATGCCTCAAGTATTTGTGAAAAAAGGAACAACACTCTCAGAAGCATTAAAGGATAATATTTCGTCAAAGTCTGAACTACGGCGTCTCGTTAAAGATGGCGCTGTTTCAGTTATTGGTGGAGATATAGTTACGGAGTTTGAATATCTTATTACAAAAGACACAACATTTAAAATTGGAAAGCGAAAATTTATAGAAGTTAAGATAACATAGAAAAAACCGTGCAATGCACGGTTTTTTCTATGTTACATGTCGTCTAGATTATCATAGATGTCCATTTCTGTTCCGTCGTTATCATCATTGAACTCTTCCGTACCTGTATCGTCTTGTCCACTCTCTTCATCGAGCATAGTCAATTACACTTAATGATTAATACAACCATCCTTTATAAATAAAAAAGGACTTTATTGTTGTATCAAAATTATTAACTTTTTAAAATACCCAAAAACAGGTAATTATCCACACGTGGCACTAGCAGTTAGCCCTACTGCAATAGCATCGTATTCGTCGTCGTACCGAATAGATTTTTCTATAGGTATAAGTTTGCATACCATCTTCTGTACTTGATCTTTTGGACTGTGTCCATTTCCTGTGACTGCCATCTTAACCTCAAGAGGTGTATATTCGTATACGGAAATGTCATTTACTGTTGCAACGTAGATTAATACACCGCGGGCTTCCGAAACCATCATTGCGGTTTTTTGGTTTTTATTAAAATAAACCTTTTCAAGAGCAATACGTTCTGGTTTATATGTATGAATAAGTCTATCAATCTCATTTCCAATACGTTTTAGCCGCTCTGGAAACGACAAGTCTTTGGATGTTGTAAAACAGTCGGAGTATAAAAGCTCTTCTTTGCCAGTACTCTTCTTTTTTATAATTGCAATGCCGACGCGTTCGTACCCCGGATCGATTGCTAGTATATTCATATTTTAAAAAGTGTTACTTAACTTGTTACTTAACAAGTTAAGTAACACTTACACCGCATTTGTATGCACTTTATGTATATCGTCGTGTTCAGACAGCGCTTCTGTGACAGTGGCTAGTTTTTCCGTATCGTTTTCAGAAAGTGAAGTGGTTGTTTTTGCTTTCCACTCTCCTTGAGTATGTTCAAATGCCCATGATGCCGCTCTAGGCTCTGCAAGTGAAAGGCTGTATTGAGAAAGCAGGTGTTTAATTTCGGCTGCAGTTCTGTTCTTGTTGTCAGTCAAGCCTTCTATTATGAGTGCGGCGCCTCCCGGCCCGTATGCTTCGTATGTTACCTGCTCGGCATTATCTCCGGTACCACTCACACCCTTCTCTACCGCTCTCTTAATGTTGTCTCCCGGCATATTAACGCCACGAGCCTGTTCAATTGCAATTCTGAGTCCGGGTGCATTCACGTCTCCGCCTGTTTTTTTTGACTCCACAGCTATAAGACGTGCGTATTTTGAAAATATCTGACTTTTTTTTGCGTCAGTAACCGCTTTTTTATGTTTAATTTTTGACCATTTGTTATGACCTGACATATTGAAAATTTATAACAACGTTTCCTGCTTATCTTTAGGAATTTCTATACCTAAATGTGTATAGGCTTTTTTTGTTGCAACTCTTCCGCGCGGTGTTCGTTCAATAAGACCTGATCTAATTAAATATGGTTCATTTACTTCCTCAATAGTTGCTGCCTCTTCAGCAACGGAAGCGGCGAGTGTTCCGAGTCCTACAGGTCCTCCATCAAATTTATTTATAATTGATTCAAGAATTAGTCGGTCGGATACATCTAAACCAAGTTCATCTACTTGGAGAAGGGTTAGAGCTTCACGAACTGTTTCCTCTGACAACGGCTTCTTGTTGACCTCTGCAAAGTCACGACACCTCTTAAGTAGATAGTTTGCAGTTCGAGGAGTATAACGGCTTCGTTTTGCAATTTCTGTGTCAGCGCCGCGTTTGATAATAGTGTTAAGAATTTTTGCCGAGCGATTTAAAATCTCTCGTATCTCTTCTTCGGTATAGAAATTAAGTCTAAAGGTTCCACCTGAGAAACGAGAACGAAGCGGTGCAGAAAGAAGGGCTATTCGTGTGGTTGCGGCAACAAGTGTGAACGGAGGAAGTTCAAGTTGTATAGTTCGAGCCGAAGGCCCTTTACCGATAATAATATCAAGTACTCCTGACTCCATTGCAGGGTATAGAACCTCTTCAACTGTTTTATTAAGACGGTGTATTTCGTCTATGAAAAAAATATCTTTTTCACCTAAGTTTGTGAGAATCGCAGCAAGGTCTCCCACGCGCTCAATTGCAGGACCGGACGTTACTTTTATATTCGCACCAATTTCTCTGGCAATAAGATGCGCAAGAGTTGTTTTACCGAGTCCGGCGGGGCCGTAAAACAGAACATGTTCAGGAGGATGATTACGTCCTTTTGCCGCAGAAATAAGAATATCCAAATTCTTTTTTATATTTGACTGCCCGATATACTCGTTCCAACGGCCCGGTCTAAGTGTTTGATCGAGAAAATCTTGAGGTGTTTCTTCTGTTTTTGAGGCTGGTGTGCTTGACATACACTTAAATTCATGCTACTTTAGCAAAAGCTCACGGTGTGTGGTTTTTATACATATACCACCTCACCGTCCTCCAAGTAAGAAGCCCTTGGCTTTTGACACTATTCTGAGGACGTACCGGTTCCTGTTTACAGATTGACTGGTATTCCCCTTAAGATTTTGCTGTCACTTTTATGTTGTAGTAAAAGCCTTGTTTGGAGGACGGTGAGGTGGTTTTGCATTCCGTACCTCTACATTACGCGTCGCTTGCTGAAACATCAAGTACACGCTTAATTTCTTGAAATGACGTTACACCTTGAAGCATTTTAATTACAGCATCTTGCTTCATGGTAAGAGTTTTTTGTTTCGTTGAGACTTCCTGTATCTCGCGCTCACTTCCACCTCCCTCAACAACTCTTTCAACGTTCTCATCCATTACAATTGCTTCAAACACACCAATTCTACCGGAATATCCAGTATTAAAGTCTTCGCTTCTGGCAGGTTCCCATACAATTTCAGTATTATTTGGAATCAAACCTTTATCTGTAATTGATTCGAGTACTTCCTGAACGTACTCTTTTTGTTTTCCGGAAAGTTTTACTTCTTTTTTACTGTCAGGTATAAGTTTTCGAACAAGTCGCTGTGCCATAACAATGTTTATTGCAGAGCTTATAACTTTTGGACTCACTCCAAGGTCAAGAAGGCGAGGAAATGATCCAGCTGCGTTGTTTGTGTGGAGGGTTGAGAAAACCAAGTGTCCGGTAAGTGCCGCGTTGATTGCAGTTTGCGCTACTTCTTGATCTCGTATTTCTCCAACCATGATTACGTCCGGGTCTTGTCGCAGTCCTGAACGAAGTCCTTGTTCAAATGTGTATCGTTTTTTATCAACTTGTGTTTGTACAATGCCCGGAAGGTGGTATTCAATCGGGTCCTCTATGGTAAGAATTTTAATTTCAGGAGTGTGGATCTTCCGAAGAAATGCATAAAGGGTTGTAGTCTTTCCAGAACCTGTTGGGCCTGTATTTAAAATCATTCCGTTTGGCTTCCGTATTTCCTTTTCAAGGATTTCGAGAAGCTTTGGTTCCATTCCAAGCTCTTCAATTGGAAGCGATATTGTTTTCGGATTTAAGATACGAAGTACAATAGATTCGCCATATGCGCCTGGAAGTATTGACGTTCTGATTTCAATATCACTCTGATCAATATGCACTGAAAATCGTCCGTCCTGTGCAGAGCTTTTTACATTAAGTTTAAGTCCTGAAAGAAGTTTTATTCGTGAAAGCAGAAGGTTGTACGTTTCTGTGTCGAAGTGAAGGGCGTCAAGTAGTACTCCGTCAATTCTAAATCGTAATCTCACATATTCTTCTTCGGGTTCAATGTGAATGTCTGAGCTTTTTGACGCAAGAGACCCTGCAAGTACTGTCTCAAGAATGCGCGAGATACGATACGCTTTTTTCATACCGAGCACACTCTCAATTGCTTTCTTTGCTTCTTCGAGTGTTTTAAGTTCGTTTAAGAGACGTTTTATTTCTTCGCCTGAAATATCGAGTATCCCAGCTTTTGTTTCAACAGCAAACGAAAGCTCTTTATATCTTTCCCACGCGCGCATTAAACTCTGGCTTGAAACCATATAAAGAGTTACGGTGTAACCAAGTTTATCAAGCTCTTCAGTTATTGCTTTAACATGGCTGTTATTTGGTGTTCTTATTGCAACTGAAAGTTTTTTCCCAACCTTTGCAAATGCTGCCACTTCTGCTTCTCGTGCTTTTTCTTCTGGTACTAAACGAAGCGCATCGGTGTTTATAGAAAGTTTTGATAGGTCAGCGTATTCAAGTTTGTATTTTTTAGAGAGTATATTAGCCAAATCCTCCTCCTCTTTTTTATGGAGTGCTTCTATCTTTTTTTCTTGTTTCTTCTCGTCGAATTCGGCCATTTCCGTTTATGGTAGCAGTTTTCATACCGTTTTAATAGGGAGTGATATTGACATAAGTTGTTTATATGATATAATCATTTTGAATTGAAATTTTGAAAAAAGGGGGGGCGGTATGTCCTTACGTTTAAGAACAACCGGTCTTATTGTAGCAGTCACACTCTTATTGACTGCTTGTGCGGGGTATTCTTCTACGGGGAAACACTCGACAGGGTCGGTTTTTCTCAATATATTCCCGACCACTATAATCGTGGTTAAGAATGGCACACCGTATAACCTTCAGTTGGCCGAGAACGGCGTGAGTATTGCCATTCTATCGCCGGGACAGAGCCACCCGATTCGTTATCGGGTGTCGTCTGGTCGTAGAACATCGGTGATTCTCGATGTAACCGCTTTCGACGAGGAAAGAGTTCTGGTCGGGACTAATATGAAGCGGTTCAGCTTAAATCGGCGTGAGGGTCAGGTAACTAAAAGTTGGCTTATAACTCGCGTCAAAGATATCAGGGCATCGCTCGATATTCGAACTAGCGGGGACGTCGCGTACGTCCTCGCTTTTCTTTTTATATAATTCCCTGTATGGTACCCTTGGTTTAGGATATAAGAATAAAATATTTGGATAAACTGTATGGAGGGTTCTCAAATGAGGATCAGCAAGATCAGGAAATTTATCGGAATGCTGTGCGTTCTCACACTCGTTAGCGTCAGTGCCGTTGGTTGCCTCGGTGGTCCGAAGCAGACGGGTGGCAGTCTCCTTGGGGCCGCAGCTGGTGGCCTTCTAGGCTCGCAGTTTGGTGGAGGAAGTGGTAAGCTTGCCATGACGGCATTCGGTGCACTCGCCGGTCTGTTTATCGGAAGCGAAATCGGTAAAAGCATGGACGAAGTTGATCAACAGCTTGCGGCGCGGAGAACTCAGTATGCGCTCGAGGAAACCAGAAGCGGTACCGCGAGTCGCTGGGATAATCCGGATACCGGAAACTGGGGCACAATCACGCCGACAACCACGTCTTTTGACGAAGCTGGAACACCGTGTCGCGAGTTCGTCCACGAGGTAAGAATCGGCGGAGATACCGAACAGATGTATGGCACGGCCTGCCGGCAAGCGGATGGAAGTTGGAAGATCATCCAATGATTCCAACTGCTCGGCAGGACAACATGGGCGATGACCTTTCGAGGCGTCGCCCATTTTCTTTTCTAGGTGTTGCTGGATACAATAAACATATGTATACACAAGATGTCGCTCGACAATTTGTAAAAACACTATCTGACGAAAAGCGAATGAAAAAAGCGCTAGTTGTTGGGCTCTACGGAGAACTTGGAGCAGGTAAAACCACATTTGTGCAGGAAGTAGCACTTTCACTTGGCATTACACAAAGTGTAACAAGTCCCACTTTTGTCATACAAAAAGTTTATAAACTAACAAATCAGCCATTTAAACATTTGGTGCATATTGACGCATACCGCCTTGAAAGCTCTGAAGAATTGAAAGCTATTGGCTGGAATGAAACTATCAGTAGTCCAGATAATCTTGTCTTTGTTGAATGGGCTGATAAGGTGGAAGGTATATTATCGAATGATGTACTAAAAATCAGTTTTGAGGTTAAGGATGAAAATACACGGGTAATAACAATTGATAATGCCAAAAGCTAAAAAGAAAAAACGTTTGGTTCTATTAGACGCACATGCAATTCTACATCGTGCATACCATGCACTGCCTGACTTCTCGTCAAATAAAGGAGAGCCAACAGGAGCGCTCTACGGACTTTCAGCAATGCTTCTAAAAATTATCTCAGAGCTCAAGCCGGACTATCTTATTTCATGCTACGACCTTCCGGAGCCAACGCATCGCCACGAAGTATATGAAGCGTACAAAGCTGGGAGAGCAAAGGCCGACGACGAGCTTGTTGCACAGATGGATAGATCTCGCGATGTATTCGCTTCCTTTGATATTCCAATTTATGAGAAATCCGGATTTGAGGCGGACGATATTTTAGGGACCATAGTCGAGAAGGTAAAAGACAGGAAGGATCTTGAAGTAATAATTGCTTCTGGAGATATGGATACGCTTCAGCTCATTGATGGAGGCGGTGTCAAAGTCTACACCCTTCGAAAGGGAATTACAGACACAATTATTTATGATAAGAAAGCGGTTATTGAGCGATTTGGCTTTAAGCCCGAGCTTCTCACCGACTTCAAAGGTCTTCGTGGAGATCCGTCTGACAATATTATTGGTATTGTTGGAATTGGTGAGAAAACCGCAACAACTCTCATTCAAAACTTTGGCACAATTGAACAGATGTATAAAAAACTCTACAAGAGTCCTAAGGCATTTGAGAAAGCTGGTATAAAACCAAGGATTGTAGAGCTTCTAAAAGAGAACGAAGAAGAGGCACTATTTTCAAAAGAGCTCGCTCGTATAAGGCGCGATGCTCCAATTTCATTTGCGATTCCGAAAGACGAATGGCCTATCTCGTTTAATCCGGAGCGCGTACTAGAGCTTTTCAGTGAGCTTGGTTTCCGAACGCTTTCACAGCGTGTCAGAACAACATTTAATGTTTCTGAGAGTGTAAAAAGTGTTGAAGAGAGTGAAGAAGTTCTGGATAGCGAGCTTAAAGAAACTGCGATCGCGCTTTGGATTCTTAATTCCGACATCACTAGTCCTGAATTGCCCGACATTCTTGATTTTGCACGCACAAAGTCATTTAAAGAGGCACGAAATAAAATATTTGCGGCGCTTAAAAAAGAAAAAAGTCTTGAGCGTGTATTTGAAGAGATTGAAAAACCGCTTATTCCAGTCATCTCTCAAATTGATAAGCGTGGAATAGCAGTTGATCTTCCATATCTAAGAAAGTTATCCGATGAATACCATAAAGATCTTTCAAAACTCGAGGGTAGTATCTGGAAACATGCCGGAAGCGAATTCAACATCAATTCGCCTCGCCAGCTCGGCGAAGTACTTTTCGATACTCTCGGTCTTACGGTAAAAAACCAGAAACGAACCGGCACCGGTCAACGTTCAACACGCGAGAGCGAGCTTGAGAAGATGCGTGACCTCCATCCGATTATCTCCCAAATACTTGAGTATCGCGGACTTCAAAAACTTCTATCTACTTACATTGATAATATTCCGCATATGGTTGGATCTGATGGGCGACTGCACACAACGTTTCTTCAGAGTGGTACAACGACAGGAAGGATGTCATCACAAAATCCAAATTTGCAAAATATACCGATTAAAACCGAGAGAGGGCGTCACATACGGAAAGCTTTTGTAGGAGATAAAGGATACAAACTTGTCGCATTCGACTACGCACAGATTGAGCTTAAAATTGCAGCTTTTCTTTCTGGCGACGAGAAGCTCATTCGTATTTTTCGAAGTGGAAATGATGTGCACAGAGCGGTTGCAGCGGAAGTATTTGGAGTTCCGGAGGAGCAGGTTGATAGCGAGATGAGACGTCGCGCTAAAGTTATAAACTTTGGCATTCTTTACGGTATGGGAATAAATGCACTTAAGGCAAACTTGGGTACCGATCGAGCTGAAGCACAGCGTTTCTACAACGAATATTTTAAAAACTTCTCCGGACTCGCACATTATCTAGACAGAGTAAAAGGAGAAGCGGCGCGAAAGGGATATACAGAAACTTTATTTGGCAGACGTCGCTATTTTGAGGGCATTAACTCCACACTTCCGCATATTCGTGCACAGGCGGAGCGAATGGCAATTAATGCGCCTATGCAGGGAACGCAGTCAGATATAATTAAAATTGCTATGACGCGTATAAACAGTTATTTAGAGAAAGAAGGACTTTTAGACAGTGTGCGATTACTTCTTCAGGTTCACGATGAGTTGGTATACGAAATAAAGGAAGATGTTTTGGATAAGGTGGCGCCAAAAATTAAAGACATTATGGAGTCAGTACTTCCTCCTGAAAAAACTGAAGGCATTGTTCTTTCGGTCGAGACATCTGTGGGAGATAATTGGGAGGAAATGGAGAAATTATGATCTATTTACTTTACGGCACAGACACAGTAAATGCCCGAAAAAAACTTAGAGCTCTTCTTGATAGTTTATTTGCAAAAAAGAAAGACGCATCACTCATTCGAGTTGACTGTGAAAACTTTGACAGTAGTAGACTCGTTGAGCTTATTCATGGTCAGGGACTTTTTGAGCAGAAGCAAATCGTTGTTCTTGACTCTGTGCTAGAGGACAAAGAAGTAAAAGATGCAGTACTTAGTGAACTTAAAAGTATCGCTGACTCCAAGAATATCTTTGTATTTGTTGAAGGAGTAATTGATAAGAAAACACTAAGTAAATTTGAAAAGAAAGCAGAGAAAGTACAGGAATTTGTTGCAAAAGATACAGTTGTAAAAAAGAAGTTTGATATTTTCTCACTTACAAGTGCATTAGGGCAGCGAGACCGGAGAAAGCTTTGGGTGCTTTATCAGAAAGCTCGTATGCACGATGTCTCGAGTGAAGAGATTCACGGAATTCTATTTTGGCAGATAAAAAGCATGCTTCTTGCATGCAGTAGTAAGGACACTCAAACGTCAGGACTCAATCCTTTTGTATTTAAAAAATCGAGTAGCTTCCTTAAGAACTACTCGAAACAGGAAATAGAAAACTTATCTTCAAAGCTCGTAACGCTTTATCACGATGCTCGTCGAGGTATATATGAGTTCGACATAGCACTTGAGCGGTTTATTCTTTCAATATAATCCGCCCGGCAGGACTCGGCGTCAGCTCGCTAAACCATTTTCATACGATACGTCGTATGACGATATATCGTATGAAAGTGGTAAGCGGCTCCTGCCCGGTCTCGGCGCTTGTACCAATGGCGCGCCTGCGGCTTTCGAGTCCTGATACACACAAGAAATAAAAATGCCCAGGACACACCTGGACATTTTATACTTCTATCCGCCCACCTGGACTCGAACCAGGAACCTGCTCCTTAAAAGGGAGATGCTCTACCAATTGAGCTATGGGCGGTAGCGTAAAAACTATACCACGAATTATTACAGCGTCGAGTTAGAGTGGTAAATCAAATGCTAGCGCTCCAGCACCTGAAATAAGAAGTGAGAGACATATTGCAAGCAAGAGTCCATAGAATGCAGTGCTCTCCTTTGCAAGCACTGCGTGTTTTCTTTTTAGTAGAAGCATCTTGACTGCAATAACAGCACCTATAACTGCACCTATCTGTGTCCAAAGTCCTAAAAGGATCAAAAGTCCTGCGGTGACCTCTGCAATACCTAAATACCACACAAAAAATGTTCCAACTTGTCCCCACCTCTCATTCACTGCGGCGGTAGTTGCCGCGCGTTCTTTGACTGCGTGCCGGTACCCAAGCGAAAGAAATATGAGACCTGCGACAACCCGTAGAATAAATGGTGCGAAAAAGCCAAGTGTGAGAAGCTCTGGAATAGGATTTAACATGCATGTAGTATAGCACCATGGCGCGAAGGCAAAAAGACATATCAATTATTCTTCATAATATTCGAAGTGCGAAAAATGTTGGTTCAATTTTTCGTACTGCTGACGCGGCCGGTGTCTCGTGCATCTATCTTACCGGTTATACACCCACTCCACTTGATAGATTTGGAAGAAAAAGACCTGATATTGCTAAAACAGCTCTTGGGGCTGAAAATGCTATTTCTTGGGAGTACTCTCGCAACCCTTCATCGGTTATCCAAAAGTTAAAACAAGTGGACACTTCAGTTGTTGCAGTTGAACAACACAAAGACGCTGACGATTATAAGAAGTTTGAATTGAGTACTTCAACCACTTTTGTTTTTGGAAATGAAGTTAGTGGTTTATCTCCTGCACTTATTAAAAAATGTGATCGCGTGATAGAGATTCCAATGCACGGCGACAAAGAGTCACTGAATGTTTCTGTTGCGGCGGGAATTGTTCTTTTTCACGCTCGTCAGTAGGAAAGTGTGTCAACAATTTTCCCGTCGCGATCAAGGAGGCGAACTATCTCACGCTTCTCGCGCCATAGTTCGTTGTTGCGTTCTAGAAATATACGCCACTCTTCTCCAAAAAAGTCCGAGTCGTCTCTATGATTTTCAATACACCCAGTGTAGTGAATATTTTCATTTATAAATGCCTGACACTCAGCTTTAAAAAGTGGCGGAAGTGTTTCGGTAATCATCGTACAGCGCGGAATACGTTCAATAAAATCAAGACAGTCGTTGTCGAATCTTAATACGTCGGTTGCAAAAGAAAGCTCGTCTTCTGAAGCTGGACATTCTCGTTTAAGTCTTGGAGAGAAATCCTGAAATTGTTCAAAGTATCCTGTACATTTGTTGGTAAGAAATGAAATACCGATAGGAGATCTGCCTGTCGTTATAACTGCACGTTCTCCAGGATTTAAGAAAATAGGTGTCTCCGAATTTACAATACCTGACCGCGGGAGTCTCGTTCCGTCTTCTATCGCTATACTTTTACCCGTAATAGGGCTTGCAAGTCTCCACCCAGCAATAATGACACGTTCAGTGTTGTCGTCCGGAGCTTCAATTATTACGTACTCGTCTTTTGGGCTTTCTTTACGAGCGCCTGATCTGGAACTGCCAAACTCGACAAGACCTGCAAACGGTGAAATACCGCCTGTGCCAATCTCTACAAGACCTTCTTGTTCTTGGTCAGTGTCTTCTGTGGCTTCAGTTTGTGTACCTGTTCCTCCTATAATGACTTTTGGAATAGTAAATTTTCCAGGACCATACAGCTCTCCGCTACCGATTGGTTTGGGTGGACTAATAAAAGGTTTGTCTCCTCGCATGTTGTCAGGACCACCAATAAAAAACCATACCAGTCCAAGGCCGACAAAGAGTCCTACAACAATTAAGAGATCTCCTCGTGCATCCATACTGCTATATATTACATTACTTATTTCGACCTAGTAACTCTTCAAGTTCGTCCTGTGCCACGCGTGAGTCGCTCCACGGTGTGTGGCTTCCGTTTGGTCCCATAATGTAAGGATCAGTGCCTTTGCCGGTTATAAGAACAGCGTCTCCTTTTTTTGCCATAGATAGTGCGTGGCGAATTGCAGCTCTTCTGTCCATAATAATTTCAGGTTTTTTCTTCATACCTCTAGCCATAGCATCTACAATTGCCATAGGACTTTCGTCATACGGGTCCTCATTTGTAAGTATGACTTTGTCACAGTATTTTTCCGCAATTGTTCCCATTTTCGGACGCTTCCATGTGTCTCTGCCGCCGCCTGTGTTTCCAAGTACACAAATTTTTCGTTTATTTTCAAATGCTTGGTATACACTCTCAAGTGATTCAGGAGTGTGTGCATAATCAACTATTACATCAAAGTTTTGTCCAAGTGTTATGCGCTCGGCACGTCCGGGAATGCTTTCAAGCTTTTCGATAGCGTGCTTTGCCGACGCCATGTGAATGTTTTGGCTTTGTGCGAATGTAAGTGCCGCACAAATGTTGTATACATTGAATGTGCCGACTAGTTTGGAGCTTATTTCGGTCTCGTTGAATGTTAGCGCAATACCGTCTTTGGTTAATTTGTATTTTGCGTTTGCAAGTGAGTAGGGTAGCGACTCTTCAACCGTTGCTCCTAAAAATGTTTGACCATATTTATCGTCTGCATTTGCAATTACAACTCTCGGTCGTTTAGAAGACTCTTCGAGTAGACGCACAAGTCGAAACTTTGCCTTCAAATATTTATCAAATGAGCCGTGCGCTTCAATATGCTCCGGAGTAATGTTTGTAAAAACAAGTGCATCAAGATGTATGAACAAATGTCTGAACTGCTTAACTCCTTCTGAAGTCATCTCTATTACTGCATATGTACAGCCCTCGCGCACGGCTTTGCGGAGAAAGCGTTGCATGAAAAAACGGCCCGGCATTGTCATTTTGTAACGATTGCGTTCACTTGAGTTTCCGATCTTGAAACGAATTGTTCCTGCAAGTGCGGTTTTGTGACCCGCCTCTTCAAGAACTGCATTTATAATTTCTGCGGTAGTTGATTTTCCTTTCGTGCCGGTAATGCCTACAATAAAAATTTCTTTGGATGGAAAACCGTACAGCAGAGCGCTTATGTGCGCGATCGTATAGTGGTATAGAGGTTGGAGCGTTGTAAAAATACTTTGTGGAATCAACTTCTTTATTTTGTAGAGAAAACCCTCCATTATCTTCCGAGCACTTTAAGCGCTTCTTTAATCCTATTGTCGACTCCGGAGATGTCACGCGAGACGCGCTTAAGCGCGTCTCGCGCTTCTTTAACCGAGTAACCCAGAGCTTTCAAAGCTTCAATAGCATCGACTTCTTCTTGTATTGGAGCACTGTTTTCTTCCAATACTCCAAGTTTGTCTCTAAGTTCAATAATAATTCTCTCTGCGTTCTTTTTTCCTATTCCTGAAACTTTGGTAAGAGTGCTCGCATCTCCTTGAGCAACAGCTCCCCTAAGCGTCGCGGCATCTGTTATTGAAAGAATGGCGCGGGCAGATTTTGGCCCGATTCCGGATATTGAAACAAGCATTTCAAATATAGAAAGTTCTTCTTCGTCTGAAAATCCGTATAGATCAAGAGCATTTTCACGAACAGAAAGGTGTGTATATAGAGATGCATTCTCGTCTTTTTTAAGAAGTCGCTGCGCAGAAACAGTCGTATACACTTTATATCCAAGGCCTCCCACATCGATAATGGCAAAATCAGGACCTTTTTTTATAACAACACCTGATATTTGAGCAATCATGATCAAATCATACCGCGTTACTCCTTTACACAAAAGCATTGCGTTTTTAGGAGGTATTGTATAGTATGAGCCTCATGCCAATTACATCATCAGCCAAAAAAGCACACAAGCAGTCGCTTCAAAAGCGTGTATTTAATACTAGGCGCGCACGTGCAATGAAAGACACCTTGAAACAAATCAACAAGCTTCTTACATCTGGCAAAAAAGATGATGCTCAAAAACTTCTTCCAGCCGCCTACAAAGCTATAGACAAGGCTGCCAAGAGGGGAATATTAAAACAAAATACAGCCTCCAGAAAAAAGTCCCGCCTAAACGCTCAAATAAAGAAGGCCTCATAAAACCTCCCACATGGGAGGTTTTATGGTTTGTGTGCCCTCGGGAGGAATCGGTCACGAGTTCCTTCGACAAGCTCAGGACTCTCGACCCCGGCTCGCTCGCATAAGGCGAGCTCCGCCCTTCGATTCTCCACGAAAGCAAAGACATTTGCTTTCTCTCCCAGCAAACAATACAAAATTACCCAACGTAAAAAACGTCGGGTAATTTCATATTGTGCCCTCGGGAGGAATCGAACCTCCATCGCGGGTTCCGCAAACCCGTGTTCTATCCGTTGAACTACGAGGACGTATTAGATGTTATATCAAGAAATACTGATATTTTCTACAAAGATTTAAAATTTAATATAAAAACACGCGAATTGTCGAGAGATGACAATTCGCGCAAGTTTGTCCAGAATTTCCTTAAATCTTAGGTTATACAGCATCGGCTTTGCATGCAGCGATCCATGCAAGGATGAGTTCAACCTTAGTGCGTTCGTCGCCGCCTTCAATTTGCCTGGCTATCCATGTGTTAGCTTCTTGATACATACCTCGATATACAGGAATCGATGGTGGCTTAAATATCTCAAGAGGCATGACAACATGGTCCGCCTGACCATGAATAGCCTCTTGGTATGAGCACACAGGTTCTTGACCCTGCGATGTGGATTGAGTATTGCCTACAGTAGCGCTGGCCAAAAAGAACATAGACACAACGATAAAGGAGGCATTTAGCGTGGTGGTTTTTCTTCTCATTACCGTAACCCTCCTTCGAAGTTATGTTCTTAGTATAATAGCTTAATTTGATTTATGCCACAGCTTAATTTCTAGAATATAAAAAAGGGGGGG
>CEPX01012426.1_pt1 | contig 23322 bp, 23 predicted proteins | sample 361361 | NCBI WGS metagenome assembly CEPX01 (sample SAMEA2619974, study PRJEB7988) | marine metagenome | biome: marine biome (ENVO:00000447); feature: mesopelagic zone (ENVO:00000213) & marine oxygen minimum zone (ENVO:01000065); material: "saline water (ENVO:00002010), including plankton...
TTCTTGCTTTGCTTCTGGCTTTGGTTTTGCATCTTCTGACTTTTCTTCTTTTGGCGCTTCTGCTTTAGGTTCTTTCTCATCTCCTTCCTTTTTTTCTTTTTTAACTTTAGGCCTCCAAGATTTTATCTTTTTATCCTCAATAATATTTTCTTTCACCAAAAGGTTTTGAACTGTAGCAGAGGGCTGGGCGCCAACAGAAAGCCAGTGCTTAATTCTGTCAACTTTCAGGTTAATTTGCTTTGGCTCGCTAACTGGATCGTAATTTCCTAAAATTTCATTGTGCTTGCCATATAAATCGCGCTTATGTTCAGACACAACAACCCGATATGAAGGTCGGTTCTTTTTGCCAATGCGTTGTAGGCGAATTGCTAGCATATTTGTAATAACAGGATACTATCTAAAATTTTTGATTGTGTCAAGCCTGTCTAGCGGCAGTCAAGCAATATTTTCTACTGCTTTTTCTAGGTCAATTGATAAGAGTTTGCTTACCCCGTCTTCGCCCATTGTAACTCCATACAAAATATTTGCCTGCTCCATAGTAGCCCTATTATGCGTGATCGCTATAAATTGGGTTTGATGTGATAGTTTTTCTAAAATTGCGGCAAAGCGCTCTGAATTAGCTTCGTCTAAAGCAGCATCAACCTCATCCAAAACAACAAAAGGGGATGGGTTAGCGCGTATAATAGCGCATATAAGCGCGATTGATGTTAAAGCTCGCTCACCACCAGAAAGCATGTTAATTGTAGTGACTTTTTTTCCGGGAGGGGATGCCTTTATTTCAATTCCCATTTTAATGGTATTTGCCAATTGTTCTTGTTCTTTTTTTGTTAAGCCAGCTGCAATATCTTCATTTAGCATTTCCAGCTCTGTTTGGCGGTTTAATGTCAAAGAAGCAGTTCCCCCGCTAAAAAGTATTTTAAAGTATTCAGTAAAGCCTTTTTCAATTTTTTCAAATGATTTATTAAATTGTTTTTCAATTACCGCGTCCAGCTGATGCAATGCTTGGTTGGTTTTTTTAAGCGCGTCTTCAAGATCATGTAATTGTTCTGCTAAGAAATCATGTCGCTTTTTAGTTTCGCTGTAATCCTCATCTGTTTCCGGCTCAAACCCGCCAATCATTTCCAGCTCGCTTTTTACGTTCGCAATGCGAGGCCAATGGTCGTGAGATTGATTATCGTTATTGTGCGTATTTTTAATTCGTTCTTTTAAATTTCCGCGAACCTCGCGTTCAATTTCTTGTGAAAGATCATGCTTGCGAGTTTCTATTTTTGCGAGTTCAACATCAATATGATGTTTTTTGCTTGATACATCATTCAACTCAAGTTGGAGTTTTTGATATTGCTTTTGCGTATCAAACACAATTGATGTTGCTTTTGATTCTACTTTGCGCAAATCAGTTACAAGATTTTGTTTTTTATCAACTTCCTGGGCCGCGATTTCTAATTCTTGCTTAATAGATCTAATTTTTTTGGTTAGTTCATGGATTTTTTCCGTGGTTGTTTCGCGCGGCGCTGAATCCTTGTCTTTTAAGATATCTGTAATTTCGTTTTTTAATTTTTTTGCTTTTGATTGAAGGTCTTTAAGCGCGTCCAGAGTTGTTGTCTTAATAACAGTTTCAAGCAGATCTATTTGCTTGTGGCTGCTCTCAACTAGCTTTTCTGTATCAATATTAGTAGGATGCGCTTTTTCTAGGCGTTCAAGCACTTCTAGTTCGCGCGTAAATCCAGCTAAGGCGCCTGTTAGTTCATTCTTCTTGGTCAAGGCCTGTTGATAACCAGATTGTACTTTGTCATAGTCTCCAATATCTGCTTGCTTTTGTTCTTGCTCAAGTTTTTGGAGTTTGTTTTGCAGTTCTGAAAGTTTTTTGTTTAAGGAGAGATGTGATTTTTCAATTGTTTTCTTTTTGTCGCGCAAATCATCAAGCTTAGTATTGGTAGAATGCCATAATGAGCCATAATGCTTGAGCTGAAGATGATGCAATTCTTTTTCTAGATGTTTTCGTTTTTCTCGCTTTTCAATTTGCTGTTCTAAATTTTTTAAGCGAGGCTTGATTTCGCGAATAAGTGATTTTACTTGAGCTAAATTTTCTTCTGTGGTTTTTATTTTGCTTTTAGCGTGCTCGCGTTTGATTTGATATTGCTTTACTCCGGTTGCTTCATCAAAAAAATTTTTTCGTTCATATGGGGTGCTTGATAGTATTGCGTCTGTCATGCCTTGCCCAATTACGCTATAGGTGCGTTGCCCGAAATTGGCTTGCGCAAGCAAGAGCTGTATATCTGCCAAGCGAACTTTTGAATTATTGATGTGATACTCGCTTTCTCCATTGCGGTATACTCTTCTTTTTACAACTACTTGATCATAATCAATATTTGCTTTCTTATCATTATTATTCAAAAATAGCGAAACTTCCGCAAAGCCTAAGCGAGCTTTAGTTCCAGACCCAGAAAATATTACATCTTCTGCGCGTTTGCCGCGGAGTAATTTCAAACTCTGCTCACCCAATACCCAGCGAACTGAATCCGCAACATTGGATTTTCCACTTCCATTTGGCCCCACAATAGCGGCAATATCAGGATTGCTCCCGCGCAGCTTTGGAAATTCCATTACTGTCTTTTGGGCAAATGATTTAAAGCCTTGGAGTTCTAGTTTTTCTAAATACATACGAATATTGTACCACAAAACAGCCCTATTGTGTTATATAGATAGTATTATTTAGCTACCAGCCTTTAGCCTCAAGCCCAGCTCTGGCAGCGTCGGTTTCTGCTTCTTGTTTGGATGTGCCAGTTCCTTCGGCTATAACTTCATTACCAAGTTTAATTTCTATGGTAAACTCTTTGTTGTGGTCAGGCCCTTCTTCGCTAACAACGTGATATGTAGGAGTTGTGCCTAATTTTTCTTGCGCTGCTTCTTGGAACGCGGTCTTTGCGTCGCGGTATAGTTCATGCTTTAAAATGTTAGGCAGTTTAGAAAGAATCCATTTTCCTATAAACTTCTCACTCACTTCATATCCTTGATCAAGATACACAGAACCAATTACTGCTTCCATGGCATTAGCTAAAATATAATTACGCGCCTTGGTGTTGCCATCCTTAGATTCTCCGCGAGAGAGATATAAGAAATCCTCTAATTCCATTTCTTTTGCAGTTGCGGCTAATGTGGTTGCGTTTACCAAAGCTGCACGCCAATTAGTAAGCTCTCCTTCTGGATTGGGGTAGTTATTATATAGGTGTTCAGTAACAACCAACTCCAAAACAGCATCACCTAAAAATTCTAAGCGCTCATTATGGTCCAATTCAAAATTAGGGTTCTCGTTCAAGTATGACCTATGAACTAAAGCCTGCTGCAAGAGTTCTGCTTTTTTAAATTTAATATCAATTTTTTCCTCCAAAGGCGTGAAATCCTTCATAGTTATTTATTATCCGCCTTGGGCGGGTCTTCTTTAATATTTTCTTCTTTTTTATCGCCAGAAGTATCTGCAGCAACTTTAGGATGATTCTGTGAAACCATATCTTTGTAAATAGAGCCTAATACGCCATTAACAAATTTGCCGCTACTTGCGCCTCCAAAGCTTTTTGCAAGCTCAATTGCTTCATTGATCGCGACTTTGGGTGGAATAGCAGTATCTAGAGATAATTCAAAAATGCCAATGCGAAGCACATTCCTATCAACAACAGTAATCTGGTCCAATGGCCATTCTGGGGCATAGCCGGTAATTGTCTTGTCAATCTCATCTTGCTTTTCTTCCACACCTTTAGCCAGTTTTAATACAAAATCTTGGTCAGCAAGACCAGGGGCTAAGCTAACCAGATTTTTTTTGGTAATATCTGTTAATGTGTTGCTCTTTCTACCATTAAAGTCCCATTCATATAGGCTTTGCATGGCAACGGTCCGAGCAAGATGCCTGTTTGACATATAAAAGTTCTATTAGGCTTTTTTTGATTCGCCTGATTTGGCCTGCTTTTTGTATTCTCCGCATTCTGGACATATTCTATGCGCTAATACGCGGGCGCTGCATTTTGCGCATTCGGAAAATACTGCTTTTTTTAAAGCAAAGTGCGATGCTCTGCGCTTGTGCTGTGATGAAGTTCTTCGCTTTGTTGGTACTGACATAATAATTATATAATTGGTATGCCTAGTATAGTGAAAATTTTCTCATTTTGCAAGTTTCCACACAATATGCACACCATGTGCACGAGTTGTTATTATTTTACACAAAATAAATTTATGCTATAGTACTAGGCGTTATGAACAGCGAGCAACTCTGGCAAGCCACGCTTGGAGAGCTTGAGCTCTCGGTTTCTAAGGTGCATTTCACAACATGGTTCCGCAACACATTTATTATTGACTGGCAGGATAATAAGGTGGTGGTTGCTGTGCCGAATAATTTCACCAAAGCGTGGCTTGAAAACAAATACCATAAATCAATTCTTGAGGTGCTTCAGAATATTAGTGAAAATAAGATTTCATATATTGAGTACCGAGTAGAAACTGCTAAGCATGTTGATTCAGGCAGTGTTTCTGTTGGCGATGTTACGGCCGCTGAAGCAGGCAGCGAATCATCAGAAGCTGTTCAAGACGTGCAGCCGCAGGCTTCGGGCGCAAAAGACAGCGGATTAAATGTTAGGTATATTTTCGCGAACTATATCGTTGGCAAAGGAAACGAGCTCGCGTATGCCGCGTCAGTTAGAGTTGCCAAAGAGCCTGGTACAAAGTATAATCCCTTGTTTTTGTACGGGGGCGTTGGATTGGGAAAGACCCATTTAATGCTTGCAGTTGGGAATGAGCTTTTGCTTAATAACCAATCACTCAAAATTCTGTATATCACAGGGGAGCAGTTTACAAATGATTATGTTTCATCTTTGCAGTCCGGCAATGTAGATAAATTCAAGCACAAATACAGAACTCCTGATCTTTTGCTGGTTGACGATATTCAGTTCATAGGAGGCAAAGAGCAGACCCAAGAGCAGTTTTTCCATGTGTTCAACGCGTTGCGCGATTCGCACAAGCAGATTGTGCTTACTTCTGACAGGCCTCCAAAAGCAATTCCCGCTTTAGAAGAGCGCTTGATCTCTCGTTTTGAATGGGGAATGATCGCTGATATCTCTAGTCCGGATTTAGAAACCAGAATGGCTATTTTGCAGTCCAAGAGCAAAGAGCGCGGAATTGAGCTGGATGAGGAAGTTCAAAGATTTTTAGCCACTAATGTCCAAAGCAATGTTCGCGAGCTTGAGGGCGCCTTAAACAGGCTTTTAGCGTATGCAGAGCTTCATAATGCCTCTCCAGACTTAGATGTTGCGCGCGAGGTTGTATCCTCAATCACAGTAAGCCAGCGCAGGGGAGGGGTCACAATCCGCGAATTAGTAAAAATTGTAGCGGAATATTTTGATATATCTTTGGAAGATCTTTCAGGCCAGTCGCGGCGCAAGGAATTAGTTGTTCCGCGCCAGATTACCATGTATTTAATGCGCGAAGAGCTTGATGCATCATACCCAACAATAGGGCAAGAGCTTGGAGGCAGGGATCATACAACTGCCATGCACGCGTATTCAAAGATAAAGAGAGATTTTGATTCAGATGAACGCGTTCGCCAGGATATTGGCTCAATTCGCCAGAGGCTGTATAATGGATAATATAGTATTTCTCCATTATGCCAAATGATAAAGATAATCCTTCTATAGAGGATTTGCTAGCAAAAAAAAGCCCTGCTAAAAATCAACCCCAAGATCTAGCGCAAAAGGAAGAAGATCCCAAAGAAGAGCTTCAAAAGGAAGTATCAAAGATTGAGCACAAGGGACATGAAAAAGAAATCCAATCAGCTGCTTCTTCCCAGGGCCTTGAGTATGTTGATTTAACAGATACTCCTATTGATATGGAGGCTTTAGGGTTATTAACCAAAAAGCAGATCGTGCAACTAAAGTCTGTTGTTTTTTTGAACCGCGACGGCCAAATACGGGTTGCAACAACAGCTCCGAGCAATGCAGTGGCACAGATGGTGGATAAGCTTGCAAAAGATAATCATGCAAATGCAAAACTGTATTTGATTTCAGAAGACAGCCTAAAAAAAGCTTTAAAAGATTATGAGAGAATTCCTAAAAAACCTAAAATCCAAAAATCGGTTTCAATTACTGCGAAAGATTTAGAAAAATTTAAAGATGATGTCAAAGACATTAAGTCTTTGCCACAAAAGCTAGATAAGATTCCTTTAACAGATGTTATGACAATTATTTTAGCTGCTGGCATTGAATCAGAGGCAAGCGATATTCACATAGAAGCAGAAGAGGACGGAATCAAGCTTAGGTTTCGTTTAGATGGTGTTCTCCATGAGATGGCTACGCTTACAAAAGAAATGTGGGAACAGGTAATTTCCCGCATTAAGTTATTATCACACCTTAAATTAAATATTACTGATAAGCCTCAAGACGGCAGAATTTCAATTGAACTTCCAGATGACAAGCTTGATATCCGCGTTTCAACGCTTCCCACAGCCCATGGAGAATCAGTAGTCATGCGCTTGCTGCGCTCTAGCAATGTTGGATTGGGTTTTGAAAAGCTCGGCATCCGAGGAAAAGCATTTATGGATTTAAAGCGCGAAGTAGAAAGGCCTAATGGAATGATTTTAACAACAGGCCCTACGGGAAGCGGTAAAACCACCACTCTTTACGCGATCCTTAACAAGCTAAATGACGAAGAAACTAAAATCATTACTTTAGAAGATCCTATTGAATACAAGCTAGAGGGAATCAACCAAAGCCAAGTTGATAAATCAAAAGAATATGATTTTGCAAAAGGTTTGCGATCCATACTTCGCCAAGACCCTGATGTGGTAATGGTCGGTGAAATACGGGATTTGGAAACTGCTGATGTTGCTATTAACGCGGCACTTACCGGCCATCTAGTGCTTTCAACTTTGCATACAAATGACGCGTCCGGAGCTATTCCGCGTTTTTTGGCTATGGGTGTTAAGCCTTTCTTGATTTCTCCTTCAGTTAACGCGGTAATTGGCCAAAGGCTTGTACGCAAGATCTGCGAAAAGTGCAAGCAAGAGCTTGAATTAGATAACGAGGTATTAACCCGCGTAATGAATATTATTAACTCAATTCCAGAAAATTCCGAGTTTGCTGTTGATAAGGACAAGGAAATAAAGTTTTACAAAGGAGCAGGATGTGATGAATGTGGAAAAGAAGGATACAAAGGCAGGACAGGAGTTTATGAAGTTTTTACCATGACTCCTGAAATAGAGAAAATGGTGCTTTCTGGAGAAGTTGCGGAGGCAGACGTTAAGACGGTTACTCAAAAAGCAGGCATGGTATCCATGGTTCAGGATGGCATGCTTAAGGCCTTGGACGGAATCACCTCGGTTGATGAAATATTTAGAGTGACTGAAGAGTAATCTTGACCTTTTTAAACTTTTTAAATAAGGAGGGCAATATGGCTATTACAATTATAGCAATCTTGGTTATGGGATTGATATGGTTGATCGCTGACATCTTGGCTTGCGTTCCATCTCCTCAGGAAGTTTGTGAGGAATATGGAATGAACCAGAAAGGAGGTAAGATTGAGCATGATAGTGTTAGTTCTACTGATTCCAATACTGTGCTGGCTCGCGTACGATCCGGAGAGGTGCAGGAGGCGCAGCGAACTTTATAGGGATTACTATCGGCATTTGCCATAGGAAGAGGATATATGCATGAATACAGAGATCAATTTTTAAACCCCGCCTTGGGAGTACAGAGGCGGGGTTATTACTTTTATAATTTCCTTAATTTATTTTGCGCGTCTTGCAGTTTTTTCTTTTCAAGCCCTACAATATCAGGTGGCGCGTTTTGTATAAATTCTTTATTTGCGAGCTTTTTTTCTAGTACTTCAATATATTGCTCAAGCTGTTCTTTTTCTATTGATAATCGTTGGGACTGCTGTTTAAACTTTTTTGCGGATAGCTTTATAAACACGTCAAAATGCGATGTATGAGCCCTAATAAATTCTTCGCGCTTTACTGGCTTGCTTGGTAAAACTTGAATTTTTACTTTGGTTAAAGCTTCTACAACTAATTCTTGATCTTGGAATAGTTTTTTATATTTTTTGGTTGTTACAACTGCATTAAGCTTTTGGCTGTAAGACAGATGATATGTTGCGCGCAAATCTCTGATTTCTGTTATAAGCTCTTGGAGAGCTGAAAAGTCATTCTCTATTTTTGGCTTAATAATCTTGGCCTGCGCTTTTGGCCAAGTAGAAGTCATAAGCCATTCATCTTTGGAGTCAACAAGCTTTTCCTTTTTAAGCATCTGGAATATTTCTTCTGTAATAAAAGGGGTAAATGGATGCAAGAGCTTGATAGCTTCTAGTAAGATTTGTGGAGCAAGTGTGTGATCTTGCTGTTTTGATATTTCTACATACCAGTCAGCCAACTCATGCCACAAGAACTCATAAATTTTTTCTCCTGCAATTGAATATTCAAATTGTTCGTAATGATTGGTTACTTCTTTAATTAAATTCTGCAAGCGCGATTCAATCCATTTGTCGGCTAAGGTTTTTTCATCAAATTTGCGAGTGCCTCCTCTATAGATAATTATGAACCGAGCAATGTTCCAGATTTTGTTTACAAAGTTGCGGTACCCGGCGATTTTTTCTTCATACATGCGCGTATCATTGCCAGGAGTTGTGCCAATCACGAGCGAAAGGCGTGTTGCATCTGCTCCATACTTTTGCGTCATTTCTAAAGGATCAATTCCATTATCAAGTGTTTTACTCATCTTGCGGCCTTGTTTATCACGCACCAATCCATGTAAATATACGGTCTTAAATGGAATTTCTCCAACCACATATGTAGTCATTAAAATCATCCTTGCAACCCAAAAAAACAAAATCTCATACGCGGTTTCTAAAACATTTGTTGGATGAAAAGTTGCAAGATCAGTACCCAATATTTTGTTGCGCTTAATCCATGAATCAATTGTGTCATCCTTTTTTGGCTCATCAAGCAATGTAGAGAATGTCCACATTGCGCTAGAAAACCATGTGTCTAAGGTATCTTGGTCTTGCTCATATTCTTTGCCAGGGGATTGAATACCTACTTTAATATCAGTTTTGTCATTTTTATTAAACCACGCTGGAATTCTGTGGCCAAAGTAAAGTTGGCGCGAAATGCACCAATCATGCAAGTTTTCCATCCAATGGAAATATGTTTTTTTGAAACGACTTGGGATGATGTCAATGTCTTTGGATTTTACCGCGTCAATACTGATTTCTTTGAGTGATCGTTTTTTTCCTTTCCATGTGCGGGCTGGCTTATCAACATTAACAAACCATTGCTCCATGATTTGGGGCTCAATAATGCCGCCTCCGCGATATGAGGTTGCGACTTTGTTTATGTACTCATTATCTGTTTTGATTAAGAGCCCTTTGTGTTTTAGTTTTTCAACTATTAATGGCCGTGCTTCGCCAATTTCCATGTTTTTGAATTCTTCAGCTATATCTAGGAGCTTGCCATTAAGATCAATAATTTGTTCGCGGTCTAGTTTGTGCCTTTGGGCAATGTCAAAGTCCGCAGTATCATGCCAAGGCGTAATTGTCATAACTCCTGTGCCAAATTCCGGATCAACAGATTCGTCTTTAACCACGGTCGCGGTAATTTTTCCATTTATCCAGTCCGCCTCAAATTGCTCTCCATGCTTGTATTTAGCATATCGTTTGTCATCTGGATGCATGACAACATATTTGTCCCCGAATTTGGTTTCTGGCCTGGCTGTCGCGATTTCAAACGGGCCATACTTGAAAGTATAGAAAGGTGTTTTTTTCTCAACATATTCTATCTCATCATCAGACACAGTTGTCTGCATTTTAGGATCCCAGTTTACGATTCTATTGCCGCGGTAGATTAATCCATCATTGTACATCTTGATGAACACCTCTTGCACGCACCGCGTTAATCCTTCATCAAGCGTATACCGCTCTCGCGACCAATCGCAACTTGCTCCCATTTTCCTGATTTGATTTTTTATTGTTCCTTGAGAGTCCTTGATATATGCATGAACTTTTTTCAAAAAATCCTCACGCCCTAAATCATGTTTGGATTTTCCTGTTTCATCTATTAAATCTTTGTCAACTCTTGATTCTGTGGCAATGGCTGCATGGTCTGTTCCTGGAAGCCATAGTGCTTTTCTACCGTTCATGCGCGCGTATCGCGTCATAATATCCTGTAATGTAACAAACATGGCATGCCCAATATGGAGTATGCCTGTTGTATTTGGCGGTGGCATGGAAATGGTAAATGGCTTGCCTGTGGCACTTGAATCAGGTTTAAATAAATCAGAAGATTCCCATTGTTCATAAATGGCATCTTCTACTTTTTTGGGGTCATATGCTTTTGGTATGGAAGTTTTCATGCAGTTATCATACCGTTTTGCGCTCTTTTTATCAATCTATTGACAACAATATTGTTATAGATTATATTACTAAGTAATACTTAGTAATATTTTATTATGCGTACTTCTTCGGTGATGACAATATCACTTCCCCAAGCCATGGTTAAACAGTCAGAGGTGGTGGCAAAAAAAAGACACATGACTCGCTCTGAGCTTATGCGCAGCGCGCTTCGCAATTATCTTGAGCAGGTACATAGAGAAGAATCTCAAGCAGAGGTTGCATTACAGTCATATGATCGTGAAAAGAATGCAGGAAAATTAAAAGAGCTTAAAGGGTCACTCACTAATTTAATGGAGTAATGGGTATGGAAATTAGGAGGATTAGATATTCTACCCATTTTCAACGTGCGTTTAAGAAGCTGCCACCAGACCTTAAGCCACAAATTCGCGAAAGAGAGGTACTGTTTAAAAATAATTGTTTTGATCCGCGGCTTGACACACACAAAAGCTAATGCAAAGGAACCAAATATGGGTCTTGAGACTTGGAAAAATTCACCGGGCAGGATTTTGAAATCTGATGTGGTAATAGCTAAAAATTATTTACAAGAAGATGAGATAAAAAAACTTGAGCGCACTGTCACAGGGTTTTTTGATTATATAGAGGGTGTTATTGACCGCAAAAAAACTTTCACAATGCAGGAGTTCGCTCAAAGCGTGGATAAGTTTTTAACTTTTAACGAATATGAGATTCTTGAGGGTAAGGGTCGTGTTTCGTCGGGAAGAGCAAAAGAGAAAGCTGTTTCTGAATATGAAGAATTTAATAAGCATCAAGTGATAGAGTCTGATTTCGAGAAGGAGTCGAGGAGGATTTTGGAGAAAGGGAAAGAAGAAGAGAAATAAATTAAAAAAATAAACAGCTCACATGTATGAGTTGTTTGTGATTTAACGACTAAGTCCTGCCAATCAATTTACAGATAAAAAAACCGCCCATAGTTTTTAGCTATGGGCGGGTTAAAGGTGCTTGTTTTGACATTCATTAAGCTAGGGCTTCTAAAACCTTTGCCTGAATGTCGTCATAGAAATTTACGGGCACGCTGTGCCCGTCACGAGCTGGGCAATGGTAATTAAACCCATTGCCCTGTGCCCGCTGGTAGTTGGCGGAGTTCATCCATGTGGCCTTCAAACCATCTTTCCGAATATCCTCGGAAAAAATGGTCTCCGAATCCACCCTACCTGGGCACATATTTACCTGCCCAGACAGGTTGAGATAAAATCCTGCAGCGGTCTGATTGCAGGGGTGGGCGCCGGGGTACATGGACACCCCGTCCTCAACGAATTTTTCCAGAGGGATTAAATTTGTCTCTATGGCCCAGATGTAAATCTGAGTCCAAATCTCCGTCAGCTCGGAGATATAAGACTTAAAATTTTCCTCCCTCATGAGTTCGTCAATACCCTTGCCACTAATCATGGTAGGGCTACTCACGCAATAAATATTGCGTTTCCTTGCCCATGTATACAGGTTAAAAATTTCCTGTATGTTTTCAGGCTTGACTGGTGCCGGTATTATCGCCAAGCGAGTGGCCTCACCTTCTACATACTTGTTGAACCCCGCTTTCACAAGATTCAACAGGGCTTGGTCCCTCATTCCCACGTAATCCTTTAGCGGAGAATTTATGGACAACAGGTCTATGCCAGCAAATTCTTCCTGGGTTTCTTTGTTAAAAGAGTGAAACCCAAGCAGGATACTGACATTCAGCTCGTGTAGACGGTCAGCGAGCTTCTGACCAGTAGTTATCCCGCGGTGTCCGTTATACTTTTTGGCATGCGCGTCAGAGCCGATGACATGGCCCTTGGTGAAAACAGCCACGCCGATTCCCATGGCGCTTACTTCTTCTAAAAACTCAAGGAAGCGAGGGTTCTGGAATGGCTCGCCTCGTCCTAGTACCTTAATCTGCTTGAGACCCAATTCCTTGGCCTCTCGGATATAACCCACGATTTCCTCGTGGGTTAACTTATTACATCCGTCAACGACGTCAAATCTATCGTCGCGACGGAAGCAATGCGGACATTTGAAACTGCACGCATTCCCAACGTCCAGATCCATGCATGTCATCTTCATGGTTCCGTCGGGAAGGGTAGTGTGGAGACCCTCCCTAGACGTATTTCCCCAGTACTGCACGTCATTGCAGTATCCTTCGGGGAAATTACCTTCAAAAACTACCGAAATCTTTTTGGTCAAAAATTCTAACGAATTCATGGCTATCTCCTGTGATGTTGAAATGTAAAAGAATGATTTTTTGTATTGTAGTCAAGTAGTTTAGCATGTATTTAGTAGTTTGTCAAGTATCTCCGTCAGAAATATATATCCTTTTTCTAAAGGAAATACGTATATTTCTAATTTTGTGGGAGGGGGTTGACACAATTCTCTAAGTGCGCTATACTACCTATATATGCAACAAACCAACCAAAAACTTAGAGAATCATTAAAATTACTCAATTTTACAGAAAAAGAGGCTAATATGTACTTGGCTTTGTTAGAATTGGGAAAAGGCACGGTTTCACAGATATCAAGAAAAGCAGGAATTAATCGCACAACTGGGTATGATGTTTTGGATTCGCTAGTTTCTAAGAGATTAGTAAGTATTTCCGGAAAAGAGCCAAAACAGGAATATACTGCAGAATCACCAGATTACATCATCAAACTGGTAACAGAGCAGTTTAACCGCGCAAAACAAGAGCTTGAGGCAGCTACAGAATTGGTTCCTAGTCTTAAATCAATGCATAATACCACTGGCAGGCCTAGTGTCCGATTCTACGAGGGAAAAGATGGTTTAAAAGAAGTATATGAGGACACGCTCACTTCAACTGAGCCAATTCGCGCATATGCGACCATTGATGACATGCACCGCACATTGCCAAATTATTTTCCAGAGTATTACAAGCGCAGGGCAGGTAAAGGCATTTCAATTCGCGGCATTGTTCCAAAGACCGAACTCGCGCTTGAGCGCACCAAGCATGATGAAGAAGAAAAAAGAGAAATCGCGTTTGTGCCAACTGATAAGTATTATTTTAGTCCGGAGATAAATATCTATGATAATAAAATCATGATTGCCTCATGGCGGGAGAAACTGGGCATTATTATTGAAAGCAAGGAAATCGCAGACGCTATGAAGAAGATTTACGAACTATCTTGGAAAGAAGCAAAACGACTGGATCAAAAAAAAGAGGCATAATAGAATATATGCTTCTTCGACGGACTGCTATATATACTTGCAACGTATTTACACCAACTCCCAATTGGTATTTGCAGTTAATTTGTAGGGATTAGAAAATTGTTTCTTTTTTATGTGATGATATGAAGCAGCTGCAATCATACTAGCATTGTCTTGGGTGAATTGTTGATCAGCTATTAATATATTGATTGATTTGGGCAAAGCTTTTTTTATGCATGAGCGTAATTTTTTATTGGCACTAACTCCACCTGCCAAAACAAAGGTCTTTGGCTTGTTTTGTGCTACGCTAATAAGTGATTTTGTTACTAATAAATCAACAATTGCCTCTTCAATTGAGGCAGCAAGATCATTTATAGGTAATTTCTTTTTTTCTTTTTTGAGGTCTTCAATCAACAGCCTGATCGCGTTTTTCATTCCAGAGAAGCTGAACTCGCAGTCATCACGTTCAATCATTGGACGAGGAATGTCAAATGCATCTGGATTTCCTTTTTGAGCATGCTTTGAAATCTCTGGACCTCCGGGATAGTTCAGACCTAACATTTTAGCAGATTTATCAAATGCTTCTCCAGCTGCGTCATCTCGTGTTCTGCCAAGGAGTTTGTATTTACCATGATTAGTCATCAAAATAAGTTCAGTATGACCTCCCGATACTATGAGTGCTACAGCAGGGAACTTAAGTTTGCTGATTTTTTCATTCAACAACACAGAGTAGATGTGGCCTTCTATATGATTTGTTCCGATTAAGGGCACATTCCATGCAATGGAAAGCGCTTTTGCGGTTTCTACTCCAACATGCAAGCTTGTGATCAAACCCGGACCTTGGGTTACAGCTATTGCATCAAGTTGTGGTTGTTTGTTTCCAATCACTTCTTTGATAACTGGAATAATTGTTTCAACATGCTTGCGTGCCGCAACCTCTGGAACCACACCCCCGTATTTGTTGTGGAGTTTAGCTTGTGAAGCAATGATATTTTTATGTACATGAAATTTTCCTCGTTTGACTTCAACAAGCGCGCTAGATGTGTCATCACATGAAGTTTCAATACCCAATATCATCATATAGCCGAATATTAGCATTGCTAGGACAATAATAAAAGCGGCTACTATATAGCGCCGCTTTTATTGATTTACAGTACTTAAGCAGCTGGCTCAGATGGAGCTGCTGAGTCATCTTCTTGGAAAATAATCATGTGATTATCCCTTTATTGCTTCCTAATGATAATTGAAAAACAATCATCAAATTAGGCATGCTTAATAATAAAGCCCCTCTAGTATATCAGCCATAATGCGCTCGTCAATTCACAACTGTTGATTAAATGTTGAAAACTAACTTGACTAATTTTTTTATCAAAAAACACCCATAATTTTGAGTGTTTTTTGGTAGCCCCAAGGGGAATCGAACCCCTGTTTCCAGGATGAAAACCTGATGTCCTAGCCACTAGACGATGGGGCCGCGTTAGAGTCGGATAGACAAAACGAGTATACAAGTTTCTTGGTGTTTGGTCAACTATATTAATATGCACATTGTTTACAGCTTATATTTTTAGTATACTAGATATACTAAAAAGTAAATATATCCTATGTCAAGCTTTTTAAATAAATTATCAGGCATAAAAGAGGAGGAGCAGGAAAAAGAAGTGCAGTCAGTAAATAGGGAATCATCCCAAGCGCCTGAATCTACTGATGAGCGCGATATTGCAGCTGAAAAGAACACAAAGCAGGAAAAAGACTGGCTTGATGAAAACTACGAGGGCCAGCTTTCAGTGGATGTGTACGGAACAAATGATGAGATAATAGTGGTATCAACTATTGCAGGAGTTAAGCCGGACGCGATTGATATTTCAATCAACAATGATATGCTCACGATCCGCGGCGAAAGATCCCAAGAAAAAGAAGAGCATGTTGATGACTACTATTATCAGGAATGCTATTGGGGAGGATTTTCGCGCTCTATTATTTTGCCAGTAGAAGTTGAGGCAGATCAAGTTTCCGCGAGCTTAAAGAACGGCGTGCTCACGGTTCGTTTGCCGCGCTCGCGCAAATCCAAGAGCATTTCAGTTAAAGTAAGGGAAGAATAATTTATGGACGGCACAGTGGTTATTGATAATAGCGGCAAGTGCCGTGTACAGATTTTAAATGGAGACTCATTTGAAATTGACAAAAAAGCATTGCCTGAATCGCTTGAAAATGGAGATAGCATTAAGCTGATGCTAGTGCCGGTTGGCGAGGCAGCAGACCAATCTCAAGCAAGAGATCTTTTGAATGAGCTGCTTTATATAGAGGCTTAATAGGCTTGCGGCATGATTTTTATGTCTAAGAAAAGCAAAAATAAAAAAAATAAACTTTGGAAGAATTGGCACCAAAGATTCATAATAATAATAATTGCTGCGGCAGTATTGGTTTTTGCGCTTGGAAAAGGATATACACTCGCGTATGATGATGAGATATATGCTGGAGTTTTTGTTGGGTCTTTTTCTTTAGGAGGATTTTCGAAAGTTGAGGCAACACAGACTATTGAATCAAGCATAGATGTACTGCACCAGAACGGGCTTGAGTTCGTGTTCCGCGACCGCAATGTAAATGTCCCTACAGTTGTGGCAGCCACAGAAGATCCTGATCTTTCGTATGAGCTTATAAGTTATGATATTGATGAAACATTGAGCAAGGCTTTTGAATACGGCAGAAGCAATTCTTTTTTTGAGCAATGGCAAGATAGAATTTTTGGATTAATCGGAAGGTCTGCTATTGCGCCTTCATATACTTGGCGCGAAGGATCTATACGCGATCTTCTTAAAGAAAATTTAGCAACTCTTGAGTATCCGGCAAAAGACGCAGAACTTGTAATTAAAAACGCTAAAGCACAAATATCACAGGAAAAAGAAGGAATTGTATTTGATTATGACCGCGCCATATCAGAAGCCAAAGAACAGCTTAGTAACTTAATATTTACTCCTATTCCTCTTAAACTAGAAAAAGACATTCCGCGTATAACAAGCGAGCAGGCAAGCCCATTAATAGAGCAGGCGCAACAAGCTTTGCGGACTCAAGGCATAAGAATAAATCATGAGGAGCAATCATGGTTTTGGCCCTCAAGCAGGGTTAACAGTCTTCTAGAAATTAGGCTGGGAGAATCAGGAAGTCCAGAAGTCGGGTATTCTAAAATAAAGCTAAAAGAGCTTCTTCTGCCTATAACAAATAGGCTGAACATAGAGCCTCAAGAGCCTCGTTTTGCTCTGGAGGATGGAAAAGTTGTTGAGTTCAAGACCAGTACAAATGGGCAGAGATTGGTTTTTGAAGACACATGGAGCTCTTGGGAGCAGAAATTGTTAGAAGAAGATATTACAGAACTTGAGCCTATAGTAGTAGTTGTTGAGCCAAACCAGAGTATTGCTGATGTAAATGATTTTGGAATTACTGAATTATTAGGAGTTGGAAAATCAAATTTCGCAGGCAGTCCAGCTAACCGAAGGCATAATATCCGCATTGGCGCGGAAGCTGTAAATGGCACCATCATTCCTCCAGATGAGGAGTTTTCTTTGCTCGCGACTTTAGGCACTATTGACGGCTCTACTGGTTATCTTCAGGAGCTTGTCATAAAAGGCAATGAAACAATACCAGAATATGGCGGAGGATTATGCCAAATAGGCACTACCACGTTCCGCGGCACTTTAGAGGCAGGCCTCAAGGTAACTGCACGCCACAATCATTCCTATTCAGTGCCATATTATTATGACAGCCAAGGCAAGCCAGGAACTGACGCAACTATTTATGATCCTGCTCCAGATTACAGGTTTAAAAATGATACCCAAAATCATATTCTTATTACAACCCGCATTGAGGGGGATAATTTATATTTTGAATATTGGGGAACCAAAGATGGAAGAAAAGTTGTGCAGTCAGAAACAAGGACTTGGGATCATGTTCCGCCTCCAGAAACCAAATATGTGGAAACACTTGATCTTCCAGTTGGTGAAACAAAGTGCACAGAAAGCCCGCATGCCGGCATAAAGGCTGAATTTGACTATACAGTTACATATTCAGACGGCACTGTAAATGAAGAAACTTTTAAAAGCCAATATAGGCCTTGGCAAGAGGTATGCTTAATTGGCGTGGAAGAGCTGTCTCCTGAAGCTGAAGAAGGACTTGAGCTTGATGGCGCTGATTTAATTGATGCTACTATTTAAAACAAAAAACCGCTTGCAACTGCAGTCAAGAAGATATTTTTAAGGAATATTATAGCTAGAAGCCGAAATATACCTTAAATGGTATCCCCATGCTTGTCGTGACTGCAGTGGCAGGTGGTTTTTAAATTCTTGCTATTACTACAGCAAGAGAATATCCTATCATATCTTTTTGGCTGTGTCAAGCTTATTTGTGTTGCATATTTGTTTTGTTTTTGGTAAGGTAAGCTACTAATCTTAATAATCGTAATTATATGATGACCATCAAGCAGATATATAATTTAGCTGTAAGCGAGGGAATAAAGCATGATTTGCGGGGCAGCAGCCGCGTACGTGAAATTTTAAAGCGTATTAATACAAAGTACGAAAAATTTTCAGACGAGCAAAAAGAGGAATTTGATGAAGAGCGCTTGGATAATCCATATTCTGATACGCGCATTTTCCATGGTGATTTTGCCGCAAAAATAAAAAAGGTTTTAGTTGGAGTTGATATTGATACAGGAGAAGTAGTGCTTGCAAATGAGCTTAATCGTCAAGATCGCAGCAATCCTATTGATCTTATTATTGCTCACCATCCTTTGGCAAGCGGGTTTGCTGGTTTGCATGAGGTTATGGATCTTCAGGTTGAATTGCTCGCGCATTATGGTGTGCCAATAAATATTGCGGAAAAGATTACTAAAAAGCGTATTAGTGAGGTGGAACGCGGTATTTCTCCATTTAACCATGGACAATCAGTTGATGCTGCAAAATTGCTTGATATTCCGATTATGTGTATTCATACTCCAACTGACAACCATGTGGCTAATTATTTATATAAAGAAATAAAAAAGCGTGAAAAGGATTTGGTATATGTGGAAGATGTCATTAAATTCCTAAAATCAATTCCAGAATATCAGCAAGCTTTGAAGCACAAAGCAGGACCAATTATTTTTAGCGGCTCTAATGAAAATTTTGCAGGCAAAATTGCAGTAACAGAAGTAACAGGCGGAACTGACGGGGCAAAAGAAATTTATGAGCGCTTGGCGCATGCTGGTGTAGGAACAATTATTTCAATGCACCAGAAAGAGGAATGGAAAGAAGAAGCAGAAAAGCACCATATCAATGTTGTCGTGGCTGGGCACATGGCTTCTGATTCGCTTGGATTGAATTTATTCTTGGATAATCTAGAAAAGAAAGGCATAGAGATTGTTCCATGTTCTGGTTTTATCCGTGTATCGCGTGCAAAGCGTGGTGGACGTTCTAGGCGATAATTATGATTTAAAAGAGCTCGCAAATATATGCGGGCTTTTTTTGTATAATGAATTGTGATAACCTAATTTAATATGCAAGAAGAAAGAATCATATCTCAAAAGGCTCGAGGCAATGAAGACAAATCTTTGGACTTAAGTTTGCGCCCAAAGAACTTGTCTGAATATGTCGGCCAATCCAAGGTAAAGCAGAACTTGGAAATTTTTATGGGTGCAGCTAAAAAGCGTAGGGAGCCAATTGAGCATGTGCTTTTGTATGGACCCCCGGGTTTGGGCAAGACCACGCTCGCAGGAGTAATAGCAAATGAGATGGAAGTTAATATAAAGGTCACAAGCGGGCCAGCTATTGAGCGGGCAGGGGATGTGGCAGCCATCCTTACCAATCTTGAAGATGGCGATATCCTCTTCATTGATGAAATTCACCGCTTAAACAAAACAGTGGAAGAAGTTTTGTATCCAGCAATGGAAGATTATGCTTTAGATTTGGTCGTGGGCAAAGGCCCTTCAGCGCGTGTGCTTAAATTAGATCTTCCAAGGTTCACTTTAATAGGAGCAACAACCAGAATCAGCTTGTTATCATCTCCTTTGCGCGATAGGTTTGGCGCAATATATCCTTTAAGCTTTTACGAAGAGAATGAAATAGGCGAAATCATCTCGCGCAGCTCAAATATTTTATCAATCAATATAGAAAATTTAGCGAACACAAAAATTGCACAGCGATCTCGCAGAACTCCGCGCATTGCAAACAGGCTTTTAAAGCGTGTTCGCGACTATGTAGACGTAAAAGCAGACGGTATTATTACTCCTGCGCTTGCAGACGAAGCTCTTCATCTGCTAGAAGTTGATGAGCTTGGCTTGGACCAAGTAGATAGAAAGATTCTTGCAACAATCATAGAGAAGTTTGGAGGCGGCCCAGTTGGGTTGAATACCTTAGCTGCCGCAACAAGCGAGGAAGAGGCAACCATAGAAGATATATATGAGCCGTTTTTAATGCAGCTTGGCTTTTTGGAGCGAACTCCTCGCGGGCGCGTAGCATCTGAACGAGCCTATTCGCATCTTGGCGCGCAATCAAAAGATAATTTGTCATCAGCATTATTTAACTAGACCATGGATTATTAGTGCACGAAGCTACTTGATTTTTTCGTTTAGATGTGCTATACTTGTATTAGCTAGTAAATAGCTATTGTTTCCAACAGACATCGGTTCTACCGGTGTCTTTTTGCGTCTATAAGCTCGAGGGTGGGCTATAGGCGCGATATGATACTTACGAAAAGACAACTAAAATACGTCAAACAATGCCTAACATTGGCTGTTTTGTCATTGCTATTTAACCTTGGAATGCCGCATATGTCCTTAGCTGCGCATGAAAACTATGAAGCATTGCGCCAAGGAGTAGAAAAGCCTTATGAATACAGTATTTTAGGCCCGCAGCCTTCAGTTGATAGCTATGAAATGGTTCTATCCCGCGAAGAGCGCTTAATTAGCGCTGATACAGCGGAATATAACGAACAAGCATCCTTGCCTTTAGAGGGCGAGCCAACGGTCGTACGCGAGCATTGGCTTACTGTAACTGCGTATTCATCTGAACCAAGGCAGACTGATTCTACTCCTTTTACTACTGCATGGATTACTCCGGTCCGCGACGGCATTGTTGCGTTGAATTTTTTGCCAAAAGGAAGCATGGTGCGGTTTCCAGACAAATTCGGCGACAAAATATTTATAGTAGAAGACCGTATGAATGTGCGATATCCATATCGCGCTGATATTTGGATGTACACTCGGCCAGAAGCAGTAGCTTTTGGGTTAAAGTATTTACGTATGGAGGAATTAGGAGCGCGCGTGCCGCGTGATTATGTATTAAATCATTATGAAGCAGCTTTCCCTGGTATGAGATGATGTGTACACAAAAAGTGTTCATTGGCAGGCTCTGCAATATTGGCTGGATTTTTTTCGTAAAATCGTTTATGGTAGTAATATCTCGCTTCTAGCGAGACGAGGCCACGTGGCCGAGTGGTTAGGCAAGGGTCTGCAAAACCCTTTACACCGGTTCAATCCCGGTCGTGGCCTCCAAACAAAATACCCCGCACTACGCGGGGTATTTTGTTTGGGAACCGTTACCCAGAAATCTAGGCCTATTGCGGCTTAGAGTTTCCAAAGCACTGCATTCCTCAAAGTAAAAAAGAAAGAACAGGCCAGCTGTAATTGTATACGAATAAGATAATCCGATCTATCACACAACTAGACCAGAAAGTAGTATACCACGCTCAAATATGAGCGTCAATAATTTAAAGGCAAACCCTGTGGATAGAGTTTATAAGTTATGCTTGTTCAATTGGCTGGCGGGCGAGCGCGACTGTGTTTTTGAGAAGCATAGCAACTGTCATTGGCCCTACGCCTCCTGGCACTGGTGTAATCCAACTAGCTTTTAGTTTGCATGATTCAAAATCAACATCACCAACTGTCTCATTATTAAGTTTTGTGGTTCCAACATCTATTAAGATTGCTTTTTCTTTGATAAAGTCAGCCATAATCCATTTTGGCTTACCTATGGCCGTGATAATGATGTCAAATGTAGGCATTACGTCGCGAAGTGTTGGGTCATTTGGCTGGATTGATTGTGATTGCACGCCAAATGCGCTCAACGTATGCTCCAGAGGCTTGGTAAATTCTTCACTCTTTGCAATAATAAGTGCTGTTTTATCTTTTAGATTTTCTCCAGTTGATGTTATAAGCTGTATAATTCCCATGGAAAGCCCAGGAGCTATGGTTGGTTCATTATTTAGATAAGCTTTTATGTTTTGTGGATGAAACCCATCTACATCTTTTTTAGAATTAATTGCTTGAATGATTACATCTTCGTCTAAGTGTTTTGGAAGCGGGAGTTGGACCAGTATTGCATGTATTTCATCGTCTTTGTTCAGCCAATTGATAGTTTCTAAAATTTCAGATTCTTTAGCATCTTCATCAAACTTGTATAAGCAAAAGTTAATGCCAACTTTATTGGCTGCTTTTTGCTTAAGTGAGACATACAGCTCGCTTGCTGGATCATTTCCAACTAAAATAACTCCAAGTCCTGGAGTAAGCTTGAGATTGGTAATTTGCTCTGCGACTTCGTTCTGAATATCATTAGCAATAGATTTACCATCAATTATTTTTGCTTTGGTAGTCATAGTTGCTATGATACTGTTTTTAGAACAAAAAGCAACCCGCTTGTGGACGGATTGCTTAGATTCAGTAGGTGATTGTTAGGCAGGAACAGAGGTTTGCAAATCTAGGACTGGGATTTTATCAAAACGTTTTGGATCTTCTTTGTTAATAACTGCTTTGTTCATTGCTTGCGATATGTTTGCATCAAAATATTTTTCTCCGCATGCATCACAAACATGCGCAGGAACATTTTCAAAACGAAAAGTCTTATTCTGCCACAGATAGTCAAAATGTTGTAGTGTTGTTGTACGGAGTTCACCTCCGCAAAAATTGCATTTGTCCATAATATATATTAGTATACTATCAATTGGGTTGACAAGTGTAAAGAAAAGGTGTATATATAAGCTTCTTTTACAATCCACGGCTTGGCTGATATTCCGCAGAATGCGGTGTTATTGGCAAGCCAAAAACAAGGAGGACTGACCATGTCCAAAGACATGCTCGGTGTTGCAGTGAGGAAGCTTGTGACGCTCCCAGACAGCACTCTTGGGACCGTCTGCGACCACCTAGAAAAGATGGCTGACCCAGAATGGGTTGAAGCCACAAAGAAGTTTCTCCGCAAGGAGGAAGCATGGCCTAAGACCGTGCCATGCGATTGGGGAGTTTGGAAAACCGTCAATCTCGGCACCGGCCTCCGGACGGCTGATGATTTTCGGTCCGCATTCAAAGAGGGCGGGTTCAAAGCCAGTGATTGGGCGAACGACATTCTCGGAAAGCCCAAGTTCAAGGCATCTGAATCCAAAGAAAAAGTCAATCTTGCCCAGGTTTCAGTTGCTGAACTTGGCTTTAGTGAAGGAGGAACCACAGAGCAGATTTTTCGTCGGGCCAAAGAGCTTGGTTTGGAACTCTGTCCTTCCGAAGTTGGCCCCCAGCTTCGCTTGCAGTACAAGGACCAGCCAGAAGGCGAATGGATCCGTATTGCCATGAATCCAATTACCGACTCCGACGGCGATCCTAGCGTCTTCAACGTTGGTTGCGTCCGCGTTGAGTTGTGGCTCAACGCGTTCTATGCTAGTCCTGGCTTTGTGTGGCTTCCTGGTTCTGTGTTGGTTTTCTGCCTCAGCAAGTAATCTTCAGGCACTTTGTAGTTTGG
>CEPX01067027.1_pt1 | contig 23319 bp, 37 predicted proteins | sample 361361 | NCBI WGS metagenome assembly CEPX01 (sample SAMEA2619974, study PRJEB7988) | marine metagenome | biome: marine biome (ENVO:00000447); feature: mesopelagic zone (ENVO:00000213) & marine oxygen minimum zone (ENVO:01000065); material: "saline water (ENVO:00002010), including plankton...
TCCTAAGCACAACAAGATGACAACGTAGATTAGATAGAGGAACGTCGGGCGTGCTCGGGAAGTCCAAGGATCGCTACTCTTTGCCTCCATCACAATGGCAGACATCTGAGTCTCTAGTTCCTTCAGGTCGCCTGTTTGTTGGAGTTTCGCCAACTCCAGTTTCGCTTGATCCCGTGCTTCGGGGTCGGGGATTATCTTGTCCAATAGATTGCCCACTAGCGGTAGGGCTGCTGTCAAGAGTGATATCATTTTTCACCTTTTCTAGTACATTGTTAAATCGAGCCAAGTCATCTGTGCCAAGCTCTTTCAATTCATATGTCATGAGAGCAAGTGCGTTCCACGCTACAATTGCGAGATGATGACATCTAGTGGCTTTACCGTTGAGGTCTCTCATGTCATACGTCTCACCTGCTAGCCACTTAAGCAAGTGTCTCTTGAGTGGTCCATACACTTTGGACCAGTTCATACCTTGTTCCCAATTACGATCTGCATACTTCTTGGCACCAGCAGTGAGAACTTCTCCTAGTGCCCACTCCCACTCAGGAGGGATGAGGTCTAGTCGGTTCTTTCCTTCATCGAAGCGGAGGCCTTTTGCCATCAAGCATCCTCTCTATGTAATATCATATCATGTAACGCCACTCGTTCGTGCTTCTTTGTCATATTAAGTTTCTTTGCTACAGCCGCAGCTATACGGAAACATTCATAAAATTCCTCTGACCAAGTTACGATGTATTGCACATCTCCTTTTTCAAAGACATCAAATTTTCCTCTGAGAGTGGTATATGATTCGTCCCCTAACCAATTATATCCATTCTCATCCATAAACGCCCGCACCATCTCTTGCGAGGTGGTTGTTAGAACAAGGATATCGAGATCAGTATCCAACGGCATGGGGTTACATATGAAACGGCTCCCAACAATCTGCTGCTTAGTGACAACTAAATGATTAGCGACAATAGGTTTAAACATTCTTACCTTCGTATGTATATCCACCAAGGACACTAACGACAATGTCAACAGCATCCTCAAAATTGTCTACAATCCATCCTGTATTTTCATACAGAAGAGGGTGGCCGACAACTGCAGGATCATCAGTAACAAGGATAGTGCCCTTACCTAATTGGTGAGCCAGCACTAATTCACACATAGTCCCCCAGGAATATCGTTCACCATTTTTTGGTTTAGGAACATACGCTAAAGTCATATCGCAATTACGCACATCATACATATTCTTAGCATAGATAGCTTTAGCTGTACCAAATCTAGGATCACCCTGTTGATCAGCAGTGGTGTCATACTTACCCTTAATAGCTGGTTCACATCGAAGTGGGCTCACTCCTTGAATCTCATAGGTTTCGTCAGCAAGCCGTTCGTCAACATAGGTACGCCAGTCTTTTGCTTCACTCTCAGTAAGGCCGCCGATAGGACCGGCGAGGTAGACGGTCTTCATTTTAGTCCCTTTCTTTGTGGCGTTCTAGGAGCTTTTCCATATTCTTATTAACTACAAACCTATCTGAGATACCTAGTTGGTTCAGTAACAGTTGATAATAGAATCGCACATCGCCAAGTTCTTTTACAATCGCTTCATATGAGATAGCTTTATTGTTATGATAATAGTATTTCTTAATATGTTCGATAACCTCTCCCGCTTCACCTGCTAATCCTAATGACGGGTATCGCATATCTTCAGAATCAATATCAAACACAACAAGCATATCATTAACAAATTCTGCATAATCACTTAGACGCTGCTCATCTTCAGGGCTATCAAAATACTCAACCCACTCGCTAATCTTCATTCACAACTCCTTTGTCCTGTATCAGGATCGAAATAGCAAGCCGCTTCATTCTCTTCTGAAACAGGTTGCGCGTTAAGTATACCATATCTCTTGCCGGAGGGACGGAACGTTGTACATCCTTTTGCCCCGCCCCTCCATGCCTTCATGTAGATTTCTTTGAAGTCTTCCCAGCTTACGTCTTCACCGACGTTGCAGGTTTTGGATACACTACTGTCCACATATTTTTGTGCTGTCAGAAGTACATTCAAATGATCATCTACAGAACACTGGTCAGAGGTCTTTCCTAAAACGGACCAGTTCCTCCACCCATAGTCCGGGATAGTTTCAGTTGAGGCCCCTTCGGTCGTTTGTATTGTTCTCGTAGTCTCCAAAGCAAATACAGGCTCAATCCCGCTAGATACATTATTAGCGGTGAGACTAATAGTACCAGTGGGTGCAATAGAAAGGAGATGACTGTTTCGAATTCCATATTTCTTTATAGCCTCCACGATATGTTCGGGTAAAGATTGGATGAAACTGCTTTGAAGATATCGCTCATCGTATAACCTAAAGGTTCCTTTCTCCTTAGCCAGTTGCACACTAGCAATATATGCCGTATCCCTAACCACTTTGAGAATTGCTTCCATCTCATGAATAAAATCCCCGCTCCCATAAGGAAAACCTAGAGCCTCAATAGCATTAGCCATTCCGGTTACACCAAGGCCCATGCGTCGCTTACTTTTAGCTTCATATTCTTGCTGAGGTAAGGGATAGATGGCTTGATCAATCACCTTATCCATTGCTCGTACGGCTTTTGTGACGTGGCTCGCAAGTAGTTTCTGATCGATGATTCTAAAGAGCCCGTCTTCTCTAACATATCTAGCGAGATTAAAGGAACCCAAGAGACAAGCACCGTACGGGGGTAAGGGCTGTTCGGCGCAAGGATTTGTTGCAGCAATGCGTTCACAGTAGGACAGATTATTTGCCCTGTTGATAGTGTCAAGGTATAAAACTCCTGGCTCGGCCCAATCCCAATTGCTCCGCATAATCTCGTCCCAGAGTCCTCGGGCCGATACAGTCTTATAAACCCGATCATTAAAGATGAGTTGAAATCCTTCATCTCGGAGAACGGCTCCCATAAAATCATCCGTAATTCCTACTGAGATATTGAACTGTGTTAGGTTATGTCCGTTTTGTTTACATCGGATGAATTCTTCGATATCAGGATGATCCACCCTAAGCACTGCCATCTGAGCGCCACGCCTATTCCCGGCGCTAGATATAGTAGAGCAAACACTATCATAAATGGCCATAAAAGAAACAGGCCCAGAAGACGGGCTTCCCATGGTTGTAATAATGTCACCTCTTGGACGAAGCCTAGAGAAATCGTATCCAACACCACCTCCCCGTCTCATTGTTTCCGCCGCTTCCGCAGCTGTCTTCATGATGCTATCCATACTGTCTTCGATCTCTCCCATAACGAAACAATTATATGGAGTGACTTGTCTAGCAGCACCGACAGCGGCTTGTACTCTGCCGGCAGGGAGGAAAAACTGACCAAGCAATATGTCCCGCAAAGGTTCGAAATCTTCTGGCGTGTCCTTCAAAGCATTAGCTACACGACTGGCATAATCACGAAAGGTTTCTTTCGGTTGCCTATATTTTGTAGCATGTAACTCTTCAGATACAGGAAGAAGTTCAATCATCCTTCTTCGTACCAATCATCATTCTCAATCATAGGAATATTAGAAGGATGATTGGGTTGATAGAACGTACGTTCCTTTCTCAGCTTGTCCTTCTCCCCTGGCCTACTGTATTTCTTTCTGTCCTTAAATGTAGCAGGACGTGTTGTCTGGTTCATATTCTTAGCTACGGGGTTACCTTTAGGGTGTTTCATTTTTGCTTATACCAAGCGTGGAGTGAGAGAATAGCTTCATTAAAATTATCAAACGCACCAATCTCTACTCGTTGACTAAGAATCACTCCATCGATATATTCTACATCTTTAATTACATATACTATATATCGATTATCTTGAAATGCACGATATATCATTGCTGAATCAATTTGATCAAGCATATTCTTTCTTGATCCTGTCGAGGCTGATCCACTCATGATCGTAGTCTCCATTGGTTACATTACGTTTGATGAGAGCCCCGCGTCTCCACATCTTATTAGCTTCTCCGGCCCAGTCGGCTATATAGTCTTGGTAAACACCGCACACCATCCCATGAATATGACCACCATCTGGCCTAGTACGGATAGCGTGATCGTACGTATGAACATGCCCTTGGGTACATGAGGTGTATTGCTTAGTGAGAAGAGTGTAAGCAGGATGCTCCCCTGCAGTAGGACGGCCCATAATACCAGTAGTGAAGTAATGTCCATAACTTACTCCATCGATTTCAATAATTCCTGGCGTACTTCCGTCATAAGAAATAATGTCCCATCCATGTTCTTTGAACTGAATGTCAGATAATCCAATAACGCCCTCCAATTGCGCGGCATCGGACGAGATTGCTCTGATAATTCTTTCTTCGTGGTTTCCAACTAAAGCGATAAATCGCGGCAATTTTCGCTTACGCACTCTAACTCTACGACTAAAGCGGTCAAGTCCTTCATTAGCCGCTGCTATATCTTTCTTGTATCGTCTTCCTTCAAATCCACTAGTTCCTCTGTCATATAAACACAAACTAGGCATATCTGCCCAGTCTCCCATATTGATTACAACATCAGGTTTAATATCAGCTACCAGTTCCCCGAGCCAGTCATACCGTCTGTTATGATGATCAGGATGGGCATGACTGTCGGGAATAATAAGATGCGTAGTCATTAGATAATATGGCTCAAAATAAACAAACTGAACATCACGAGACAAAGGCCTCCAAGAAATATTGCAGCATCATTTTTTCCTGACATTATTATATACTCCGCTTAAACTCATCTAGATCATAATCAATTTCATGTTGATCTAATAGATCAAGAAATTCAATAAAAATATTTTCTAACATTTCTTCGGGTGCGCTACCATATAACTTCATCATATCAAAGAAAGCGTCATCAGGTATATGACCATTATCTTCTACATTATCTTCATATATGGCAACCATTCGGGCGGCAATACTCATTTTTTATTCTTCCTTTCTTGTCGCTCATCCCCTGTCTTTTTGTCATGACAGGCTTTACACAGAACTTGAAGCCCTCTCTCTTCGCAGAACATACGTTCTATGACTTCGTCCCAAGTTGTGAAACCCTTCTTGACATCAATGATAGGAATGATATGATCGACAAAGACATTCTGTTGTCGTCGCTTTTGTCCATGCTTAGGGGGAAGCGAGGTAGGCACCTTATGTGCTCGACGCTTATAGCCGACACACCGGTAAACACCCCTATCAACTCTTGCTTTAGTTTTGACTTTATACTTCGGAGGCCACTTCATAGACAGGGAACGTAGCCCACTCTTAACAAATCCGTAGAAACGTTCCTCTGTCCAATCGCCTCCGTTACGTATCTTGACCTGGGGCATTCGTTAAATGATTCCAGAATTCCATGTTTATCGGTCCAACGGTTAATGCACAGAAAGGATGTTCATTATCAATTACTGAGACAAGCATCCTAGCCCCGTCTTGTTTGGTAAAATAAACATCAAACCCATCAGGCTCAATATTAAAACCCCATTTAGGACCAAAGACTTCATCATTGAGAGCGCCAATTACGCGTTCAATCGGCCCCTTGCCCTGTAATTGCTGCACATCTCTACCAGAAATCTTTGCAAGCATCTTTAATGCTTCAGTTTTATGAAGCATTTTCATTTCATGACAAGAAGAAACCTGTTCCTTGACATCATGAGTGTTAGCTAAAGCGCTACTAATAACGGCACCCCACACTGCTCCTATTAACACGACAATGGCTGTTAGATCGAGTACTTTCCTAATCATCTACTCATTCCTATCTCCCAGAGTTCTGGGGTTTTGTCTTCATTGAGTCTACGAGTCATCCAACATAGACGACCTTGCTCTAGAAGACGTTCTTCACTTTCACCTACACCGTACTTTTCATCATACATATCAATAAGAGTATCGATAAGATGGTTTCGTACATCATCATTAGGGCTGCCGTTAAGTACAGGCTCTAGCGCTTCCCATGTACCTTTCGGTCCACACCCAGGAAGTCCTGGAATATTGTCCACCGAATCTCCCATAAGAACTTGAGCGCAGAAGAAAGCAAAGCCCGTACCTGTCAGCTTCTTATTATCTTCGGCTAGACTTAAAGTACCAGGGTCAATGATTTCTTCTGGCCCAAACTGAGGCTGACGACCAAGCTCCCAACTAAAGAACATTCCAGGAACCTGTCGCAGATCCTTGTCCCGAGAACAAATTATAGTGGCGTCTTCCGACTTAAGTTGCTCAACTGCCATAGCGTCATCAGCTTCAATACCTGTGATGACATTACAACCTAGGATTTCTTTCATCCACATTGTCAAGTTATCAAAATGCCATGGCTTGTTATCAGGACGTGTGCCCTTATAGGGCTTAACAGTGGCAATCTCGTCCCTAAATGTAGGGCCCTCAGTAATAAAGAGGGTTGCCTGATCCGACTCAGTGGACTCAACAATATGTTTGAGCCGGAGGTCTAAAACTTCACGAACATAATCAAATGGAGGCAAAGCTTCGGGGTCTTCTGTCTTTGCCCTCCATCCAGCCTCTGCCGCAAAGCCTATTTCATATCGAAGAATATCTGCGTCAATTAATGCTCGCATTAGAACGGCACTTCATCATCAAGCTCAGTGCCGTCCCCATCTTTCGGAGGCACTGCCTCATCACCTAGCATCTCTTGCAACGGAGAGCCGTTAAACTCAAGGTTCTTCTGGGTGATTAGGTCACGCAGGAACTGAGGAAGCTTAGCGAAGTCTTCGAGATTAGGCTCATCAAGATCAAAGATAACAGGCTCGTTCACTAATGCAGCGTCTTCCCATTTCTTCAAGTCCTTAGCCCGCATCGGCGTCACTTCACCAATGTTCGCGAACACCTTACCTTCATGTTTCCCTTTACCAGGATTGATGACAACAGTGACATTGCACGGTGTATCAACAAGTACACCAAATTCTCCATCACGTTCCCTATCACCAATCAAGGTGTTGTAACGTTTAGTAGACTTAGCACGTTCAGAACCCAGTCCGTAGAAAGCAAACGTCTCTGTTAGCCAGCGCGGCTTAGACGTATCTTCCTGCCCATCCTCATCTGTAACAAACTCATCCAAGAACTCATAAGTGAGCGCAATCATATTGACCGGCTCCTTCTCTTGTCCCTGGAAAGGACGCCGAGGTTGCAGTCCGATATCTACGACCTGTACTACACGAGCCGGATATGTCCCGGCCTCCATCGGGGTAAAATTACCACCCGCACTTGGGGCGTTATTAGCATTTAAACTCATCGGGGTCTCCTTATTCTTTCCCTACTATATAGAGTCGAAAAATGACAGTTTTGTTACAAAATTAATGCGTTTCACTCCAATTCTGTCCAATCTTTACGTCTCCGTCATGAGGACAAGCTATCTTAAAGAACTCTCCTGCCCATTTGATTGCGTCACAACCTATCTGTGCCACATCTTCTGCAATCTCAGGACGACATTCAAGTTGAAATTCATCATGCATCCAGATTACAAATCCATAATCCTCTCCCCATATATATCCTTGCTTTTCTAGTTCGTCATTGAACTTAACATATGCGGCACCCATCTGAATCGCTTCATCTGACTGCAGCAAGTAGACAAGAATTGTGTGTTCGCTAACTACTTGGATAGGTCTACCATCAATTCCTTTTACGAATCCGTTACGGTATTCCAAACGGTTCCACTTTTTATTATACGACTGTTGAGCGGTACTTCTCCACGCATCGCTTTCAGCATCAAGTAAGGTCTTAAGCCCAGGCATCTCGCGGAAGTAATCAGCTTTGAGACGTTTGCCCTCCGCTTTACCGCCTTCGATGATCTGTCCAATCTTTTCATCACCGGCTCCGAATATAAGTCCGTAAAAGAAATTCTTCGCCTTTGTCCTGTTAGGAACTCCCGATCTCTCCTGATTGATGGAGTGAAGGTCGGTACCGTCCTCTTTTGTTCCATGTAACACAGCGTATGTAAAGTCGTCATCATGCATCCTCGCTGCTAACTGGCGTTGCTGATTACCCTTACTATCCACCCCGACCAACGTCCAACCAGGGCGACAGGTGAAAATAGCTCGCATGTGTTTACCAAAGAATGCGCCGCTCTCTTCACTAGGCACATTTACGATACCTTTGTGCCGGAGTCTGCCGGTAACTGCCAGTCCCCCTACCTCAGCAGGTATCCGCCCGTCTTCTCTAATACTTTCTTCCCACCCTTTGAGAGTACCAAGGCGCTGCTTACATTGCACTCGTTTAGCGATCAGCTTCCCAAGCTTACCCTTGATACCATGAAAGCTATCAGTATGAGACAGCTTAGCAGAGGTACGCTGACCAACATTATTAGTATTCCATTCTTCCGGTTGCCATCCTTGTGCAAGGAGAAACTCCTTTACCTCTACGTTCTTATCTAAGTCAACAGGCCTAAAAGAGACACGAGCGAATACCCCGCCAATAAAAGAATCCCCGTTAGGAAATATACAATCCCTGTTAGGTATATTGCTCTGAAGATTAAGGAATTTTCTACCCACCGCAGATAATGATCCATCTTTCTTAAAAGGTTTGCGAACATAATTGTATTCTCCATCCTTTTTATTTTCTTCTACTTCTACAACTAAGGGAAGAAGAGGAACGACTGCCTTGTCTATTCGTTCTATCCAGCGCGTAAGAGCGCGTTTGTTCCAGTCAAGCTTGGCCTTGTCAATAGGCCAACCGTATTCCTCTTGTTTCTGGAGGTAGTGGAAGATGCGGTGGTTCAATCGATGGGCAAGATCCCATCCTTCACCGTGTCCTTCTTTAATAAGTTCGTCATAAATCTTTACTTGAATACGAGTGTCTTCCAAGCAACGGTTAAGCATTTCCGGGGAAAATTTGTCCCACTCGTCATGCTCTTCTTTATAGTGTCCTAGTCTATATCCCCAAGCTTCGACCGAATGAGGTCCAACTCGTCCCTGGCAATTCGGAGGACGACGTCTAGCTGGTCTCTGCAATCGGGACATAAGGAGTGTATCGACCTTTCGTCCCCTATATTCGTAACCAAACACTTTACGCAGGGCGGGCCAGTCGTATCCAATTGCATGGTGACCACGAAGTTCCTCGTACTGATCGAGGTGTCCAGGTAATCGTTGTATATTGGCAGGCGTAAAGACATGTTCTGTTCCATCCTCATCAATTACTACGGCGCACCATATACGAGTGAGAGTGTCGAGAAATCCATCAGCTTCTAAATCAAAAGTTCCTGTCTTCAAAACTTTTTCTTCATTTCTTGCTTGAACCTGTGGATAATCACACGTACATTAGCATGTTTTTCTGGTACTTGATCAGCTACTTCTTTGGAGGTGAAACCATGCACGAAGAAGGGACGTAGAATATGTGCATAGCGATGGTTGGTAATACAGTCAACCACTTCTGCTGTCATGGCATGTACTAAAGGATCAGATTGAGGAAGCATAATATCTTCCTGATGTACCATACCATGTTGTTTCTCAGCGATATGAAATTTCTTGTTAGCATTTGATAACAACGTATTGAACCAGTGATCGAAATTATCGATATCTTCGGTCCAATAAGATAGGGCATTTGTATAGGCCTGCTGTACAATATCCTCAGCATTAGCTCCGCCGCCATATCTCTTAACAAGTTTCAAACGATTAGTACGATAGTGCTGTTCAATTATTTCGTTCCGATTGGCTGTGTACATTATCAAGAACTGTCCTTTCTAGGGCTTCTAGTTGCGCAGTTAATGAATCAACTTTCTTCGTCAACGTCTGGTTTTCCTCCTCCCTCTGTTTCATCAATCTCTCTAGGGTTTGTATCGTCCCCTGTAGATTCGCCTTTATCCCCAGAAGATGATTGTACTCTGCCGCCGATGTCCCTGTCCTCTCTTTCAGAAGTCTCCTTATCGTTTCTTCCTGGTTCTGGTTCATCGCTATCAAGTCCTGGCGGGATATTCCACTTGCCAACATATTTACCTCCTACAAGTTCACGAATATGATCTTCGAACTCTGCCTCAAGTGTCAGATCGTTGTCTAATATATGAAGAAGATATTGCAAGCTCTGTTTCATCTCAATATTCTCAGCTTGCATTAAACTAACCCAGTCCCATCCATTAGCATCTTTATGTTGTGCCATAACTATCTATCTCTTCCATACTTCTAGGCGATTCTTCCTGATACTTTCCGCAAGTCATAGAAAAATCAGATATAGCTATCGGTGGCTCACCTTCTAAACTATTCCACCATTCCTTAGCGCCTTCAAAAACCTGTTTTGTTAATCGACGATGACATTTATTATTAACACAACGATAACAACCTCTTTCAACAGATGAGGCACTGCAAAATGTCATATCACGATAGCACAACATTTGTTAGTCTCCATGTGTATAGTTATTCCATGGATAGAAGGGTTTTCCTTCATCCTTATCTCTACAACGACAACCTGCATCCATTTGTCCAGTATAAATGCAAGGACATTTACATGTCGGAAGAGGATATTTCTTAGTAATCTCTTCTTTCTTTACATGATTACACAAATCACGATTAATATCATAAGCTATATCCATGCTCCATGAATATCATTATTTGGACGTGTATAATTATACATCCTTTACCTCATTGAATAAATTAGTATACCGATCCCAGTACAATGGTACAACCCCCGTTGCCCCGAACTCCCTGTCCTCTAGAATAACAAGCTTCCGCATATTTCGCTGTTCGATAGGAAGATCAGGATCTTTGTTTCCCTCAAGACCAAGCATGAGATTACAACTACGCATCATCGCCCTACTGCCTGCGAACTGGTGACTCAACACCTTACCACCACGTTCATGAGCCCCTCCGCTTTCGGGAGCTTTCAGATGACAGAAGATGAAGATGAGAATATCTAAGTCAAGAGCTAGCGCCGCGAGTTCTTGTGCGATTTCTTGTAATATCGTATTCGTTTCCCCGGCATTGATGCCGTTAACCAAGTTGGTGATAGGATCAATGAATATCGCTTTGCATCCTTGGGATGCTGCCGTGAGAATATCAGCTCGTAGAGAATCCCAACCAAGATGCTGATACAGATTAAGCACACATAAGTTGTCGCCCACCAACTCGGACGCCTTGTCATACGCATCGTAGTCAAACTCCACTGTTGGATCATGGAAGATACGTCCCGCAACCTTACCTACAATCATCTTGTAAGTTTTACGATTAGCCTCTTCCGGCTTAGCAAGAAAAACTTTGACACCGTGTTCTGTAATGAGCCAAGCAGCGAGTGTATTCACCATCTCACTCTTACCCATCTTCACACCAGCCCCAAGATAGTATGTCTCACCGTAACGCATACCTCGGGTAAGATCAGTCATACCCTTCCAGGGCCAGGAGAGCCCCCACTGAGCCTGTTCTCTACCCGCCTCGTGTAGACTACTCCCCCATACGAGACGGGTGTTCTTGGGCGTTGTGGCTTTGAATAAAAGTGCGTTGCACAAACCCATCGAGCGCCCTTCCATCAAACAATCGTTCGCATCTTTCGCTGGAAGGTTCACTGTCTTGGCAGTAGGTAGAACTTGTAAACAATCGGTTGAAGCTTTCTGTCCTACCTCGTCTTTGTCGAAGCATAGTATCACCTGTTGGTATTTGCCTTGACGAATATCATTAAGATGATCAGTGATGTCTCGTGCGGCTGAGGTGGCCCCAGATTTTACACTGATCACAGAGGGGTTAGCGTCTTCCCATTTCGTACCAGTATTCTTTTTCTTCAATGCCTGATACACTGCAACAGTATCGAACTCACCTTCAGTGATGATAAGATTATGACCAGCAGCTGCTAATGATTGTTGCCACCCAAACATCTTAGCTTTCTTGATATCACCAACGATCCACATCTTTTTGCTCTCAAGAAAACGAGCCTTGTAAGCTACAAGTTTTCCGTTAGCATCGTGATATGGAAAGTAGATGATGATAGGAGTGATGCCGTCTTGTTCGGACAATCCTGTCTTGATACCGAAGTAGGCTAACGCACTAGCATCAAGCTTCCGCATTGGAAGATCAACGGTAGGAAGTGCGCTAATCTCAGCCAGTTCTTTTGCGATGTCTTCGGCTGTTGCTTTCTTTATCTTCGGAGGTTTATAACCCTCTTCCTTATTTGTATATGGATCGTTAATGAAAGTATCACATGAAAAACAGTAACCAGTGTACCCCCCTCTATCCGCCTCGAATACCTGAAGCGCGTCACTTGTACCGCAACTATGGGGAAGTTTTTCTACACAACGTCCGCTCATTCTCTATAATTTTCCCTTCTGCTATATGATGTTTTAGGTGTTGAGATAATTGATCTTCTATAATTTGTCCAGGACGTCGTCCTGTTCCTAAATGATACCAAAGGGAGCCTTTTAGAATATAGTCATGGACCTTTGGAAACATCCCACCTGTCTCTAATATGATATGGTAAGTATTTTTTATTTTTCGAGGCCAAAATATTCTCATCTTACACCTCCTGCCTCATACTATATGAGTCGAAAAGTGGGATAAATGTTACAATAAATATTTTTTAATAGGCTTGTAACATTTCTACATAACGCTCTAGACTGGTTCCTTCTAGACCAGGGGCTGTATTAATTTCCAACACCCACGCCTTATCTTTTTGTTCTTGATAGACAACATCGACAGCTCCGAAGTCTAACCCGCTAGCTTGGAATACATCAATAACCGCTGTCGATACTTCTCTTGGACATTCTACATTCTGATTCTCAAAGATAAAACCATTCTTATGATTACGAACTTGCCAATCAATTTGATCGTCTGGTATGGCTAGTTTTCGTGCCTTCTTTTGTACATAAAACACTCCTATTTTGCCTGAGAGATGAACACGATACTCATCTTTCTTAGCTTTGTATTCAACATACAAGGGCGCGTCTACTAATTCATTTGGCCTATTAGCTATAACAATTCCGGCTCCGCCATGGCCCTGTAAGATAGTACGGCAGACAATTTTCCGTCCCCTTTCCATACGTTTTTCTGCTTTTGCCTTATCATCTGTCCACCAAGGGATTATATCTTCGAAGATACAGCTTCGAAAAAACTCCAGTTTGTTTGTTACCGTAGCTACAGTTGTCGGATGATTGATGATCGTTACATCTTCCACCCATGCTGGCATTTTATTCGCACCCCAATTGACAACAACTTTTTTCTTATTGGGTTTGAAACCACTACCGACATGTTTAATTCGCTTTATTCCAAGAGCCGTAGCTAGTGCTTTCGCTGACCTACTTCCTGGATTGTAAGGGTAGATTAGCATCAGCCTTCTCCTTCCTCGTCTTCGAATCCTTCCTCGTCTTCGAAAGGATTTACTACTTCTATAATATCATCAAGAATTATATTGTTACCAATAACTCTTGCTTGTAAGTTAGGCTGGGGAGGTATTATCGGAAAAGCATTATCAGGAATTTGTCCATTTGTGTTTGGATGTTCTCGAAGCTCGTCCATCTTGTCAATAATTATGTCTGCTTTATCGCTTAGAAAACGACATAATTTGTATTGTTCTGTATCCCAATAGAAAACTATCCAGTTGTTATTAATATGTATTGTAGATATATAAGGAAGTTGTGTCTGAGTTTCTTTGAGCCACTGAGCGACCAAGATGTCATCTTGCCAGTTTTCTTCCCAATCAAACGCGTATCCTCGTATCTCTCGCCATTCTATTTCTGGTTCATTTTCTTTTTTTTTTTACGAGGACGCTCTTCTACTACTGTATAACATATGTCCTGAATACGTCGCGCACCGTCGTATAACATCTCTTCTAGTTGCTGTAGACGTAGAGGAAGAAGTTGTGTATCTTCTTTAAAGACTTGCATCAAAAACTGACGCGGCCCTTCCATAGAAAATTCTTCAAGTATTTCATCCGGCTGTTTATATTTCTTTGCGTAATCAAAGATACGAAGGAGTAGACTAATCCACTTCTCAATTTTTGTGAAGTCTTTTACAGCAGGATAGGCACGAAACTCTAGCGAACCATAGTTAAAGAGCGAGTTCCAATTCAATGCTGCGTACCTGATGTCATCTGAGTTGAGAGCATTAAGTTCTTCATACGCACGGAACTGCATGAGAGCGTCAAGAATATAATCGGCTGCTGACAAGGGGAGGCAGAATAAATTTCCGGTTCTATCGCGCCCGCAATATTCCATTAAAATATCTTCGAAGATATAATAAAGTAGGGCAAAATTTAGAAGTTCTTCTAAGCTAAGTCGTTGACAATTAACATGAATATGTACACCGCATCTACTAGAAGGAACGAGCTTGGCCCCTTGATCTTTTAGATCTTTCTGAAGTCTCTTTAGTTTGATGCTAACACTCTCCCTTCTACAAGGGCTACGAAGTATGTACTCTATTGACTCTCCGCGTAAAGAACCGTCATGGTCAACAGCCCAACCGGCTGAGTTAACCACTAAATTACGGCCCTCCATTTCTATTTCGATACCGATCTCTTTGTCCTGGCCAACTTCTCGTGGCCTTATTCGTTCAAGAACTGTGACCATCATCTAATATCCTTGTCCAGACTTTGTTGTAAATAGCTGTGCTTTTCGTCTAGCACTGGCCCATCTTTCAGTACATTTCCCACCATACCAATTGAGTTCATATGATACAAGCTGCTCTTTCTTCCAACTGCCCAGTGTCTATGAAAAACACCGCCCCCTTGCTGTTCTATTATGTCTTTCCACGAGGGCCACACTCCAAGAATACATTTTCTGAGTCCCCCTGAGAAAAGATTTTGAAGCGCATTGAAATTGTTTCTACCTATCTGACGAACTCTGAGATTACGCTGGTTAACTCCCACTTTCCACATTCTACGTGGAGCTCGGCACACTTTATAGATTCGTCGTTCATTACCCCCAAATTCTGTGAAACCTAGTGAGACAGGCTCCCAACTAATTTTTTTGCTGTCGATTTGTAATTCATGCGCACGATTATCTTCTTCTTCGTGTAGATATCTAAAAGCAATCGTCCACTGGCCATCTACACTGAAGACGTAAGCAGGTTCTCCATCAATCATGATGATACAATCTCTCAGGTACATGTGAGCGTGTCCTGCATCAGCAAAGTTTCGATGATCCATTCTACCACCACCTATTTTGATATTCTCTAAGGAAATACCGACCCCATTGTGATTCAGGAAGGCATTCCCAATCTTCTTCAAGAATCCCAGCAGCTGTTATAAGATGCATAGCTCCGAGCTTATCTCCTGCATTAAAGACATCTCGAATATTGTCAGCATCGAGATTTTCTCCGTCAGCTGTTAATCCCCTGTAATTACGTAGGTCTTCAAATGCATAATTAACTAGATTAAATATCATCTCTCGATAGCTTTTCTTTTGTACCCAGAAATTACTAGGAGTACGGTATTCTACGCCATACGGCTTAGGCCTAAAGGTGCCCGCTTTACCATAAAGCTGTTGTCGTTCTCTATCATTATCAAACAACAGACTAGGTAGCCCTACATAAAGATCAAGTTGTTTAGTCATTTGAACACAGGCGAGAAAGTGTGACAGTTGATCGACTTGTTGATCTGCAGTCCAGCCAAGATGAATATGCCCCGCGCCTGTTCGTAAAAATTTTCGATTACCTATGGCCCTCGGTCTGGGGTTTTGTTTCTCCGTATAGGCATTCCAATCTGGATCACACCCAAGTTCTTTTGCCGCCTTTGGTGCGTCCTTCATAACCTTTTCAGAGAAGCGTACTGTAGGAACGGCTTTTAATTCATGACCATCGGGTATCATCTTGCGTAAAGATCGTAAAACACTGTTAATGTTGCGATGGAATTTATCGACATCATCAACTGGATCGATATTTATTTCTAATGCCATTCCATCAACTTGAACAGCTCCGTGTTTTACGGCAGTAGGGCGGGCCTTAGTTCCTTCCACCATACCCCAGCCTGAGACGGGCTTATTGCCATTAAACACAAACAATTCAGGATCAGCTCCAATTACTAAGTCCGGCATCACATTCCTCGCATTTGAGACATATCCATTTCAAAAAAGTCAGCAGTATCAGCACAAGAACCACATGCTGCATGATATAAATCAATTGGAACAACATCACCTACTGTTAATTTTCCTCCACAAAGTTGACATTTCTGATAAATTTTATCTATCTCTTGCTGAGCTAAGTCAGATGGTTGTTGATTTTTCCAATGAAAACCTTTGTTCTCTTCTTGTTCTTTTGTTATATCTGTACCGAAAGGAATTAATTCCTCAACCTTCACGGGAGTCAATGGTACCCTGTCCACCCACTCCCGAGCAACACTATCCCAAACACGCAATCCTTTTTTACCATCCCCAGAAACTCCTCCAGTCTTCGTCGAAGTAACTAGAACAAAAGGGCGTGGTACATGTGGAGTAAGGGTCTTTCTTTCTTGAACGACCTTTCTTCCTTCTCGTTTGAATGTATATAAGACATGTTCTTTACATGCCCATACCTGTTCAAACTTTTGACTACGTCGCCATGCCGCTCCGCGTATCATCCAGGGTTCAGAAGCATAAGCTATTTGTTCTTCGTCATTTAAGAATGAAAAACACAATGGACGCTTACCATTTGTAATAAGATTGAGCGAATGATTAGAGCTATCGAACCAAGCTAAAGCGGCGGCTCCTTCGAGAAGCGGCCATAAATCATCTTCCGATTCATGCTTAAGGAAGTAAGCTATTTGTTCGGAATCAGTATCGAAATGCTCCAAATCAATTTTAATGGGGAGGGTGTTATGCAACGTACCATTATGTGTGAGCATAATAGGTGCATGATAGAAAGGATGTGCGTTTTCGGGAGTAACTGTGCCCCTGGTAGCAGCTCTATTGTGTCCTAGATATCCCCAATTTTCCCAGGCTTTGTCAACTACCCACTTCTTAAAATTCTTGTGTCCGATAACATAGTAAGGATCGCCGACGTCCTTTATTACGCGGCGTTTCTTTTTACCAATCACACCAATCCCTGTGCTGTCATCGCCACGCACTACATCCATCCGTAACATATCAAGAAACATGTTAGTAGTTTTGGCAGATGGTGCGCCGAACACTCCAACTAAGCCGCACATACGCTTCTCCTTAGCGTGTTAATTAATAAGGTACTTTATCATCCAACAATTACTTGTCATTCGATACTTTCTTTATATCAAGCGTATCGTAGAATAGTTGTTCTAATAAAAGAAAGTAATGGTTTCGTAACTCAATTTCTCCCTTAAACTCGGGATGAGGCTGATAACAAAGCGAGTCTGTATCAGGATACCAAACAATTTCGATATCTTGATCAACATCCGAATCAGACCATGTTAGGTGTTCTCGGGTTCGGATAATATTAGTGTGAATTGATCCAGGAATTTTTTTATTCACCCTTTCACGACGCTCCGATTCGATTGCTGTCCCAATAATTAATCCGTTTGCTCCGGGCATCATCATTTGGTGATGGGTGCTTGTGACCGGGAGCTTAATGTCATTCCAATGATCACGCATCATGTGCTTAGCATTTAATGCATGACCGCTCACATCTTGCCACATTGATCCTTTATTAAGGACGTTAAGAAACTGTCCACCACGACAAATTCCAGCAAGTGGGATATTATGCTTCATAGCATAACGAGCCACTGCAAAATCCTGATCATCTCGTCGAGAATTGAAATAGGTTTTTGGATGACGATGTTCGTTATACATGGAGGGGTTTACATCTTCACCGCCAGTTAGTTGTACCAAATCAGCTTCTAATAGGTCAAAGACAATCCCCCATCCTTGGTCTTTGAACATTTGTTCATATTCTTCATTTGGCTCAGCGATAAAAACATTACCGCAAAAAGCACCTGTCATTTTATAACTCCATTTTCTTTTGCAAATTGATAAACAATGCTCTCAAATTTATCTTTACTGTCGCCACTTATTACGTCTACATAAGTACCAAGTGTCGTTAAAATTAGTTTTGAACGTCCAGTATCTTTAGGTATCTGCAGTTTTTTTCCTTCTGGATTATTATAGTCACCCTTTTCCCAAAGCTTGGACATCCCCTTATATGCGCTAACATCTTCTCGAAACTGTGTCATACCTTTGAATAGTTCTTGATTTATCTGCATGAGTCGATCAAGACCAGGACGACTGATATCGAAACTCCAAGCTCCATGCCCTAGGGCCATGTTTTGGTATCCGTTTTCAGCCTTCTCTACGTAAAAATCATTAGGACGGCCTGTTAAATAATACGCCAAAACAAAAGCTGCTGTTGGATGGATAAGTTTTTGAATATGGTACCAAGAAGTCGGAACTTTTGGGTACTCTATTAAATGACGAAACAAAATACCGGCCTGTATAATATAACGAGTGGGCCAGTCTTTAACCTCCATTAATACCCCACGAGGATTAATTGTATCCTCTGTTGTATCAACAAAAAGCGGTGACCACGGGCTTTTTTCAATTAGCCATTTAGAAAAGGCGCGTAACTCTCTAGTAGGGGTGTTGGCCATTCGCCCATAATATGAAGGATAGTCTAAGAAATAAACAGGGTCGTCGTGATAGCCTCTGCCGTATGAAAGCGCTCCGTAACACGCCTCTCCGAGAAATTCTCTTGGCTTTCCCTCTGCATTGAAAATGACATACGAATTCGTGCCGAATCCACGATATTTAATGGCAGCGTCTCGATATGCATTTACAATTTTGAGCGTCTTTTTACTCATATTACACCTCGTAGATAGGCTCTTCGCCAATTAACCGGCAGAAGGCATTCACTAGCAGTTGCCGAGCGGTATGCTGTTGCAACGGAGTCATGCCAGAGAGATCGTAATGTTCTCCGTCAACTTCGAGTTCGTTCTTGGCTCCGTTCTTTCGTACTGTAAAAGTGCGCATACTATTTCTCCCGAGAATGAAAAGGTAGACAGGAATATGAAGACATAGCTGTCATCCAATACGGCCAATCTTCATGCCAGTCGTGATCTTCCCCACGAAGAGCCTCTTCTGTGGGAATAAAATCCTTGCTAGGGACTTCGGACAACCTATTCTCCTTTTTTCTTCAGTTGATTCATGTTAGTCTTGAGCCACTCGTTGATAAAATTACCAACGTTCTCAGGCAAAGCCTGCACTTGCTCGTGTTGCAGAGTTGGTGGGATAATTGTCATAAAGCGAGACGCTCTTGCTTTTTCTCTTCCGCATATGCCTCTTCCCATGCTAGACGCAATGGAGTACGTCTGAGACGCAGATCAAGGTATGCACCCATCATTCCGGCATAGTAACGTGCGTGGGGGAGAGCCAAGGCAGGATTGTTCTGCATGACATACATCCATGCATCGCCTTGAGGCGTAGCAATCATGACTCGGTTATAGAGGTGGGGATAGCCTTCATAATGATCGAGCGAGGCCAAGCAAGATTCGGTAATTTGCCATAATACGGCCGGCACAGAAGATTGCGGGTCTGGCACAACGTCTGCGAAATTATGAAAAACCAATCGCCAGTCATTTAGCTCGAATGTATCGAGCATAATGGCATTCGGACATCTCCAATCCATGTCCGCGACAATCATATTAGAACCATACGCTAAATAAAGCACTAGTTCTCCTTATTTACCAAAATGATGTTCAGTACCGCAAACAGTACAACGATACCAACCTGGGCCGTCTTTCTTCAAACGACATGCATTCATGACACGCATGTTTTTACCATGACGTTTGTCTTGAAACTTATGCGGTTTACAATCCTTGCACTTTTTGATCATCTTTCTTTCCGTAAGCTGCCCCGATATCTTCGGAAGCTTCACCGCACCAATCGCACTTTCGCTGGTATATTCCTTTCCATTCATGATGGCATTTCGTACATTTCCAGATGCGACTAGATTCCCAGTTGAAATCTTTTAATGAGAACATTTTCCTATCCTCATTGAAAATGAATAAACGGGCAAGCCAGCTCAAACTGCTACAAAGGCCAAGATATCTCTCGGCACCTGCCCTAATAACCCCGCAGAGGCCCGTGTAGTAGGCATGTTCTTTGGGGAGGAAGTAGGACATAGACAAGCCTCCACGCCTTAAGTCGCTTCAACGGGATTGCCTATGTTCTCTTATTGCGGAATTATAGGATCGAAAGGACTAGGTATTCTCGATCTGCCGTAAACCACAGAGTTGGTAGCTCTGTCAAACCTCGGACATGTTTTACCAGAACATGCCCCTACTCTCGCAACGTAACCTCTGGTATATATGATATAGTGCAGTCACGGCAATTTGCCGAGGTCCGCTCAAAGGGACAAACTAAAGCTTGCCATTTATCATCTCATTATATTTCGCGACACCCTCTTTTTGAGTAAGATAGGCGAAAAAATGCATTTCATGAGATTGAGTATATTCCACTGTTACCCACCAAGGCTTTATAGCATCGGCGCATCGAATGAAATTAGTGATTTTGAAATCCATTGGACCGATAGTTTCTTTATTAGACAAATAAACACGAAAACTAGCAGATAGCATATTCACCTCAAAAAAGAGAACAGGAGATCAGTCCAGGAGCGACCCTGGCAACGTTCTCATCTCCTGTTCCCAAATCAGGATTGCAGGGAAGCTGTCTCGTAATCCACGGCCTCGGCCAGCGCCAAATCGACGACACGGGGGGCTTTTACCCTCGGCTTCGTACTTGATAGTATTGTCCAACCAATGTGCGGCAGCAGAAGCGTTTTTTCTGCTGCGTCTCCTTGGGCTTAAAGCCCTTTGACTGATAGAGCATTTATTACCTCCTTTGGTTGATGGAACGTATACTCAAATGAATTAAAAGAGAGGGCTACTACATTCACCCTCTCTGAAGATAGATGGGAATTGACCGCCGGCTGGCCGCCTCCTTTCTATCTTCTAATTGTTAAACACTAGCTCCACTGTACAGGCTAAGCAGGCATAAAGCCCACTCAACGTTCGCGCTGTCCACCATTGTCACATAGTAGACAAGCTCCTGAATGGTGATGGTTCCTTCCATCCAAGCTATCATCGCGTTGGAGGCGAAAGGATGCAGCATCATTGGAACTGCACAAATGGGATCAGTCATAGCAAGAAAGCTGCCAGAACAATCGCCATCACGGTGCCCCAAAAGCACGCTGCAACGACAAAATCGGCCATCACACTAACAGGTGTACGTTAGTGCCCAACTTGTTCTTAATGTTGGACAAGGCGACGGCATTTTGATACGCCTCACGAGAAAGTCCGTAGAGCCCTGTACGCTCAAAGTCTTTTGAAACACCTTTCCACTTTTGCATAGTGGAGTCCACAGCGTTCTTCAAGAGCGCAACTTCATGCTCTGTAAGAACGTAAATCACTACACTTGTTGCATCCATCACATTCTCCCTTCGACAAAGATTATAACAGTTGAGTAGGTATTTCACCCTATCTCGGAGGCAAAAGCCACAAGTTACCAAGCGCAGTTCTATAAGCCGTCTACTGCGATATGACATAGAGCCGTATAGTATCTCTCTATTGCCAACTGCTATTCCTTCGACAATTGAAGGCAGGCAAGCTATAGCCGATGGGTTGAGGTTAGGCCGTGGCGATCTGAGGTTGTTCCGTCTCGTCGTCGGGAACTTCCTCGTTTTCGTCGGCCGGCTCGTCGTCATCCACCCCAAGGCTTGTGACGACATTGTCGCTCTGCTTGATGAGCGTATCGTGAAATGACTTCACCTGGGCCAAAGCGGCCTTGGCGTCATCATCGTCGGCAAACTGGCGCTTGCCTTCACGCTTTTTGATGAGCTTTTCGATGTCGCTCACCAAATCGCTCCGGCCGAAATACACATCTTCCGGGTCCGGGGCAAACTCCCAGAACGGCTTGGCGAAGGCTTGTGCGAGATTGAACTCGTTTGCATCTTCGCTGACGTCTTTCAGGAACTTGCCATCGACCATCGTGATCGGGGCATGATCCCTCAGCCACAGCTTGAATGCAGCCTTGCGTACCCAGTTCTCGGGCATGGCATCGAAGAACTGCTGAAGGCGCGCCACTTGGCCATGGTCGTGGAAGTGCTGTAAGGCCATTTGGGCACACATTTCGGCATATTTCATCGACAAGGCGGTATGTTTGACGAAACGCTTGAGTGCTTCGTCGAACGTCACTTTCTCTTTCGACATGGCATATCTCCTATTGCTAGGACATATAGCCTACCTGCCTACAATTGCCGAAGGCGCATATACATCTATAGCCTAGTCTAAAGGACGGCTGATAAAGAACCTAATGCGCAAGAAACCCTAAAGAAACTCGCGACTAACAATAGTCACCTGTCCGCCACTGTAGACTTATTTCCCTTGCTTACATGCTCCAGCGTAACCCTTCACATGCTTTCAGGCACTCAGTCACAATGAACGTATTCCATTGCTTCCTGGATCACAGAACAAATGCTCTGCTCTAGTCCAACGCCTTGAGGCTACTACCGGAACTCGTCCGGCCCCGTCCCATTACGCCTGGACACACCAAGGCTATAGAAAATGTCACGCTTCTTACCCGATACTAGGGCAAGCTAAGGCTCACACGCACGGTATGAGCTAAAGGTTGCTCTAGGTGATGCCCGGAATGCTAACCCTTTGGTCAAAGCGTTCGCCCGTATCTGACGTGGCTCCCGCTATGATGGCATCGGCGATGGCTTCTTGTTCGGTATCACGGGATAATTGGAAAATGGCCCCGCATAAAACGCAACCGGCTTCACCAATTGCGTTTGCAACGTCATGCTCCAAGCTATTACCCATGCCGATGATCTCCAGCTGATGCTGGCAATCTTCACGGCTCAATGCTTTAGCTCCTATGTCATGCTGGTTTCGCCCGAAGGCTCTCGTTTCATGGTGAAACCACCAGTCATGTTCTTGCCACTAGGGCAAGGCAAAAGCCCCACTCACGGTGGGACCAATGCGTTGCTCTAGTTCTCGTCCGCCGTGATGGTCGGATCGAGATACATGCGACTGTCCGGGCTTTCCAGCCAAGCCAATCGTTTGCGGACTATCCGAATAGGCTCATGTCCCATGAGTTGAAACAACTCATCCACGGGAGCACGAATGCCATCTGGATGCGCCGCAATCGCTTCTTTAGCGTTCATGCGATTGCATTCCTTCCAAACGCTAGGATAAACCTAGCTATGTCCAGGGACCATCCCTGGCCAAGACGCCGCACACGGCGACGCAATGGTCAAAGGTGGCTAGTTGGCATATGGTTTATGCAACCACCTACCAATTGCCGGCTTGTTCGGTTTTCCGCGCATATCCCAATTGGTCCGCAAGGCTTGCTTGGACCGGTAGAACAATGGGGACAGACTTGTCCGTATGTAGCTACTTTGATCCGGCCTTGCCGCTTGCCATAATGCCGTATTCTCGGCGTCAAGGCGTTGCTTGACCTTGAGGGCTGCGCGCTCACGTTTGCCTAAGCGCATAGCACTCTC
>CEPX01197533.1_pt1 | contig 23308 bp, 22 predicted proteins | sample 361361 | NCBI WGS metagenome assembly CEPX01 (sample SAMEA2619974, study PRJEB7988) | marine metagenome | biome: marine biome (ENVO:00000447); feature: mesopelagic zone (ENVO:00000213) & marine oxygen minimum zone (ENVO:01000065); material: "saline water (ENVO:00002010), including plankton...
CAAAGTAGGTATTGGAACCACTACTCCAACAGAAAAACTCGAAGTGGTAGGGACGGCATCCGGATCCAAAGTGTACGCATCTACCAGTCTTGCTTCATCCGGAAATCTTGTCATTGAATCTACACAAAAACTTGGTTCCGGTGCTGTGACTGTGACAACTGCAGAGTACCAAAGCGGTGCATATCTCTACTCCTCCGGTGCATCTGTTCTTGCACTAAATTCCTATCAGGGAACCCAAAGTGGAGCAAATGCGCACATCCTCTTTGGATACCGGGATATCTTTGATGTCTCTCTGTATAGGTCCGGGCATAATGACCCCGGCAGTGGTGGACTTGTAGTCAAAACGCAGCAGACCGGTGCAGATAAAAGTGCATTCGAAATTTATTCCAATTACAGCACTGTGCATAATAAGATCTTCAAAGTCACTGCCAGTGGAGCCGTTCATGCAGATGGGGCATACAATTCCACCGGAGGAGACTATGCTGAGTGGTTTGCAACGGCAGATCTGGGTATGCATTCGGGAGACATAGCATGCCTGGATCCGCTAAGACCAAAACACGTTAAGCGCTGCAACAGTGATGCACTCAAAATGATTGGTATCGTTTCGACAAAACCCGGTTTCATCGGTAACTCTAAGCATATTACACAAGGTGAACCTGTCCTTATTGGACTGATAGGACAGGTGCCATTGAAAGTAATTGGTGACATAGACATTGGGGATCACATTACTCTCGCCAAAAAAGATGCTATAGGAAAACGTGCCACAGGATTCGACCAGACGGTCTGTATGGCACTAGAACCACACAGTGGCAGTGAAGTTGGGCTGATAAGCTGTGTCTTGAGTAGAAATAGTGCTCCACCTCTCAACAGTAAAAGTGTAGCGGACTACTTATTGCAAAACTTCCGCGAGACAATGCGATTTGATTAACGCAACCGAAACCATTTCCCTGTAAACCTATCAAACTTTGTGGTACACCATCCAAAATAAGCAATCAACCTGTTGATGAATGGATCAATGATATTTTGGTATCAAATGTTGATGAAAGACTCCGTTACAATATAAAAACATTTGAAATGAAGAATAAGAAAGTAATAGTATTCATGCATGTTGGAGCAAGTCCAAGGAGACCGCATATGGCAACATTTTCTGGCAAAAATACATATTTTGTCAGACACAATCTTTCTGTGCAGCAAGCAACGCAAAGTGAAGTGAAGGAAATGTTTCAAGTATCTCACAAAAGTAAGGATATATTCCAAGAATTTATTGAGAGTAGAAAATTGCATGATGAGAAGAGTAAATTCTTTGGAATGAATGATCACTACAATTTCTTGCACAATCTTTTTCTAGAACAAAAAACTCCAATCTTGATGCACTCTTTCATTCCAAGTTATCTAGAAGATGATCGTGTAGATACATCTTCTAGTGAGCTTAATGAATGGCTTCAGGCAAATCAGAGAGGTTTCCATCCAATGCAGTCTTCAAGAGTTTTTGAGTATGGATGGAAAGAGGTTCTGTTGGATGGTTTATTCTTCCCACATGTCTTACCACATGACGAGAGCGATCCAGAAGAACACTACAATTATCTTGAGATACTAAATAATGGGTATATAGAAAGTGGTGCATCAGCTGAATTGTTATGGCCGATTGAAAAAGACAGTAAAATGCTCCCTGTTGCTCACTTGGGAAATGCTGCGTGTCTTACATGGCTTCTCCTTAACTTTGTTAGGAATTTTTACCAGAAGGTTGGCTACTATGATGAGGTCGTATTTCAAACAAGCCTGATACACATAAAAGATTTCGCTCTAGGCGGTTTTGTAGAAAAGTGGCCAGAGCCACAAAATCTTTTGATTGACAAGCCCTCATACTGTAAACATAACAATAACATCAAGATAATTGAAAAATTTATCATCAGTGATATGTCAGATGAGAGCGTTAAGGATTTAGTACATTCAATAGCTAAGAAGATTTGCAGAGCATTCGGAGAACTTGATCCTAAGTGTTTTAAAGAAGATGGAGATTTGGATGTTCACTTGCTAGGGGGTTTTAGATCTCACTAAATATCTACCCTTTTGATCTTTGCCTATTGTAAGTCTCTTGAACAAGAAGTAGAGTTGTGTTTCCTATGACACCACAGCAATCTGTTATCCAAAGGGTCATGATTGAGCAGTTTCAAGGTCATGACACGCGCAAATTCCTTTTTTCTAAACTGGAAACAATCCTGGGAAGGCCTGTGGTTACATATTTCACAAGTTTCAATCAGCCTGTTCAAATTGAAGATGGAGATGCGGATATGCTTGAAGGCATTCTACAGCAGATGGATCTTTCAAATGGATTGGCATTGTTCATCAACTCTCCAGGTGGTGATGGTATGGCAGCAGAAAGAACCATAAATCTTTGTAGAAGTTATAGTGGTACTGGAGACTATTGGGTCATAGTTCCAAACAAGGCAAAGTCAGCTGCTACAATGATAACCTTTGGTGCAAGCAAAATTTTCATGGGGCCTACATCTGAACTTGGGCCAGTTGACCCACAACTAACATACTTTGACCGAGAAAAAGGTGCTATGAGGAGATTCAGCCTTTTCAATTTGGTAAAGAGTTACGAAAAACTTTTCTCAAGAGCAGCAAAGCAAAGGCAACTGGTAAGAATATGGAACCCTTTCTTCAACAACTTTCGAACTATGACGAAAGAGATATTGAAGAACATAAAGCAGCATTGTCAACTGAATTAATACGATGATTATTTAATAATAACTACAGCAATTGTGACTATTGATAGTACCCATGTAGCTACTACCAATAAAAATGTTTGCCGAATAAGCTTCTGTTGTAGCTTGTAATTTAGAATAATTTCTCGAGTGGTTTCAGTAGGAGATCCTGGGTTTCCACCTCTAATTGCACCAGCTTTTTCTTCAGCCGACTGTTTTAAGAGTGTTTGTGCTAATGACATGTAACGATAATACACTAGCTAAACTAACCCTGCTATCTCTTCACTACATTTTCAGCCTTTCCGCTAACCTAAGCCATTTCTCTACCAGAAAAAAGAGTCAGAGACCCTATTGGTTTTACACGTATTTTCTTTTCTGACCTACAGAAGTACTACGGCTCTGTGTGCCAGTTAATATTAAGGAACCCAGCGTGCGCCTCACCCGTATTGGTAGTGCGCGCCTGCATAGCAATGATAATTGTGATGTAACTCCCTGGAGTATATGTTCCTGCAGCTTCAGGACCTGTAATGGTTGCTGTAGTCCATGAGGTATTTGCAAAGTTTACTCCTCCGGTAAGTGAGACTGAGGACCCTGCGGTATCAAGCATTGTGATGTCCATCTGGTTATCGTCTGCAGATGCTACGTTTGTGCGATACCTAAACTGTAGAGGAACTGATCCATCCCAGTGATCAAAGTCCTCTGGGACCTTTACACGAACAGAAATGTTGTAATCCTGCAAAGAGGAAGCTGTAGATGTCCACTTGTAGAAGTTTTCTTTATTTGTAGAATCGTAGGCGAGCACCATCTGTCCAACGTTGTTTGCTCCATCTCCGTAGTACACTGCACCTGCGTACTCTGGGCTCAAGCTAACCTGAGCACCACTACTAAATCCTGTGTGAATTGTGAGAGTACCACCAGCATCACTGTACTCGAGGAATATTCCTGAGCCTGCCTGGAGCAACGCATTTACTTGATCATCAACAAGCTCATTAAGCTCGGAGCCCTTCAGGAAGTCTACACCTACGATAGCTTCCAATTCTGCCTCAGTATTAATTTCCTCTTCTATAATTACGTTTGTAACATCAGCCAATTGAGTTTCAAGCTCAGCCTCGGAGTTGAGCTCTTCCTCTGTTATGTAGTCTGTGTTATTACAGGCAAGGACACCGGCTGAGTTCGTTGTAAGATTTGTACACGATGTCAGGGACCTAAGTGTTACACCACCATAAACAGCGAGTGTTCCGGATGATGTAAGGGCTGTATCTGCATGTAACCTCGTACCAGAGGCTGTGCCTTCGATTCTAAATTCACCGGTACTCGTGGCATCAATGTTAAAGTTATTGGATCCAAGAGCAATAGTTGTTGCAGCATCTACTGACAGTGAGTCAGCAAGTTCTGCGAAGTCTACTGTGTCATCAGTAATATCAACCGTAATCGTATCAGTCGCTGATGCTGTTGTAGTAATAGAAGTTCCACCTGCAACTTCCAGAGTATTTCCATGAGAGATTGTCTGGTCAGACCCACCATCACCAGAGAGTGTGAAAGTTGTAGCTTGGCTGGTATCAGTTGCCGCAATAGTAATCGTATCTGTGCCGGCATTTGTTGTAATAGTAACATTGCTACCCTCTGCAAAGGTCAATGTATCAGCTTCCGCGTCAGAAACAATATCACTCTGACCCGAGACAGACAGCGTCTGGAAAACGTTTGGGGTAGATCCAGCTGCTGTCCACGAAAGATTACCTGCACCATCAGAAGCAAGTAGTTTTCCTGTTGCTGCAGCATCTCCGAATGGGAAGATGTACGTTACACCGTTGATGATAATTCCTGATCCAAATGTTGCTTCATCATTAATTGTCACAGCACCAGAAAGTGTCGATGTACCCTTTATCATCAAATTTCCTGAGGATGTAATGCTATCTTGGGCATGAATAATCTTACCGGACATTGTTCCTTGTACTTCTAAGTCTGTATCAAACTCAAACTGATTATCTGTAACGTTCAAGATCAGTCCACTTCCTGTAGCTCCGAATCGCAATTCAATATTGGATGAGCCATCGCCATCATCAATAGTGGTAAAGGCTTCTGTATTCACAAGAAGTGTTGGGCTCCATGAACTCGCTACTGCAATCGTCGGTATCATGAGCACAAGAAGTGCTGCTGCTGTATTTCTCAGCAGATATTGCATACGTATTTGGCGCTTGATAATAGGAAGAAGTTGCATTTTTGTGTGTTTCTAAATGTTCTTACTATTATAGCAATATAACACTTTCTTGACTTGCATAAGGGCTTGACCTGTATCCTTATTTATTGTGCCTAATTTATGGCTTATTTTAGGGCTTTTCCGCTATTCAGTTGGTAGCTCTGTGTGACGAATTTTAAGGTGTCCAAGCTGTACTTCTTGGCTTTCTTTAGCAAATGAGCGGATTTTGATAAGGAACCCACTTCCCGTAGTCCACACCGGAGAACCGGAAAATCCGATATCTGCTGTAGTCCAACTGGTATTGGTGAGATCTGCACTGTCTCCCGAAAGCGTTACCTGATTTCCCGCTGTATCGTAGACCTCAATATCGGCCTGTGCGTAGGCAGTACTTCCTGAACTTGTACGGTATCGGAGACTGATAGGAGTAGAACCCCACCGTACAAACTCTGTAGGAACTACTGCATGTACAACTATATCGTAATCCTGAAGCGTGCTTCTTGTGCTGTTCCACACGTAATAATTTGTAACAGCTGCACCGGAGTTCGTCACTGTAAGCTGCCCTGTGTTGTTCGATCCATCACCTTCGTAGGCAGCTCCTTCATAGGTCGGAGCGTACATACGAACTACGCTGCGTTCTCTATCATCTGCATTAAATACTCTCCTATCACTAATGGTGGTTATAGCACCTCCTGTAGTAACTACCGATGCCAACCGAATATATGCCTCATCTGTAGGAAACCCACTGGTGCGTATTGTAAGTCCACCTGAGCCTATGAAGACATAGTTTGTCGCTTCATCCGTTACTGACTGGTTACTAGCACCTGCATACTGCGTGACATTTCCATTGAGGCGATAGTCCCCTGCTGCGATGTTTACGGCAAGTCCTGCACCACTATTTACCTTGAGATGCACTTGATCTGACCCGTCTGCAAGGGTAGAGATATCAACACCATTAATGAGCCCTGTAAGTGTAAGATTTCCCTGGATGTTTACATTGTCATTGAAGTTAAAGTAGTCGTTGTCCTGCTCGAAGCTCAGCTCTTTTCCGAGTGTCGTACCAAATCGCAAATACAGTGTTCCTCCACTGGAGTTTTCTGCATCAATCGTAAAGCGATTTGCAAGTGTTCCCGCTTCTCGTAAGAACCCTCCACTACCAAGGAAGGTAATAGATCCACTGGATGAACCTACTTGCTTGCGGTCGAGGAGATTGGCGTTTAGTGCGAATGGAACAGATCGAATCGGAGAACGATCAATGGAATCATCAGAGCTATTGCGGTCGAGCAGCTCATAATCGGTGTCATCTGCTGATGATGCTTTTACTTCCACCTGAAGATGTAAGCTGAGGAGTGTAGTGACAGAAAGTGTAGAGAAGTCCGGAAGTGCTGTAACACTACCCAGCTCCACGCTGAAATATCCGTCACTATTGGGTGTTACGGTCTGCTCCTCGTTCCATGATGCATATTCAGTTGCACCGATATTTATAGCACCTGTAGCCGTAACATCTCCTGAGACATAATCCGTGCTGGTCCAGTAACTAAAGCGAATTGTGTGCTCTGTTGTAATGGCATTCCCTGAGCTATCAAGCAAGTGACCATTGTAGATGATGCGTTTCGGCACTGTGGTTTCTGCAGATACAAACGGGATGCTCAGCAGACCCGCTGCGAGAAAGAAGACGCCTGTAATGAGTCTTAGATTGTTCATCGCTTTTTCTTTTTAGGACGAGGGGCAGAAGCCACCTGCACATGCCCGGGCCTAAATAACTTGGAGAGATATCCCAGTCCAAATGCAGACATAAGCATGAGCATCGAAGGTACAGGATTTTGGAATACCATTGGAACAGGAACTGGAACACGAATGATCTGTGGTGGAGCTGCGTGCACCTCAGGACATACACACACCAGTTGATCTTCTTCTGTTAAATCAAAGAAGTGTGGCGGTACAATCCTTCTTTCTGCGCGATCATCAGTTACTGCATCTGTGGGAACGGCAAAGAGTTGATCATCAGGTACATACTCCACATCCGGCAGTGGAACTTCTATAGACGGTTGCTCATCTACAGCTTCATCCGGCTGGTCGATAATCTGCGCGGGAAGTCGCGGCCTGGTGGGCTCCTTGTCAGGAGCGGATGGTCTCAACACACCTTCACGAACACTCCTAGCATTTGAGCCACGCCCGCCTCCAGCCCCTTGTCTGTCGATTTCCGTCTCACTGGAAACAGAACTCGATACACTTGACGCGCTACTAGAGGAACTTGATACAGGTGGTGCTGTAACAATCTGGAAATTACTGCCAGAAATTGGATAGGCAACCCAAGTCTCACCTCCCTCATTGAGAGAAAACGACGTCGACCCCAGTGGTGATTGATCGACTATATCGGAGACACCATCATACAATCTGAATGATGTACTATCCGCTGCAAATGCGACTACAGGCATCAGCAAAACTACAAGAAAAACGCTTTGTAGAGCCAAAATTTTGATGTGTGTGTAGTTGTTCATTTGACTTATTATTTTACCATATTATTGACTTTATGTCTATTATCACAGAATGCAGTATTTCGGCTCCTAGGAGCCAATTTACGTTGATTGAGGTACCGCAACTCTGATAGGATTGGTGCATGCGCACCACCCCTCTCCTTCTTCTTGCTCTCCTTGTGGTACCTACTGCCGGTTTTGCTGAAGAAGAATCCTTTAGTGACCTTCCTTCAAATCACTACGCACACGAAGCAGTGATGTATCTTAAAAGTCAGGGAATTATTTCTGGATATGATGACGGGACATTCAAACCAGACAACCAAGTCAATCGTGCTGAAGCTCTAAAAATTATTGTCGCCCCTCTCATTACGCAAGAGCAACTTGCTCAGGCAAAGGAGGCAAACACTGTCTACTCTGATATCAATAACGATGACTGGTACAAGCCATATGTAGAACTTGCCCGGGCTGCAAGTATTATTGACGGGCCTCCAAAGAAGGAGGTCTTTAACGGAAGTAATCCTGTTATAAAAGTAGAGTTTATGAAGATGGTTCAAGAGGCATTTGGCGCAAAGCCGAAAACTGCATTTAGTGAAATTGTCCTTCCGCTTTCGCAAGATGTCACTAACACAGACGAATGGTACTACCCGTATATGCGCTATGGAATTACAGCTTCTATGACCATGATTTCCGGAGAAGGAACACTCATGCCAGCGAAACAACTTACTCGAGCTGAGACTGCAGTCATTCTTTATCGATACATCATGTATGAGCAAAAACGTCGAACACAGTCACTACTCTCTGAAGCAGAGAGTGAGATTCTTATTATCCTCTCGTTCTTGGAGCAAAACAATATCGAAGAGGCAGAATTCGCATCTGCAAGAGCTCTACTTGCCGCACGTGGTGCACATGCTTCTCGACCGGATGAGAGCATCGTGCAGGGTGCTGTAAAAATTACCGAGGCCTTCCGTGCTCTGGTTAGAGGGTATCGTGCTGGGGTAAACAAAGACTTTGATGAGACTATACGACTTGCAGGTGAGTCTTGGAATCTTTCTGATCGTGCGAAAGAAAAAGATGCAGGCCTTGGAAAAATTGCAGACCAAGTGCAAGCAATTTCTAAGAGCATGGCAGATAGTGCTCGAGCAGAAAAAGCTGGAGATGAACCTTCCAATGAATAATGAAATTTTCAGCACATGTTATTTCCGGTACGGGAAAAGGAAAGAAGCTCGGCTTCCCAACGCTTAATCTAGAAATGAGTGAGGTTCCAGAAATTGAAGAAGGTGTGTATTCGTGTTTTGCTCGCCTTGGAAAAGGAGGTATTCGTGTCCCTGCTGTCATGCACTTTGGGTCCAGACCTACACTTGGTACAGAACCATCTTGTGAAGTTCATATTCTGGATCATAAAATTGCTCTTCCACCACAATACCTGACTGTGGAGCTGGCTGACAAAATTCGTGATATACGCGATTTTGGTACATCTGAAAAACTTGCGGAGCAACTTGGCAAGGACACCGAGGCTGCCCGTGCTATGCTCTGTGTCTCATGCTAGAACACCTCAAAAGCTGTATTGGAAACAGGAGCCCCATTCGGATTGCCTGGCACAAGACAAAGGCATTGCTGGCAGCAGCTCGCTACGGATTTCCTGCTAGAAAATTAACTGTAATCGGTATTACTGGAACCGATGGTAAAACTACTACTACGGGGATGGTCACACATATTTTACTCTCAAGTGGTTTTACAGTAGGCGCTGCATCTACTGCGTACCTGCAGATAAATGACATTGTTGAGGAAAATGAAACACACCTTACCTCTATCAGTCCATTTTCATTACAAAAGTTTTTACAAAGACTGGTCAAGGAGCAGTGCCAGTTTGCTGTGGTGGAAATGTCTTCCCATGGCCTTGTGCAGGGGCGTGTGAATCACACATATCCCAGTGTTGCAGGAATAACCAATACAGCACTTGAGCACCTCGACTACCATGGATCAATGCAACAGTATCGAAAGGACAAGGGGATAATGTTTCAAATGCTTTGTGGCAAAGGAACCAAAGTATTGAATGCTTCTGATGAAAGTATTTCCATGTACAGAAAAACTCCTAGCAAGCAAACCACAGAATATGGAACAGACGAGAGCGATATATATCTCACAGATATCACTGCAGATTCCAATAGTTGTAGTGCCACTCTTGTTTCAGGTAATGATCGTCTTGCTTTACAGCTCAACATTCCTGGGACATTCAACCTAGAAAATGCACTGTGTGCTATTGGGTGTGCTGATGCAGTTGGCATTTCTATTGATGAGAGTGCTGCAGCTCTTCGAACATTCAAAGCACTGCCTGGTCGTATGGAAAAGATCGATGAAGGGCAAAACTTTTCGGTCTTTGTAGATTTCTCAGTTAGCCCTCAATCATACGAAAAAGGTTTAGAGGCACTACGTAATATTGTAGGAGAAACATGTAGGGTACTGGTGCTTTGTTCCAGTTGTGGAAATCGTATGGAAGAGAAACGTCCTCTTATCGGAAAAATATGTAGCAAGCTTGCCGACGTGGTTGTCGCCACAGAAGATGAAACATACGGCGAAGATCCACATGTAGTACTCGACGAAGTATGGGCAGGGGTAGATCAAGAAGCTTGCGAGGCACACAAGATCTTTGATAGACGAGAAGCAATAACCTATCTGTTTAAGAATGCTAAGAAAGGTGATGCGGTTATTCTCTGCGGCATGGGGCCGTTTTCTACATTTACAAAGCTAGAAGGTCGCATTCCGTGGGATGAGCGTGAAGTAGCAAGAGAAGTATTGCGCACACTCTAAAAAAGCCGACGTCCGATACAACGGGACGTCAGCTTGTAGCTCTCAATCACTAATCACGGATCCACTCCTTCCGAACACACCAGGTTTGGTAGATAATTGATGCTACTCCAGCACCATACATCAGTCCAAAGATAGAAAAGAAGACTGGTTCATACGACGTAAAGTCGATGAGCCACTCTATCCAGTCATCATCTGGTGGACGATTGTTGAGACAGTGAATCCATCTATCGTAATTCGAAAACATAGCCGTGACCTCCTTGTGAAAGCTAACGAAGTCTCCACCCGATTCGGCTCCGCCGAAATTTGCAGATGAAGACAGTAGTAAGCTCGTATGTGCGAGTGATATGATGCTGTAAAGATCTTATAACATTTTCTAGTATTTAATATCTTTTGTCAATGCCTCAAAACACTCTACATGTGGAAAATTCGGCTGTAATTGTAGGAATCGACGAAGCGGGCCGTGGGGCGCTGGCTGGGCCTGTGGTTGCTGGAGCATGTCTTTTGATACCAGAACTTGAGCATCATCCCCTGATTGCAGACAGTAAATCTCTGACTGCTGATAAGCGCGAAGAAGCATTTATATGGATTGAGCAAAACTGCACCTATGGATATGGCATTGTCGATGGCTGTGAAGTTGATGCATCAGGCATCCTTGCCTGTACCGAGAAAGCTATGAACGCGGCCCTCGCAATGATCGAAGAACATGTGACTCCTACGTACTTGCTGATTGATGGCCGTGATAAGTTTTGGTTCAACTATCCAAAAAGCGGAGTCATCAAAGGTGATGAAACCGAACCCTGTATCTCGGCGGGTTCGATTGTTGCGAAAGTAACCAGAGATCGATTGATGATTGAATATTCAAAAGAGTTTCCTAAATACCAATTTGATGAGCACAAGGGTTACGGTGCTCCTCAACATATTGAAGCTATTGAGATGTTTGGAATCTGTCCACTACACCGAAAGACATTCCTGAAAAATATCAACGTCGCCCAACCATAAGGAAGCTAATGCAGCCGACTGCGATGAGAGGAAGAGTGAGGATCTGCCCTCTTGTTAAGCTGGCGACTCCTATGTCAAACCAGCCATATGGCTGCTCCCGGAAATACTCGACAACAAACCGGAGTACTCCATAGAGGAGGAGGAAGATGGCAAATGTTTCTCCAGGACGTGGATAGGAAAGTTTGAGATGGCGATAACACACTGCTGCTATCAGTAGATTTTTTGCAAGCGCGTAGAAGAATGTCGGATGACGCAAACCTTCCACTCCCGGAATTGCCATCGCCCAAGATACATCAGTTACTGTTCCATAGAGTTCCCAATTAATAAAGTTCCCCAATCTTCCGCAGGCAAGACCAAGTGCTATAGGAACTGTGATGACATCGAGAAATGGCAGTAGTGGCACTCCCCTTTTCTTTAAGGCAATGCCAAGCGCTATTGCTACACCGATAAATCCGCCATGAGAAGACATGCCACCATTCCAAACAAAAAGAACTTCCGTTGCGTGCTGACTAAAATATGCGTATTCATAAAAGAGTACGTATCCCATGCGTCCTCCGACTATCACTCCCCCAACAGCCCAGCTAAGCAGTGCAGAAACATCTTCTTTCTCGAGCGTCAGAGACCGTAAGTGCTGCAAGCGAAACGTGAGATGATACGCTAAGAGAAAGGCAATGAGATACAGAAGGCCATACCAATGAACAGAAAAACCCAGAATTTCTATCGCAACTTGTCTGGAAGGAAGCAATTGCATCAACCTTCGGAGCAGACAGAATGTAAAAGAGGCGCATCAGGCACAAGACGTAGACAAGGGTCAGCAATTATTCTGTTCCCACGTTCTCCATAAAACTTAGCAAATGTTGGAGAGAGCAAGAAGTACACAGGTCCTTTAAGCTCTGCAAGAAGTTCCTTTCGTTCAGATTGCTTCCCATCAATAAACACCTCCCATACTTCATAGCTCCAATCGGGATAATCAAATAGTCCCGGGGCCCCTATGCGGTGATAGGGCAGCCATCCACGTAGCCACGCACCCGAAACATTCTCAAGAGCAATTACTACGGCATCGTACTCGATATTATCCGGCAGAGAAGTGATCTGCAAAAGTTCTCTTGCCCCAAATCGCGGAGTGCGAATTTGTACTGCCTTAAACCCAATTGACGCTTGAGCTATTAGAACAAGGAGTAGAAGCCCGCGAGCCCAATGCGTAGAGACATTTCTCCAGATCCACACAAGGGATATCGCTGCAAATGGCATGAGAAAGAAATCTAACTGAAGATAAAATCTTCTGTAGAAAACCAATTTAAAAATGATAAATACCGCACACACCAACACCGAAAGCTGCCAGAGAGATCCACGTTCCCTTGTGAAACTGAGTACCATGCCAAACACACCAAGTAGCAACACAACACCCATTGTCCGAACATAGAATGTCGCACCTGGAAAAGCGCCCGGTGGTGCTGCATCTCCACGGAGAAAGATAATGGACTTCAACGGGCTCCAAATTGCACGTTCCCATTGTGGCAAGTACCAAATGAATGCAATGATTCCAGCTACTCCCAATGCAAATGTAAGTCGACGGAAGACTGTATCTTTCCAATGAGATTTAATGGAAAGCAGCCACCAAATACCAAGTGATAGTGTAAGAATCAGTCCTGTTTGTTGGTGAATCATAACAGCAGCAAGTGCGCATGGGATAAACCAAATCGAAAGCTTCTGAGCAAAATGATATGTAAGCACTGTAAATAGCAACGACGCATACGCTTTAAAATACATAGCAAAGAACCCGTCATAGTAGGCTTGAGACAGTAGTCCCATCAAAAGAATGCATACACCTACAGCCTTGCCTTCGCGCTTGTACATTACCCAAGCGAACGTACAAATAAGGATTATTGGAAAGATGTTCCATATCCATCCAATAAGTGCATCTACCGGAAGACCTACAATAAGAAAGGGTGAAGCAAGGAGAAAGAGTCCAGGGGGGTATTCACTGGCCCAAGGACTAAGCTCTGGCATGCTGAAATGCTTGATGCTTTCTGCATACTGTAAAAAGAGGTACCGATACATTCCAGGGTCATACCCAAGAGGAACGTTATACAGAAACAGGGGGCTTAGAAACTTGCCCAGTAGTAATACTAAAAGCGCCGAAATCCCCACAGCATATCTGTGAGAAGTCAGCCAAGAGAGAAATGCATGCATATTCACCTCTCTAGCATACGTGCTTGCGCACTACCCTTCAATCCTCTTTGCCAAAACGATCATTCTGTCTCGCGTTGTCCCAACTGGATAGCAGGTAATAAGTTTAAGAATGCTTTCGTCGTACTGCTGCTCAAGAATGGATGTCATTTGTGGTGAGACAATAGTCTTTTCTTCGACACGGTAGGTTATGGGGCTTCCTGCAGTAACAATGGAAATCTCATCTCCGACCTGGATACCTGGAAGTTTCTCAAAGAGATTACCAAATTCACTTGCTGCTGCGCTCTCTGTTGGAGGGCTGCTGTGTCCGGCAATAATTAAATTGCCTTTTCTCCCCGGTCCTGAAGAGTGTGGATAAGCAACAGCACCATGATTTAATCCAATTTGCATCTGTTCTTCGAGAAGATCCCATGCCCGTGCTGTCCAGTTTTTCATTGAAGGCAATAGTACCGGAGCACGAATTCCAAGACTCGGAATAGTAATACTCCATGCCCTCGAAAGACCCCACTGCTCCAATTGTCCTGCCGCAGCATGAATAACTGGCTGGTCATTTGGTATAAAAGCGGGAAGCTCTTGCAGAACACGTTCACTATTTTCTATGACAGAAGCTCTTACATGTGTCTCATCTACAGAGCTTGCAAAGTGTGTACCTAAATCTTCCACCATCACTTCTCGCACAGTTATCTGGTCGGCATGTAACATTGAATCTGTTAGCTGGTCTAAGAATTTCTCAAATCGAACAACTGTGTCACGACTAAATTGTGGCAAAGGCACATTTCGGATGACACCTGTCCACAGAACAAGTGACGCCGCAACGCCTAATATGGCCACTATGGCCGCAGTAAATTGATGTTTGTTCACTACTTATATTATACCATATTTATCTATATTTGACAATATACGGCTTTATAGGCGAAAACACTCTACATCTTGTACCATTGGCCTATGTTTATTTTGGGAATTGAATCGTCGTGCGATGAGACTGCAGTGGCCATTGTAGAAGATGGCATAGCAGTTGCTAGTAGTACTATTGCAAGTACGAAAGAAGTATTCTCGAAAACTGGTGGTGTTGTACCTGAGGATGCTGCTAGAAGACAGGTAGAATGCATACTGCCTGTGCTGCACACTGCACTTAAGCAGGCCAAAATGGCACCTGACAACATAGATGCTATAGCAGTAACACGCGGGCCTGGCTTACTGGGTTCTCTTCTTGTTGGTACAGTCACAGCACGAACTCTCTCTTTGCTTTGGGGCAAACCACTTGTTGGTGTACATCATACATTCGGGCACCTAAGTTCTGTGTGGGTTGATGCAGATGAAGAGCCACAATTTCCCTGTATAACACTCAGTGCATCTGGAGGGCACACGGATCTGTGGTACAGAGAATCTCACACGCATGGAATGCTGCTTGGGCGTACGCGTGATGACGCTGCTGGCGAAGCATTTGACAAAGGAGCATCTATGCTCGGACTTCCCTACCCCGGAGGTCCTTCTATTGCAAAGGCTGCAGAAAAAGGTGACGAGCATGCATTCGATCTTCCGTTGGCGCTCAGTGGTGAAGATACTCTGGATTGCAGCTTCTCCGGACTTAAAACTGCATTGAAAAAAGTAATCAGAGACCAGCAACCGATAACCGATAACCCAAAACTCATTCATGATCTTGCTGCAAGCTACCAATATGCAATTTGTCTGCAGTTAGTTGATCGCATTAAACGAGCCTATAAACAACACCCAAAGACTGAGGTACATCTGGTTGGTGGTGTATCAGCAAATATACGCCTACGAGAACTTACACGTCACGCTCTGCCAGAAACTACCGTACGCACACCCACATCTCTGCAATATTGCACAGACAATGCAGCCATGATTGCTGCAGCAGGGTATTTTATGCTGCGAGAAAATAAAAACACTGCTACAGAAGTATTTGAAACATCTGCGACAATGCCATTGGATGAATTTATTTCTTAGAAAGCACTCAGTGCAGGTAATAGTGCACCAAGGGCAAGACCGACAACAGCAACGATAGCTAGTGCGCGAGAAAGATTTTTGCGTTTCATATTATTCAACAGTAATTGTTTGATTAGAAGTGCTCTTTGTTCCAGTGGCATTTTCTAGTATGAGCTGAACCGAGTATACACCAGGTTTTTCAAATACGTGGTCCTGATGTCTATTGGAAGATGAAGCATCCGGATCAGATTCTGACTCAGATCCATCTCCAAAGTTCCATAATACTTTTTTTGGTTGTCCTGTAGAGCACTCCCAGAAGAAGCGAATGCCAACTGGAGCTTTTAGTCCTCCGGAGCGACTCTTGGTAAAGCACGCATCGAGGAATGGAGCGCGAACCACAACAGTCTTTGATGCAGTTTCTGATCTACCGGACTCAGCTCTTACCGTAAGTGTTACGGTGTATTCCCCTGGGGTATCAAACACGTGTGTAGCATGACCATCTCCAAATGTTTGAACACCTTGCGCACTACCGAAGTCCCAAATAAATCCATTAATAGTTTCTCCGGGGATAAAACTTTCTGATGCGTCAAACTGCACAGTAAGTGGTGCAATACCCTGAGCAGGTTTCAATGCGAAAGTTACAAACTTTGTTTTTGGCTTAACTTCAAGCTTTATAGGTTTACGCATCACTCTTCCTTCTGCATCCTTTGCAAGCAATACAAGATTGTACACTCCTTCATCTCTAAATATAGCTCGCAGTGTCGTATCAGTAGATGTTACTTGCGATGCCTTTGGAGCCTCCCACCAAAAATCTACTAGAGGCATTATTGTCTTCGGCGTTAAATTTATTGATACCGGAGCTTCTGCAACAATAGTATTACCTTCTACGACATGTGATCCATCATACGAGAGATCTGAAATATTAAGATTTTCAACAATCTTAACAAGTTTTACCACCTTGGCAATCTGTCCATTAAGATTACGAGCCTTCGCTTTTACTTGGTGCACCTTACGATTGCGGAATGTGTGCCCTACACGATCACCAGTCTCTTCAGGAGAACGATCGTCAAAATCCCACGTTACCTCCTGTAAAGGCTCATCAGTTACGAGACGAAATACTACTTGGAAAGGAGGCGGGCTTTCTAGGAACGTTGGAATTGTATCGATTTCCACGTCGAAAGGATTTGGAAGCGGCTGCTGAATATCCAGAACTCTAAAGTACTCGTGCTGCGTTTGATTGGTATTAAGCATCTTGACCATTACTTTCTGGGGTCCAGTACGTAAAAAGGTGTGCGTAGCTTCCAATGATGTTGAAGTCTCATCAGGAATACCATCCTCATTAAAATCCCATTGCACTTCTCGTACTTCATAGTTTCTATCATCCGGAACGAGATGTGCCACGCTAAAGACAATAGGTTCATCAACTACCGGAATGAATGGAGAATACGAGAAGACGGCCTGTGGAATAACAACGCGTTTACGTATGGTACGAGTAGAGCCATCACTTAACTCCAATGTAACACTAACATTGTATCCCCCTTGCCTATCGTAATATGCGGTAGACTCTGGAGTTACGGTTTCCTGATCAAATTTTCCATCACCGCTAAGATCCCATTTATAGGTCTTCGTATTCAGCCCTTGGCGCTTCAATATCTCTGCAGCTTCTGCTGCACTATAAGAAATAGAGAGTGGTGCAACAAAATCTACATCTGTTGACGGAGAAGAAATCACAAACGGTAGTGGTGGCTCTTGCGTTATCCAGTAGGGCACAAAACCGCTCAAGGCAATTCCCGGAACCAAAACAAGTGCTATGCGAGCAAAGCTTCCATAGCGAACCTTATCCGACGCTCCGGATGCTTTTCCAATACGCAAGACGGAAAATAGTCCTGCTAAGAAAAATCCAACTCCAAAGACCATAGAAATAAGTTTTGCAAATGGAATCATAGACTCCCATGTACCGGTTGCATCGGGAAGTACGGAGAGAAGAAAAACCGACCACACGACATACAGTAGATATGGGATACCAACTATCGTCACTACTGCAAATCTTGCACTCGACATAGCATTGCCCTGCTTTGCTTTTGGCGAAGGAGTCTTCTTTGAGTCACCATCTTGTGGTGCTGGAGTAATGCCGTCAACGCTTGTGGAAGTATTCGGATCCAAAATATTAGAGGGTATTCATTTGCTGTATCAGTTCATTAATTTTTTGGTTATCAATTCTAGGTGACTGCTCGTACTCAATTTCTTCCGGGAACCGAGCGTCATCAGGTAACCCAAAGAACATTGTTGGTGAAAATTGCTTTGCATCTTTTGGAGGAACAATTGCCGGTGCATCATTATGATTTCTGAACGTAATGGTAAATTTAACTGAAGCAGCACCACCCCTGTTAATAGGTAAAGATTGCACGACCCACTCAATTTTTTGCACATAGTAGGTCTCGGCATCAATCCAAAGCTGACCACTAGCTTCAATCGCTTTGACTTCTTTTCGTACCTCAGCAGCATCAAATTCTCCTCCATTCTCTTCAGCAACTGCTGATAGGTATGCCACAAGCTTTTCTGTATCGAGTGCAACATCATAGTGATGTACATCTCGACCATTGATGGTGGTCATTCCCCTATCGCGTGTCACAGACACTACCTGAGCCTGTGCCTGCAAGAGGCGAGGATCCGGCGAAACAGATTCTACAGCAGGCGGAGTATCACCTTCCGAAAGCAGCCACCATTTTCCAGCAATCACACCAATCATTTCTGGGCGAAAGAGTGTGCTGCTAGGCTGGGAAGATAGTGAATGAATGTTCATATATACCTCCTCCTCAGATATCACGACAACCTCCAACGTTCCTGCAATCGAAGATGGACCTTCGAAGCTGTCTATGTCTGCGGTCAGATCGAGCTGGAAACGCAACTGTTCACCGCCACTTGCCAACATCCCATCCATTCTTGCTGTACCAATTGCAGCGAATGTATTCGACTTCATATCAAAATCACCTTGTAGAACATACTGGGCAGAATCCAATGTTTGCACGGCACGCGTGGCACGCTGTAACACCTCCTCTGGAGGTATTGATGATTGCGTAGGTGCTTGCTCGCTGCACGCAACGAGTAGGGCACACAGTGCTAAGCAAAAATTTCTAAGTTTCATATAAGGAAGGGTTGTACTAAGTTTGCCAGAAAAGATGCGTCATTTCTAGCGCCCGACTACAGGAGTAGCTTCTAGGTCTGCAGCTTCTTCTACAACAAACTGAATTGTGCGACTACGACTAGCACGAACGTCTGCCCGTAGCGCAAATTTCAACTTATGATTCTTCTTCAAAAAGAATGGCGGGTCGAACTCTAAGCGCACAGTGTCACCATTCATTTGTGGTACCAGACTCGAAATTCGCCTATTACGGAAGTCAATGTAGAGATCTTGCATGTCTGCATTGCTGGCAGATCCATTATTCGTAAAGGTGACCGCACGTAGTAAATGATTGTCTCGACTATCGGCTTGCACTGTAAATCGTGAAACGATCTGCCGATTACCGTACCGAACTCTTCTTGTTAAGTTGAGATAATTAACTGAAATTTGCCCGAGTGCTCGTCCTGCTGTTTTTCGTGTACGTGTAAAATCTCCTACACGATAATCTATGCGTACTGTTGTGCCTCCTGCATCGACACTACGAAGTTCGAGTCGATGTTCTCCCGCTGGAGCTGCATCCGGAGAAAAATCTGCAATTACCAGTACATCTTCTTCTTCGCATGCCGGGATTCTAAAGTCACGTACATTCAAATCTACAGAACCGTCTCGTCTCGCAACAGACCTTGCACGTGAGATACGCTGTCCTCTGTGGACAACATAGAGAGATTCGATATCACTATTGGCACCAAGCCCCCTCCTCTGCACACTGATTGTAGTAATGGATGCATCCCCGCTGCAATCTGCTTCCATGCGTAACCGTAACATTTCGACGCGCCTGGCATCGGGAGGAACACTCGCAGTTGCTGCGGCCTGTGCATCTATAGTCAAATGTCCACGCGGATGCACGGACTGAATATGCCTTGGGCTTTGATCTGGCCTATGCGGAAGATTCACAGGCAAGCTGAACTGATGAATAAAGTATGCGACGAGTACTGAGGAGAGCATGCCGCCCAGTATAACACGGCATTCATCAGACTCTCCGAGAATATGTCCTCGCCAATACCAGAAAATATTTTGGTATTTTGTCATCTCTTTTTGTATACATTATTTGTTCAATAAACATCCTGCCTCATCCTTTTTCCAATAAAAGTCGAGTAAATAATCTCAGATACTCTCAATCAGGAAATGGCTTAAAGTAAAGGATCTTTACATTAAACTACTGCAGTGTGAACACAGGATGTAGTCAAATAGTACTAGACATCACGGAATCAATCCGTAAACTGCCGCAGCTCTATGAATGACCCTACAATAGTACCAGTGAAGCAATTCACACCCTCGGCATCTGTTCCGGTTGTGGCACTCCACACCGCACTCATCGCCTTCATGACACTGTCCATGGTGATGAGCCTCCCTACTCTCGGCTAAGAGCTAGGCTGGATAAATAGATGCAAGGCAAAAGCTACTCGCATCCCCCTTCGCTCTACGAGCTTCGGCGGGACAAGCACACAAACAGCGAGAACCGAAAAATCCTCACAGAGGCTATAGGGTCTTTGACATTTTTTTCTTACCGCTCCGTTATCCTCAACTCCCCCTCTGCAACGTGCAAAGCAGGGGCAGGGTTCCCATCGTCCGGCTCAAGCGTGACGATAACCTCAGTATGTCCTGTGTAATCCTCTGAGGAATCAAAGCGCAAGCTATGACGCGAGTCTCCAAAGTAGTTGCTCAGGTGTCCTGTAGAGATAACTGAGGAACCCTTTACAAGCCAGCCTTCGTAGAAATACCCGTCCTCAGCAGGATCAACATTAAGTGTTACGGTGTGCAGGTAATAACCATCTTCAAATTGGTGTGCCTGGGTTACGCCATTGGCTTTAAAATCTCCAACCTCAAGCATAGCACCATACGCAAACCACGTTTCGCTACCGTGCTTGTCATACTTAATCTCCCCTCCCACTGGCATAGGATATTGAATTGTTTCTGTATCGAGCTCTTCGCTGCGTTCACTACGGTTTTCACCACAAGCGGTGAGAAGAAGTAGGCTGGTCGATAGGAGAAGAAGTGATTTTTTCATAGGGCAAAATTATAGATGAAAATCAGGTAGTGGATAGTGGATACTCAAGAATATTTCTCTACCACAGGAACCCCGGTGGGCGGCTCAAGATCCTCCCCCGCTCAAATTGTGCATGATGATCCGCCTTGGCAGCCATAACCTGGTATCTCGGTGCATCTTCTGGATAGAGCCTTGCTAGCATATTCGAGATAGCTATGAATTCCTCGATATTTGGAGAGAGGGCAATATAATGACTATTGCGCTCTATGGCATCTGCAAACATTGTAAGTAGCCCATCGATCATTGGACGTTTCTTTTCTATCTCCTCTTTCATATCCAGTGCCAAGTATGCCTCGATAAGACCATGAGTCACACTAAGATTATTGTATCGGCCTCGCTCGAATGCATGCTGGAAAGATTCTAAGGCTCGTTGTTTTTCTCCTGCAAGAAGCGCTAGATCTCCTTGCCTCTTCCATGCCCTAAAGTCCTGATCGTTTACGGCGAAGTACCTATCCAACGCCTCCTGTGCCTTTGTAAACTTGCTCTCCTGTTGGTAGATCTTTGCACGACTCAAATGCAAGTCACGGGTAAAGTATTCTCCTTGTGCTTTGTCATACCACTCAATGGCAGTAAAGGGATCTCCGGCAATTTCTGCACTACGACCAACAGAAGTAATAGCAAGATATGCCCCTTCGTAAAATGCAACAGCTAGAAGGAGTACTGCAATAGTTATCTCTGTCCAACGAGCGATGCTTGCAGAAATGTTTCGTAGTGAACCAATGTCTAAGTACGTCATCAATATACCGAGTAGTAACCAGAACGGCAGACCGATAGCAACGAACTGCAAGTTAAAGTCGATCATATTGTGCAAGATGACTCCAGTGAGTCCAAGGAAGATTAGAGTCCTGAGAGAAAACTTGAGAGACCCCACTTCTATACGGTCAGAAAGGAGTTGCACCGTTGCGCGATACATCACCATGCCAACTACTATGGCAAAAACAATGGTCGCCAAAATACCTCGCTCTACAAGAAGCTTGAGAACGACATTATGTGGATGATCTGATGTAGCAAGAACTTCTCGCTGTAACTGAGGCTGTACAAAACGGAAACTATACGGACCCCATCCAAGTAACGGCTTTTGCGTTGCCAGATTGAGTGCTTGCCCCCAAAAACCAAATCGCTCGGAGACAGAGCTAGACCCTTCTGCAGCAGAGAGCGTTACTTTCTCCCCTACTTCCTGCACATCGTGTAGATTCGACCGCACACCATTCATCAAAAGAAAACTACAAAGAGCGACGACAACTATAACTACTGATACCGGAATGATATTTCGAACAGGAAACTGGGGCCGTGTTTTTTTGTACACAATGAGTCCCCACAGAGCAAGCTGCGAAAGAAACACCAAAAATCCTCCACGTGAGTACGAAAGAAGAAGGCATGCAAATACTAGTCCTACTACTGCGGCTCGCAACAAAAATTCTGCTCGACTGCGTACTTGCGTGGTGTCAAAACGATAATCCCTGAGTACCCAATACAACACAAGTGGCCACGTCAGTAGTAAAAACTGTGCCCATGCATTGGGCCAGTAGTCCGTATGAAACCGATAATCAAAGAACGTGCCAACGAATCTGTTTACCGGCTGAAAAATATATACCAGTATACCGATGCCACATGCGGCAATTACCGTTATACTGAGCAATTGAATAAGTCGTGTTACATACTGATCACCATTATCTGGGTCTCCCGCCTGACGTATCATCCACAGAAGCATAAGGCCTAATGCAGCGGTGCGCAGCACTTCGTCCAAACCATAATTACTGGTCGTAGATGTGAGATACGAAATGAATGTCAAAACAGTAAATCCCATAACTGCACTCCAGAGGAGTATCGGTGCTTCTCTCTTTCCAATACGACGGTTAAACGTATGTGAAACAATCGTCACAGCAGCAGCTACCCCTGTAAGTATCCACGTCATATCCAAACTCTTTCCTCCTCTCCAAAGGACAGAGACTACCAACAAAATGAGAACCGCCCATTCGCAGACACTGCACCAAGGAATATTCCGGTGGCTGTTGCGAATAGGTAATTGCATTACGGGTATCTTACACGAAAAAAACGCAACCTGTCACAAGGTTGCGTCGTTCCAGGCTGCGACCGCAGCTTGGATGTTCTTTCTCAGATTTGGAAGGATCAACATTCACTGACCTATCGACTCAATTGCCGATGTGAGAGATTTTGGGACTTGAGCCCCTCTGTTTGCTAAGAACCAATCGTGTCACTTTGATCAGACTACCGTGCTTGCTTACGCTTCTGATGTGAAGCAGATGATACGACTCAACACACCATAAATGAGTCGAGAGTCATTCATTGTCATAGCAAGACAAGAAGTCCTAAGTCATCTTGTTCTAGACAAGAGTGTACCTAGATCGCGTTTCCACAATTGGCCGGTCCGCAAAGAGAGTGACATGGAGCCAAGCCCCAATTAAATAAACTTCATCCAATGTGCGCCGGTACCCAGACTCCGCTAGCCTATGCTACGCGGAACTGGAACCGGCGCGGTTTAATTGGCTTCTTCGTTGTGGCGGAAATTATCGAACAGTTTTCTCATCCGTCACCTTCTCTTTCTTTGCCAGTCGGGAGATTGTGTATTCATCATGTAGCGGAGGTCACGACGACCTCACCCAAGAGCGACTAAGACTCATGGATTAAAGCTGCACCCACATGATATATCCGAATTCAGTGAAAGAACGGGAAGATTAGACGCCTAAATATAATTTAAGGCAAGTACTATGGTTATTTATTTTTGGTGCCCAGGAG
>CEPX01028220.1_pt1 | contig 23290 bp, 18 predicted proteins | sample 361361 | NCBI WGS metagenome assembly CEPX01 (sample SAMEA2619974, study PRJEB7988) | marine metagenome | biome: marine biome (ENVO:00000447); feature: mesopelagic zone (ENVO:00000213) & marine oxygen minimum zone (ENVO:01000065); material: "saline water (ENVO:00002010), including plankton...
GGAACACCCGGTCACGATCGAAGAGGTCCGACATAACCAACGTAAGGAGGAGAGGCTTTGCGACACCCTCGGGCCGCTCATCCAGCAACACCGTCTCGTCGTAACGACCAGAGTCATCAAGCAGGACTACCGGCTTCTTGATGAGGACCCGGAGAACGGACACAGTCGCTCCCTGTTCGTACAGGCTTCTCGGCTCACGGCAGAGAAGGGCTGTTTGTCGTTTGACGACCGGCTTGATGCGCTCGCGATTGCTTGCGCTCACTTCATCGAAGCTGCTGCACAAGACCAGAACCGCGCTCGTCAACAGCGGGCCGATCAACTTCAGCAAGAGTCGTATGACGCTTGGTTGGATGAAAGCGGTGCTGCTGTCGATGCTTTGGCGCTTGGCTGGCGCCCTAAGGCAAGTGCCCGTGCTCATGGCGGGGTCAGCCAGCTTCGCGTTTAAGGGGGACAACCTTGTCCTCCATTTGTGAGAAGTCCAGCTTTCCGGCCAGCTTTTTCAACGTGCTGCCTTCCTGAGCGACAGCAGTGACGTTGTTTTGCTTCAGCAACTGCATCGCCTCAGCGCGTGCTTTGCGGTCGCCGTTTTTCAGGTCTTCTAATACTTGCGAGACAACTTCCTCGTGTATCTCTGCAAGTTGTTCCTGTAGATCTGCCATGACTACAGAGTCGTAGGACATGGCCCCACTATGGCGGCCAGGCTATACGCCACGCTAGTTACTGGGTACGCTAATAACGTCTACTGCACTGCAGAGTGGGTTACGGACCTTCTATTGATCGCAACTTGGTAGCTGAAATGGCGATCAAGTTTCCTGATCAAGCGCCGTCGCTTGAGATGGAGGAAAAGGAGGTGTGGTTCCGTGCAGGGCAGGCATCTGTCGTGCGTTGGCTCGCTCAGCGTTGCGACGACCAAGAGATGAACATGACGCTGGAGGAGGTGAGCTGATGTGCTTTGGCGGCGGCAGTAGAGCAACGATCACTAAGCCTGACTACAACGCCTACGACAAGCAGTTCGAGCTGCAAAAGGAGGCGATTCAAAGCTCGATGGATGCCAACCTGCGCACTAAGCAGCAGGAGTTGCAGGCGTCGTTAGGCGATAAGGCTGACATTCAGCGCAAGCTGAACGAGCAGATCAGAATTCAGGCAGAAAACACCAACGCGCAAGCCATGCGTTTGGCTCAGGTGATTGGCCCGCCACCGCCTGAAAAGTCAGCGCAAGCGCCAGTTATTGGCTCTAAACGCAAAAAGCTAGGCAAAGAGCGACTACGGATCCGTCGTGGCACTACGCCTACCTCCTCCGCCAGCGGTGCTGGCCTCAACATCACTGCTAATCGCTAGTAACCGCCATGTGTTTCGGAGCCCCCAAAGCCCCCAAAATTGTTTACGAAGGGCCAAGCCAGAAAGAAATTGACGCCAACAATGCGGCGTTAGATCAGTTCAGAACTGATTCGGAAGCATCAAATCAGGCGTTTATGACGCAAATGCAAACGCAGATTGATGCAGCTAATCAGGAGATGGAACAGCTGCAGGCCAAATTTGAAGCAGAGCAATCAGCAGCACAATCAGCAGCAGCTGCAATGCAGACTGAGGCTTATGCCACGACTGCATCAATGACTGAAACCCCAGAAGGGGCGCAGACGACAGAGACAATTAAGAAAAAGAAATTGCCTAAATCGACGCTCAAGATTGCACGCAATGCGTTGCCTTCTAGTGGCGGCACTGGCCTCAATATGGGAGTTTGATCATGTGCGCAGGTCCTATTAAACGCGGTATTGACGACATTTCTGGCAAAACTGCTGCAGAAAAGCGTGCGAAAAAAGCGCAAAGGAAAGCTGACAAAAAGGCTAAACGCAGACAAGAAGAGCTAGACCGCTTGGCGGCCGAGCGTGAAGCGGCAGCTGTTGCCCAACAGCAACAGATGGAAGACATGCAAAGGCAGCAAGATGAGCGCGTGGCACAGCAGCGAGCGCAAAAAGCTGAGCTTGAGCGGCAACACGCTGCTCGCATGGAACAGCTAAAGAAAGAGGGCACGGCTGCGACAGCAACGGCTAGGTCGTTGCAAGTGCTGGCAATGAAAAAGCAAACAAAGGCGCCAACAGCAACGCAAACAAAAGCTGTCAAAGGCACGCGTGGCGCCAAAACAACCAACGTTGGCCTGCGCATCGGTTCTGGCAGCCGTGGCACAGGCTCAGGCGCAAACCTCTCGGTGTAAAACATGGAATCAGCAGAACAGTGCTACCGGCGCCTGCAGTCGGATCGCGATCACTACCTTGACCGCGCACGCGTTGCCGCACGGCTGACGATTCCGTATCTGATTCCAGAGACGAACGAGCCAACGGCAAACCACAAAGAGTCGTATGCCGTGCCGTGGAATGGCATCGGCGCACGCGGATGTCTGAACCTTGCCAGCCGCATGTTGTTGGCATTGCTACCCCCAACGCAGCAGTTCTTTCGTTTCTCACTTGACGAGGCAGAGCTGGCCAAACAAGGCGTGCCGCCTGACCAAAAGTCGCAAGTAGAGGAGGCGCTAAGCAAGGTCGAGCGCCTAGTGCTGCGCGAGATCGAGGCCAGCAACGATCGCGTCGTGTTTCATGAGGCGTTGTTGCATTTGATCGTTGGTGGCAATGCGTTGCTTTACGTCTCGACGGAAGGGCTGCGGGTGTTTCACCTCAACCGCTACGTCTGCTCGCGTGACCCGATGGGCAACCCCTTAAAGGTGGTGACGTGCGAAGAGCTTGAGCTGGGGCAGCTGCCAAAGAACGTTCAAGAAATTTGCTACCAGGAAGAGGACGAGCTGCAGGGCATCGTCGACCGTGACTACAAGCCAGACGGCAAGGAAAAAACGGTCAAGCTCTACACCTACATCCGCTGGGAAGAAAACACTGTCCACTGGCACCAGGAGGTCAAGGGACAAATCGTTCCTGGTACGGAAGGACGGTCGCCTAAAGACATCAGCCCATGGCTGCCGTTGCGTATGACGCATGTGGCAGGTGCCCCATACGGCGTTGGCTATGTCGAGTCAGCCGCTATTGCTGACCTGCAAACGGTTGAGGCGTTGTGCCAGGCCATTGCAGAAGGCAGTTTGGCGAGCAGCAAGGTGCTGTTTTTGGTTAAGCCAAGCGGCGTGACTAAGGCTGCTGACCTGGCCAAGGCGCCAAATGGTGCGTTTGTCACTGGTGATCCCAATGACGTGTTGGCGTTGCAGGTGCAGAAGTCGACAGACTTGGGCGTCGCCATGCAGGGCAAGCAGCAGATCGAGCAGCGACTGGCCACTGCGTTCATGCTGGCCAACATGCGTGACGCGGAACGCGTGACAGCGGAAGAGGTCCGCTTGCAGGCGTTGCAGACGGAAAACAGCCTCGGGTCAATCTTCTCGATTCTCCAGGCAGAGTTTCAGGTTCCATACGTCGCACGCAAGCTCGACATCCTGACGCGCGCGGGCAAGGTGCCAAAGATGGACAGCAACCTCGTGAAGCCAGTGATGACAGTTGGTTTGGCCGCTGTCGGTAGAGGCAATGACGTAGAGCAGCTCGTTCGATTCACCACAACCCTGGGTCAGACCATCGGACCAGAAGGTCTGGCTCAGTTTGTGAAGCCATCAGAGCTGATCAAACGGCTGGCTTACAGCATGGGCATCGATGTCCTGGGTCTGATCAAGACCGAGGAAGAGCTGGCTGCTGAGCAGCAGCAGATGCAGCAAATGCAAATGGCCCAACAGGCCATGCAAGCCGGGATGGCAGACCCGCAAAAACTCGCCAACGCCGCGTCCATGGTTCAGGACGCAGCACAACAAACCTCTGAAGACCCGCAATGACCACGACCCCAAACTCTCCGCAAATCTCCACGCCCGAAGCGAACGCAGAAGGCATGGTGGCGCCAGGCCAAGAAAACATTCTGGAGGAGTACATCCAGGAACAACAGCAGCAGGGCGATCCTGAGCTGCTGGCTGGCAAGTTCCGCAACCAAGACGAGCTGCTTAAGGGCTACGAAGAACTGCAGCGCAAGCTGGGCCAGCAAGATGCGCCAGCAGAGCAGCAGCAAAGCTCTGAGGGTTACACCCAGGAGCAGGCTGTTGAGGTTTACGGGAAAGAGGCTGTCGACTCACTGCAAGCCAAAGGCATCAACCTGGCTGAGGTGATGTTTAAGGCCGACGCTGGCGAAGACATCAGCAACACCTACGACGATCTGGCCGCGGCCTTCAATGTGCCCCGCCAAGTCGTCGAGAACTATGTGTCAAAGGCGCAGGCTGGTGGCAGCGAGGACGCCGGACCAGCCGAGCTGTCCAGTCAGGACGAAGCTGACATCAAAGAAATCGTAGGTGGCGACCAAGGCTTCACCGAGCTGTCGGAGTGGGCGCAGGCCAACCTCGATGAGTCAGAGCTAGACGCCTACAACGCTGCGGTCGATAGCAACAACAAAATGGCCATCAGCTGGGCATTGAAGGCAATGATGGCTCGCAGAGCGGCTCCTGGCGCCGTCATAGAGCCAAAGCTCTACGGAGGTGGAGACGCCCCACAGACCACACGCTTTGAAAGTCAGCAGCAAGTGCTGGATGCAATGAACAAGCGGAACGAACGTGGCCAACGTTTGTACGACGTTGATTCTGCGTATCGCAAGAACATCGAGAAACTGCTGGCTGTTAGCGACGTTTTTTAGTACCGTCGTTATCAAGAACGCACCCAGCGTTACAGGCCCTTTGCGAAGGACAACCTGTCAATGAGGGGAGGGGCGCTTACCGCAAACTTCTACTTTTTGAGCCGTTATGGCTAATCCTGTTCTGTCCCGTGGCGGTCAGATTAAGGGCACTGCAGCAACTTGGGGTGCTGGTGCTTCTGGTCTTGATGCTGATCGCGCGTTGATGCTCAAGCTGGGCGCCGCTGAGGTGCTCGATAGCTTCGAGCGTTCAACTGTTTTCAAAGGCAAAACTCGCGAAAGAAACATTCGCGGCGGAAAATCTGTTGCCTTTCCAATTACTGGCCGTCTTGCCGCTAGTTATCATCAACCTGGGACCGCAATCACAGGCGGTGGCAATGATCCAAGCGACCTGAATGAGCGCGTAATTACACTCGATGCTCTCATGATTGCCGATGTGGCAATCCTGGAAGTTGATGAGCTTATGTCTTACTTTGATGTAAGGCAAGTATATACGTCGGAATTGGGAAGGGCCCTCGCCACCGAATACGACAAGCGTGTTGCCCGCATGATTTTTGCGGCTGCTAGCAACACCACGCAGCCTCTGGCCAAGACCATCAACGCCCACAAAACAGGCAACAGCCTGACTCTGGGTACTGACTACACAGGTTCATCTGCAACCCGTCAGGCCAAGGGCGATGCTCTGGTCAACGCGATCTTCGACGCTCGCGTGGCCTTCGAGGAAAAGGACGTGCCAATTGACGGCATGTGTGGCGTCTTCACTCCTGAAGATTACTTCCTTATTTCTCAATCAAGCCGTGCCATCAACGCCGACTTCAACGGCGGTGGCGGTGGAAACGGCACCATTGCCAGCGGTCAGACGCTGCAAGTGGCTGGCATCCCCATCCTGATGTCTAACCACGTCACCCAGTCTGCTTACACCGCAGTTGCTGGTGATCACAACGCCGACTACGCGCAAGACCTGAGCAAGTGCAAGGGCCTGATCTTTAACAAGGAAGCCGTCGGTGTGCTGACTCTGCTGTCTCCTGGACTGCAGATGACTGGCCCTGAATACAAGGTCCAGTACCAATCCGAGTTGATGGTGGCGCGTCAAGCGATTGGGATGGGTCAGCTTCGTGCTGAGTGTGCTTGCAAGATCGTTATTCCTTGAGCAAGCTGTAAGGGCTTCCTCGCTGGCCGGGAAGCCCTCCTCACACGTTGTAGAAAAAGGGGGCCGCTACTGGCCCCTTTTTTTGTGACGTAGCAGAATGAGCACTACGAGCCTGTAGTGGTCGAATGGGACTAGCCAACGAATCGGCCACGCCAACAAGGACGTCGCTGCTGGATGCAGTAAACGTGCTGCTGGAGAACATTGGCGAGCAGCCGGTCAACTCGTTGGCCAACCAGCAGATCATGGATGCCCGCATTGCAGAGCGGACCCTGCTGGAGTTTCACAAGGAAGGGCAGGTCAAGGGCTGGAGCTGGAATACAGAGTTTGCCTATCAGTTCAACAAGGACAGCTCGACCAACAAGATCAGGGTTCCTGAGTCTGTAGTGCGGTTCTCAATGGACCCCTACGAGTACGCCGGCCGCTTCCAACTGCGTGGTCAGTTTGTCTACGACCGCGACAACAGAACAACAATTCTCGGCACCGACATTGACCACCTGCACGCCGACGTCATCTTTTTGCTGCCGTGGGATGAAGTGCCAGAGGCGTACAACCGCTGGGTGACGATTCGATCTGCACGCGTGTTTTCCAACCGCGTGCTCGGCTCGGACGCTCTCTACAAGTACACCGTCGAGGACGAGCAAGACGCCAAGGCAACGCTTGAGCGGATGGAACAGCAGGTTGAGCAGGCCAACATCCTGACCGACGGCAGAAATTACTACCCCTTCCCGACATACCAACCGGCTGCAGGCTTGGCGACTCGTCGCATTAGCTCTGGTCTGCGTCTCTGATGGCACTTGCTTCCTACGCGATTCCGAATCTTGCGCAGGGCATTTCGCAACAGCCCGATGCGCAAAGGGATCCCAGCCAAGGCGAGGTGCAGATCAATGGCATGTCTTCCATCCTGGAAGGCTTGCGGAAGCGGGACTGCAGCGAGTCAGTGGCGCTGGTATCCAGCAGCAACTTTGGCGATGCGTTTATCCACAGCATCCTTCGTGACAACGTCGAGGAGTACCTAGCCGTTATCACCAGCACTGGCATCCAAGTGTTTGACCTGGATGGCGTGGCGCAGACCGTTAACGCGCCTGGCGGGTATGGCTACCTGAGTTCTGTCACTGACGCGCGCTCAAACATCAGGGCAGTGACGATTGCTGATTACACCTTTATCAGCAACACAAAGACGTCGCCGGCAATGAACACGGCGACTGCGCCGGCAACAGCACGTCCAGCAGCGCATGAGGCGTTGATTTGGGTCAAAGCGGCGAACTACGGCCAGACCTACAACGTCAACGTCAACGGTTCCAACGCACAAGTTCAGACAGCAGTCGCCCCTGTGGTGACAAGCGGCTCAACGATTACGGAGAACCGGATTAGCACAGCAGACATTGCGCAGAACATCATTAACGGTCTGAGCCCGTCTGGCGTGTCGTTTACGCGCAGTGGTTCAGTTATTCATGTCACGTCTGCAAACCCCATCACCATTGCGGTGTCGGACGCCCGCGCAAACGCAGACATCACGGCAATCCTGCACACAGTCCAGGCTTTTACAGAGTTGCCAACGATTGCGCCTGTTGGCTATCAGGTCGAGATCACTGGAGATCCGGGCAACAACTTTGACGGTTACTACGTTGAGTTCACGCCTAACAGCGGCAACTTTGGTGAAGGCCAATGGTCAGAAACTGTTAGCCCAGGCGTTCAATATCAGATCAACAACACGACAATGCCGCACCTGTTGGTGCGCCTGCCAAACGGTCAGTTCCATTTCGGGCCGGCTGATGGCAGCACGCAAGGCGGTGTTGAAATCCCGGCTTGGGGTGAGCGGACTAGCGGCGATTACGAGACTTCGCCTGACCCCAGTTTTATTGGCTACCCCATCAACGACATTTTTATTTACAAGAACCGGCTGGGTTTCTTGGCAGATGAAAACGTCATCCTGAGTCGTGTCCGTGAGTTTTTCAATTTTTTCCCAGAGACAGTTACTGCGGTCTTAGACACAGATCCGATCGACGTTGTCGCCAGCAACAACCGAGTGTCGGTGCTGCGTTATGCCGTGCCGTACCAAGACGAGCTAATCCTGTTCTCTTCGCAGTATCAGTTCAGGTTTAACGCTGCAGAAACTGTGTTGACGCCTAAAACGGCGCAGATCACGGTGCTGACGCAGTTTGAGGTTGACGTCAACGTCAGACCACAGCTGGCTGGTGGTGGCATCATCTTTTGCCAAGCCAACGGGGAGTTTTCGCAGTTCCGAGAATTTAGTGTCCGAGGAGCTGGTACGGCGCTAACTGCAGACGCGCAGGACTTGACGGGTTACGTCTCGGCGTTTGTGCCGAGTCAAGTCTTCAAGATGACCGTGAATGACACCAGCAATGCGGTGTTTGCCGTCAGCGGTCTGACTGGCCACAAGAGCCGGATCTACGTCTACAAATACTTCATTCGCAACTCGGGCTCAGGCGCCGAAAGGGCGCAGTCCAGTTGGAGCTATTGGGATTTGGAAAGCGCTGATGAAGTGCTGCAGATCTTGTGCATCCGCGAGACGTTGTTTGTTCTTGCCCGGTACGGCACCAACATCTTTTTAGAAAAACTGCCGGTGCAGGATCGCTCGCCAGAGCCTCCAACAAATGCGCCTTACCCACTAATGCTGGACCGGCGCATCTCCACAACGACGGAGACGCCAACTGCATTGCGCGTCGCAGCAGGCACCTACAACGCAATCACCAAGCAAACGACCTGGACGCTGCCGTTTGCGGCAACAACGTCAATTCAGGCATGGTCGGGATACAGCACGACTGGCAACGGCGGCGTCAGGCTGGCAACCATTACGTCAGGAACGTCGATCAGCGCCAACGGTGACTGGTCATCGCAGCCGATCTACTTCGGGGTGCCGTACAAGTTCCGCTACAGGTTTACGCGCTTCAAGCTCTACAAAGAAATCGGTGGCGGCAAGGCAGCAGCCAACGTCGAAAGGACGCAAGTTCGCAACGCGAAATTGCGTTATCACGAGACCGCTTTCTTCCAAGTCCACGTCATCCCAGAGGGGCGTGACACTGGCATCTACACGTTTGACGCCACGGTCCTTGGCAGCCGGGTTTCTGAACTTGGTTCGGCAAACCCGAACGGTTACGACACTGATGAGAACCGTTTCTTCGAGGGTGTATTCAACGTCCCGATTAACAGTCGTGGTGAGCGTTGCATGGTGGAGATACACAACGAATCGCCGCACCCTTGCAAGTTCTCAACTTGCGAGTGGATTGCACTACTTACCGGCAAAGCGAGGTCACTGCGATGAGGTGGATTCAGGCGAACGAACAACGGGCCATACAGGTGGGCCTAAACCTGCGTAAGCAGGACGAGTTGGAGGTGTCGCTAAGCCACGGCCTCGCCCCCGTGGAAGCCTGCATGTTGAGCTATCGGCAGAGCCAGGTGTGCCAGGCCATTGAGGGCGACGACGGCTCGTGTGTGGCCCTTACGGGCGTCGTTGGCAAGACCATCTGGCTGCTGGGCTCGACCAATCTGACGGCCACAAAAAATCATCGTCTACAGCTGTGTAGATATGGACGAGAATGGGTTGACTTTTGCCTTGAGTCTGCAGGCGGTTACGTCGAGAACATGGTCTATTCCAAGAACAAAAGATCGATTCGTTGGTTGAAGCATCTGGGCTTCACGGTGCAGGAGCCTGAGCCGTTTGGTCCGAGCGGTGCTTTGTTCTGCCCGTTCTGGAGGTACTTGTAATGATCGTTTTATCGCCATTAGCCGTTGGTTTTGGTGTTGCTAATGCAGGCCTTGGCGTACTGCAGAGCTTTGCCAACTACCAAGCGCAGAAACAGGACTACCTCAATAAGACGGCATTTGCTGAGGCCAACTCAGAATTTGCGGCGTACCAGGCTGGGCTAAACAAAGAGGTCACTGACCTCAATAACCAATACGCCTTCTGGGGTCAGACGCTGGACTACGGCCAGAAGATGATTCACGCCAACTCGATGCGCAACGTCGAGTTGATGAAGTCGATTGCGCAGGCTGAAGTTGTACGGGATACGCGTGCAGCGGCTGGTGCTTCTTACGTCTTGGACTCAGAAGCCATCGGGCAGTCCTATGCAGAAAATTCAATGCGTGACGCTGTCGCATTGCAGCAGTACCAATGGCGGTCGCTGCAGGCACGCGCGTCTGTGCAGGCGCGAGGCACTGCTGGCAAAAGCATTGACCGCATCGTCAATAACTACGCCAGACAGGAAGGCGACTACCGCACAATTCAGCAAATCAATCAGGGGCTAGCTGATCGTCAATACGACCGAGCGCAGACCGGCCGGATTGCGAAATACCTGAGCCAATACAACAGCCAGCAGTATTACCAGCAGGCGGATGTGTTCGATCCGATCGCGCCGTTCCCGCCACTGCCAACAATGATGCTGCCGCCTGCGCCGTCAATGAGAGGCGGCGGGCCAAGTGCTGGCGCAGCCGTACTTGGTGGCCTTGGCGCTGTCGTTGGTGGCGTTAATTCAGCCATTGGCATGCAAGGAGCAATTAACAAACTCTGATAGCCATGACACAACTACCTCTCGGCCAAATCCGTCCTGCCGCTCAGCCGGTCAACGCCTTTTTCCAGCCAGGCAAGGCAAACGTTGCTGCAGCCACAGCACAGCCAAGCGTTCCGCAGATGCCGCAGCTCGGCACGCAAACGCAACAAGGTGGCTTCAATGTGCAGGGCTACAACTCGTTTGACGAGCTGGCCAAGTCGCTGTCAGTCTTTAGCAAAGAGGCGCTGTCGCTAGGCAAGAACCTTGCACTCAACTACGTCAGCGATCAAATCAAGGCTGGCTATGAGGACGAGGTAAAAAACCAAACAGCGCTAGCTGCGGTCAATATCCAAAACGATTTAGAAGAGGGTGCGGCAGATGCCGCAAACGAAATTGCTCAACTTGAAAAAGTTGATCCACCTGCAGCAGAGTTATTAACTGACTCAAACCCGTATCGCTTAGTCGGCAGGCGTCGCGCGGCGGCACAGCTTGCCAAGGGTGACGTAAGAGGAGCAGTGCTTGGTCTGTTGACTACAGATGCGGCCCGGCTGGCCACGCTGAAGCCTGGCAGTCCAGAGCTAACAAAAATGCGAGTAGAAGTTACACGTCAGGTCGCTCAAAAGTATGGTCTGAGCGGCAGCGAACCTGAATTTATTAAATATGTACTGCCTGAAATTAACGAGTCTTGGGACATATTCAGCACTAAGCAGGCAAAAATGTTCAACGATGAACTTAAGATTAACACGCAAAATCTTGTAATAGCGGACGTTGCAAACACAATCCCGTTCTTACTGGGCAAGGGGGCGCCAGACGAAAACGGACAGCTAGTAAGGCCAGGGATGCCGAATTTTTATGGAGCAGCAAGCCGAGAACTTACAAGAATTATTGACAACCATATGCGCATGTTGCCGCCGGCAGCGCGTCGCGAGGTTATGCAGAATTTGCAGACCGAACTGTTCGGAACGCTTGCCAGGGATCCGTTCGCACAAAGAATTCTGCAAGGAATTCGTGGTGGCAACCCTACTCTGCCAATGGAGTTGCGCCCTGCGCTAGGAGAAACAAATCGGTTTCAAAACCTGCAAACAACAGTTGCTGGAACGCGAGCACAGGTTGATCTTGTTGAGCTGAACAACAAAGCGGCCTTGCAGCAGTTCATGCAAAGGGATTTTTACGGGCCAGGAGGCTTGGCTGAGTATGCCGAAACAGACCCAGGCTTTGCGGATGCTTATGAACGCGCAGAGCAAAGGCTGAGAGGGTTGGGCCATACACAGCCGCAGGTTGAGTTAAACAAAATGGTCGACCAAAACCAGCGGAAAATCCAAAGAACGCAAATGTTTGATTTGCCGGATTTGGATAGTCGATTGGACCAAATACGTCAACTGCCGCTGCAAAATTTTTCAGGAGAAATGCTTAATCAGCTACAGCGAGACAACATTGAATATATTCGAGGCTTGCCTTCTGAAGCTCAGCAAAGAGAAGCTCGCCAAGAACTTAGGAAGCAAGTCGCAAAAGGAGTACAGCGGTTTGAGAATCTCCGAAACTATATCAATAACCCGCTGCAAGCAAATCTTTTAACAGTTACGGCCAACCCTGTAATTGAAAAAGCTATCGGCAAGCAGCAAGCAGATGGCTTGGCCGAATTTATTAGAAACGACGCCGCCAATCCCGCTGCCAAAATTACAAAACCAGAGGCGCGTCAGGCAATAGAGCTTATCCGTCGACGCTTGATAGAGGTTGGAGAAGCCGCTCTGTTGCCTTTGGAGCAAGGGACTCCTGACAGCACAAAAGAGGCGGAGGTTAGTAAGGCAATGTCAAAGTTTTTGGACTCGCCTGAGTACAAGGATTTAATTAACAGCCTGCAACCGCCAGCCCCAGTTCAGCCACAAGCAGCCGTCCCTGCTGGCCCTGTTGTGTACGGTCGCGAGCAAGCGGCTGACATTACACCTGGCATCGCTGCTAATTACAAAAAGCAGCCAGTGTTGAGTGGCAAATGGGTGCGGGCAGAGCAACAAGCGTTGAGTGTTGACGAAAACGCTTACAGCGAGCAACTTCGCAAAGCAGCTGCAGACGCCAAGGTCACGCCAGCTCGTTACCTGTTTGAACATATTCAAAGGTATTACCTAAAGCTGGATGCTGACGGCAGTTTTAGGCGATTCCTGCAATTTCAAATTCTCAAACAAAAGCAAAACGACACGGTCAGTTTTAACCAGCCAGGCATGTCGTTTGACGGACAGAAGGTTGCATACGTCCCCAATGACATCACCAAACCAGGTGGATGGTTAATGGGGATATTGGCTGGGGCAATGACGCCAGCTGACAAAGAGATGCTTCGTAATTATGCGGAGCAAATGCGCCGCAATGGCTCACGAGAAGCAATCAAAGAAATACAGCGGCTCAATATCCAATACCGCCAGTACGGACTTCATTTTCCCCTCGCCTAAAAACCATGCCTAACTTCAACATTTCACCTGTTACTGACGATGAGCTGCAGCCGGTCATTCCGGCAGAAGATCCTGAGCCGAAAGAGGACAAAAACATTTTTCAGCAGTTTGTATCAGCGTCTATAAACCCGGCATTTGTATCGGCGCCACGCATGGGGCGGGCAGAGCAGGAATATCGGTTTGAAGAAAGCCTTGGCCCTCTTAAACCGTTAGGGCAGCTAATGAATGTGTTGGCTTCACCGCGAGCCAAAGATCAGTTGCTTATTGGCCCTGTAAATGCAATATCAAAACTTGGAAACGCCCTTGGCGACGTTATTTTGCGCAAGCCGTCTGTCGACACGTCTGACGCTTGGCAAATCTCTCCTGAATTTGCTGCTAAATACAATCCATTCACGTTGGGGCAAATGGGTCGTACAGACCCAGCGCCGTCAGATGAAGCGGCAGAAGACGTAGGAGCGGCAATCGGCGGTGAGGTTGTTGCTGCTGCCATCAGCATGGGGACTCTAAATGTCCTCAAAAATTCGCCAAAAGTTGTCCAGGGTTTGGACAAGTTGCGGAAGACGCCGGCTATTAAAAACCTGTCAGTCAGGATGGCGGCTGACCCAAAACTGCGAAACAAGGTTGGTTTGACAGTTGAAGGGGCTAAAGCCGTTGGCAGTTCCACTCTTGCGACTGCATTTATTGACCCGCGCGATGGCAATGCTCTCAACCTTCTAGATCTGTTTGGTGTTGAGGCGCCAGGAAGGATTGACGAAGAAGACGATTACTTCACTGCGTTTGGCAAGGCGGCAACGGTAGATGGCCTTTTGGCCCCATTGGCTGTGTTGGGAGGGCTGAGCTTTGTGCCGCCTATTAAACGTGCGCTTGTTAATGACGGCACAGGCTTTTTCGACGAATTAGGCAAAGTTGAGCTTGAGCCGTATATGCCACCGGCAATCGACCCCAGCAGGGCTTTGCCGCCGGCACCACCCAAATACGACTCAGCGATTGCGCGGTCACTAGACGACCAAACTCAAATCGCTCAGGTCGTGCAGCAGCGGAACCGCCTGCAGGACATGGGCGTGGTTGAGCAAGGCGCTGGTGGACAGCTTGAGCTTGCAATGCCTGGCGTCATCAACCCTGAGATCAAGCTGCAGATTCGTCAGCTGCAGACGCTGCGAGGGCAGCTGCTCAAAGCCCAGGTCGATGAAGGCGTAGACGTTGTGCAAGAGCTGGGGAAGGTTGACCAGCAAATTGTGGATTTGATGCAGTCGGGTGAAGCAGCCAAGCTGCCGCCCTCTGCCACCACAATCCAGCCTGAGCTGGATCTGCCAGATGGCCGGCCAGAAATGGACACAATGCTGGCCCAGCTGGATGAACTGGATGACGCCGCGTTGCGGCAGATGCACAGCGACATCACCGCGCCAGATCGGGCAGCACGAACTGCCGCGCAGATGGAAGAACTGCAAGCAGTTGTGGAGGGCAACCCTGAGCGCTTGAGCCAAATCCAGGCACGTCTGGAGGCAGGTGAAGTCACTGAGACTGGCGCTAAGCGTCTTGTGACTAAGGAGAAAAAAGCACTTGAGGCAGCGCAAGCACAGCTTGATGAGATCCAGGCACGAACTGCTGAGCCCGAAAAACTGGTAGGCGACCAGCTGGAGTTGTCGATCAGCCAGCAGATGGCGATGGATCTGACTGAAGCGCCACGGATGAAAACCTTTGACGAGATTGCTCAATCCAAGGTTCGGTCGGGCTACCGCAACGCAGCTGAATACAGAGACGCGCTCAACCAGTTTCCGCGTGATGTGCTGCGGGGTATGACTGCGCCAGGGCAAAGTCCACGCGTAGCGCAGTTGGTTAAAGCCCGGACAGGGCGCCGGATTTGGTCAGCCAAGAAAAGCGACATTATTGACGCCTTGGTTGAGCTGAGTGAACGGGAAGATCGGTTCTTGCCTCCAGAGATGGCGCAAACCGACATGAATCTGACCATGAATCAGTTCGGCGCAGATGCCCCGTTGTTCGAGCTGCCTGCCGACCTGACCGTGCAGGGGCGCATGGTCAAGATGGTTGACGCTGATGGCATCGAGCAGTCAGTACCCGTGTCTGACTTTGTTCGTCGGGGCATGGACGGCGTTACGCGCGAGCGCCTGAAGCAAGAAATTATTGAGCAGGCCGTCAAAAACGGAGAGGTGCAGCCGCCTATCACTCCAATTCCTGAGCGTCCACGCACTGATCTTGCTCAAGGCGATCTGTTTGACGTGCAGCTCAACCTGGAGGGCATGGATGTCCCGCTGTATCAGGCCTCTAAAAAGCCCCTAGAGGCTGTGCTGGAAGAACTGCGCTTGCGATACAACTACCGCGTGCTCGACGAAGCAGCGCAAAAAGCACAGAAGCAGGCGCTAAAAGACGCCTATCGCTGGAACGAGCTGTCGTGGGCAGAGAAAAAGCGCATCGGCATGACGGAAGGCCGCCTATACGAAGGCATCAAATTCGAGAAGACCCTGGACGCACCAGCCAAAACACGCAAACCAAGGAAGCCAGGTGACGCTGTTGTCAAAAAGGAAAACCTCTACGAGGGCGCAACTAAACCAAAGACCTTCCGTTGGACCGCAAAAGGTTTGATTGAGGAGGGGGCAACCCCACCCCCGCCACCACAAGGGATGAACTGGTTTAGGCGGATGCGTGGAGAAAAGGTAGAGCCACAGCCACCCAGCTCAGGCAAGAAAAAATCAAAGGGACTTGTCGAAGTGACGCCAGTGCAGAAGCAAGAAAATGCTATGACTCGGCGTGACATTGCCAGTCAGCGAGAGACATTGCTCAAACGACGAGCAGCCGCGCAAAATAAAGCGAACGGAGCACGGTGCTGATGGCTGACTGCAATGACCTAAATAAAGAGCTGCAAGAAATTGACGAGGAACTGCGTCTTCTCGATCAACTTGAGGCGCAGCTCGACTCCGTTGACGAGCTTGCAAAGGCAACGCCAGACCTCAACACCACGACGATTAAGACCTACACAGGCGATGAGATCAAAGTCAACGCAGCAGAGCACGCCGCGCTTGGCGAGCTAACAGCCGTTGAGATGGGAGAGGAGGCCGTCATTGACTTAGTCACTGATGGTTTCAAAACAGGTCGGCGCCCTACAGGGGAAACAGGCAGGGCGCTGAATTACAGGCAGCTGGACCCATCGCAGGAAAACCTGGCGGCACTGTTGGAGGTGCTCGGTTTTCGGCGTGCCAACACAAAGCGGGGCATCGAGCTGAAGCGTCCGTTTACTCAACAAGCTGCCAGCAAAGCGCTGATGCGCATGGCCGGAGAAAGTGGCGCAAACCCCAGAGACTTAGCTAAATCGCTGAGCCGTCGCTTTAAGGGAATCGACAATCTGCCTGCCAGCGTTTACAGCGTTGCAAAGGCACGTTGGGAAACTTCGACTGAGTTCGCGGCGATGCTCGAAGATATGGCGGACGCCATTGACGAGAGCCGTCTAACGGACGAGATGCGGGTAGAGCTGGGCAATGCGTCCCGGTGGGCTCATTATTTTGAGCAGTTGGATGCTGCGGTTCGTAGGCGAATTGGTCAATCGCTGAAATCGCTGCAGTTCAAAGCAGACGACGACCAGATCCAACTGGTCGACGTTGGCAAAGACGTCACTGAGCTGACGTTTGAAGACATCGCTGAAGGCAGCCTGTTGGCTCAAGTTCTTGAGCACGTCGACAATGGCGACGCGATGAAGCTGCGGCGAATCGCCAAAGCCAAGCGGGTGATGGCGGTCACTAAGTCGCCTATCAACCGGCCAAACTTTCTTGTCGAGCTGGAGGTTCTTAATCAATACAGAAAGAACAACCTGTTCTCGTCAGTTTCTTCGTGGGGTGTTCGCAACTTGTCTAGCGGCTTTGTCGCGGCAAACCTGACTCTCGAAGACATTGCTGGCGGCGCTCAACGCGTTGGCGTACTTGGCGAGTGGCACGCAACGGCCTATGCCGCAAACAAAGTGTTTGGCGGTTTTGGCATGGCGTGGCAAAACGCCACAGATTCGCTGTTCACTGGCAAGTCACGCATGGCAGTTAATGCACTGCGGGACATCAACCCAGAGGTGTTGGCTGAAAATCAAAAGTTTGTAGAAGACACTCTCACCACCAGTTGGGACAACTTCTTTGGCAACATCACGCTGAAAAAGAATCCGTTCTCTGGCAGCGAGGGTTATCTGCCTATTGGCACAGTCCTCAGCTTTCTAAATGTCGTCAATGCTTCCACTGCATTGGTCGTAGGCAAGTTGGTCGCACAACTGCCAGGCAGATTTAAGGGAAGCACTGCTGGCTACATGGCCAGCTTCCGTCTGCTCAACGGAGGCGACGAGTTCCTGCGGACAATGGCGTGGACTTGGAAGACTGAGCATGAAGCAATGCTTCGGGCTATCGAAGACAGCAGAGGCGTGATTAGCGAGAAAACAGGCAAGCCCATCTCAATGGCTGAGGTTGAGGAAATTGCAGAGGGATATACAAACAAAGCTTTGTTTAGCGGGAGAATGACTGATGACGATTTGGCCAGGTTTAGGAAAGAGCGCAATGCAACGCTGGGGATGCCCCCAGGCAAAGAGGTAGATACAGAAGAGCTGCGCTTGCAGCTTTTTAATAACTTGAACGGGGTGCCGAACGTTGGTGACGAGATAGCTGACATTGGCGTCAAGCGGATGGAGGACGTGACGTTTACAGGCAAGCTGCCAGCTGGCGTACAAAGCGTGCAAATGCTGCGGGCCAACCCTCTTGGCGGTTATTTGCTGCCTGTTTTCCGGTCGGCATATCACGGTGTTGCTTATTTGATGAGCCGCAATTTCGTCTCTGCAATCGCAAATGCGTTGGTGCAGCAGATCCGTCATGCAAAAGGGACTGTATCTAAAGCTGATCTGATTGATGCGCGCTCGCGAGCGTTGGTTTCATCGATGCTTGCAGGATCTCTTTGGGTCGCCTGGAGTAAAGGAATCTGGAATGACGGCGGTCCTAGCCGCGCAGACAAGCCTGCTCGTGAAGCTTGGTTGCGGCGCAACCCCATGTATTCAATCAATGTCGGGTTTGGCAACAAGCCAGTCGCAAAGATCCAAACCAAGTCGATCGACTTTTTCGACATGCTTGGTTTTACGTCCGATATTTATCGTGCGTTTGACGAAGGCATTATTAAAGGAGGCGATTTTGAGTATGCAATGAATCAGGCTGGCACCATTATTGCCAACACGCTCAGCTCAAAAGCTGGCTTGACTGGCCTGACTTCAATCATGAACGCGTGGACAAACCCAGAGCGTTACGACATGCAGTGGGCAATGCAGCGTCAGATGAGCGGGATTATGCCGAATTCAGGATTGCTTGGAAACTTTGCTCGCATGAACAACGAGCCAGGCGCCTATCCCGACAAGCGTCGCGATTTGACTCTTAAAGAGGCCGGCATGATGGGCAAAAGCCAGGTTGGACAATTCTTGCAAGGGTTTGGCAGTTATTTGGGAGATGGCCTGCTTGGCAACTTGCCAGGGTATGACGAGCTGACTGATCGGCCGTACAAGCGTGACTGGACAGGGGGTGCAATGGATCGCCCAATGGGCCTTCCTGCTGACGCCACCATTCCTTATATGCCGCTAATTCCTTCACAGAGCCCTGTGTTTAGGTATTTGGAAGAGCATGGATTTGGCGGCAAGCCTCGCGCTGATGCCAAGGTTTCGCTTGGCTTGGTCTCTAGCAGCGATTTAGATGCCATTACTTCATATAAAGACATGCAGATGACAAACAAGGAAGAGGCGTTGTATCGACAAAAATTCTTGACTGAGGTTGGCACCATTGATGCGGCAACCCTGGGCCTGCCCAAAGACACAGTCATCGATAAATACGTTTTAGGCAAAAACTTCAACCAGGCAATGCTTGCGATTATGGAAGACGAGGCCTACAACGCTGTTCTTGCGTCGCCTGTTTTGAGCCCTAGCCGCAAAGTTGCGCCAAACAAAACGCTAGAGCAACGGCAGACGTTGTCAAAAATGCACAACGAGGCTTACAAACCAATCCGTCACATCATTGATTACTACGATCGCCTTGGCCTGGCGGCCATGTACGCCGAATCAGATACGTTTCAACAGCGTCATGCGGCGTACCTGAAGAAATACGCTCTTGAAGAGCAAGAGCGTCGCGAGGCTCTGTCAGGTCTTGGGACATCGCGCCAGTAGACGTCTGGCTGGGGTGGACGGCATCGGACATAATGATTACTACGAGCCTGTAGTGGTCTGGTCCTATGCCCGTCTCCTACTCAACTCATACGGTTGCGTCGACGGCGACGGGTAGTGCCCTGCAGTTTGCTGTCAGCTATCCCTACATCCTGCGCAGTCACGTCAAGGTGTACTACGGCAGGGACATCTTGGCCGGTACCCATACGTCGTTGTTGGTCGACGGTGTTGACTACAACTGGACTACGGACACGCAGATCACGCTGACTGCTGCACCTTCTGCGCAGTCAACGCTGACAATTATTCGTGAGACGCCAACCAGCGCGCAGCTGGTGCCGTGGCAAGACGGCTCAAACCTGATTGCAGAAGACCTCAATAAGTCAGACAAGCAGAACCTGTACGCAGTGCAGGAGGTCCAAGACAAAAACCAACTTGCGTCTGACGATGCAACGGCTGCGTCAACAGCAGCAAACGCATCAACAGCAGCGGCAAATGCTGCGCAGGCAGACGCCAACACTGCAATCGCAACGGCCAACACGGCGTCGACTAATGCGTCGGCTGCAGTCACAACAGCTAACGCTGCATCGGCAACGGCAAATACGGCGAACACAAACGCCACGGCAGCTCAGACAGCCGCGACTAATGCGCAGACTTCTGCGGCCAATGCGGCGACTGACGCTGCCGCTGCTCAGACGTCAGCAACAGCTGCACAGACCAGCGCTACAACAGCTCAAACAAGCGCAACAGCCGCGCAGGCATCGGCCACCTCTGCTGCAACAGATGCGGCATCAGCTATTGCTACGGCAAACACTGCGTCGACTAATGCCACAACGGCGCTGAACAACTCACGCCAATCAGACGGGCAGGGTGGATTTACATCTGCTATCAGCCTGGCAAACACTGCAAATACAACAGCAAACTCTGCAACCAGCACCGCTACAACTGCATCAACCAATGCCACGAATGCGGTAACGACAGCAAACGCTGCAAGCGCGACGGCAAATGCAGCCTCAGCGGCTGTGGCAAACGCTGCGTTTTATTCGCCTATCGCTGCCTTGGCGAACTTGCCAAGCAGCCCTGCTAACGAAGACCGAGTAGAGGTCGTTAATTCAACTGGCGTTGAGAGCAATAGCGCTGTGTCAGGCGTGCCGTCAGGGTTTGTCGGCTCCACAAATTTGACAGTACGGCTGCAATACAGTTCGTCGTCTACGAAATGGGAGTGGCAGCAGTATTTCGCGGCTGATCCAGAAAATCGCTACGCAACCAACTATCTGCCTGTCATCAAAGGCGATGGCACGTCGAGCGGGCAGGTCGGAAAAATCACACTGAATTGCTCGAATAACAACCATGGTGTGTCGTTGTCGTCGCCGCCTCACTCGGCAAATGCGACGTACAACCTCACGCTGCCTACGTCGCTGCCATCAGTTGCCGGCCAGGCGCTGACTGGCGACACCAGCGGCAACTTGTCCTTTACCACTATCGATGCTGCCTTTGTTTTAACTCCCCAAACCATGACGGCTAGCAAGGAGATTGCGGCCAACACAAATGCCGGGTTTATGGGCCCGGTGGTAACTCTGCAAAGCGGGGTGGAACTTACCATCCTGCAAAACTCTCAACTAACCCTCATCTCCTAATCATGGCTTACGGCAAGTTAAAAGCCGATGCTGTCATTTATGACAACCAAGGCAGCGACGCAGAGGTTTCGATCTCGACTCTGGCCGCAAACGCAAACAAAGCAAACGTCGATAGTCCAACTTTTACCGGCACACCTGCTGCGCCTACAGCGGCACAGGGCACAAACACCACACAGATTGCAACGACTGCATTTGTGACGGCTGCGATTGACCCTAATACTGCAAAAACGGACGTTTCACAGACGTTTGGTCCTGCCCAAATCTTTACCGCTGCAAGTGTCCACAACGGTGGCCTTGACTCGAACGGAAGCGTTGACGTAGCTGGATCGATCAGCATTGACGGTCCTTACAAGCAAACCGCTGAAGCTGTCAGCGCCCTAGACATTGATCTGAGCGCTGGCAACTACTTCACCAAAACCATCAACGGTAACTCCACATTCACCTTTTCCAACCCGCCTGCAAGCGGCACTGTTGGTTCTTTCACCCTGGAGCTGACTCACACCTCTGGGACTGTTGCTTGGCCTGATGGTAGCGGCGGTCAAGGCACTGTTCGTTTTCCTGCTGACACTGCCCCCACTCTTACTACTGGCAAGACTCACCTCTTCTTTTTTGTAACTGACGATGGTGGTACTACCTATCGCGGTGCTGCTCTCGTCGATTATGTGAACTGATTATGGATCCTATTACTCAACAACAAGCCCTGGCAGCCGCCGGGGCAGCTGGTGGCGATCCGGTGTACGTCGATGACGTATTTAGCACTTATGTCTATGAAGGCACAGGGTCGGCTCGAACCATTACGAATGGCATTGATATAAGTGGCGAAGGTGCCTTGGTGTGGATTAAAAGCAGAACAAGTGGAGAAAACCATGCCCTGTTTGACACTGAAAGGGGTGCTGGCAAACTTATTCAATCAAATTCAGACAACTACGAGTTAACAAGTACAGCGCGATTGAGCGCGTTTACTTCTAGTGGGTTTACATTAGGCACAGACGGCGCTACCAATGGCAGCGGAAATGATTATGTTTCTTGGACCTTCCGCAAAGCGCCGGGGTTCTTCGATGTAGTCAAATATACCGGCACAGGCGATACTGCACAATCTATTCCACACAATTTAGGCTGTGTCCCTGGTTTTATTGTTGTTAAAAACCTTGATGACACGGGCGGAAAACCATGGATATGTTACCACTCCGGCATGGGCAACAATCATTATCTGAAATTAAATGATGATGCGCTTGAGTCTCAAAACGAAAACATGTGGGATCAAACTAATCCTACCTCTACTCATTTCACTGTTGGCAGGGATAGTGATGTAAACAAACTTAATCACGAGCATATTGCCTACATTTTTGCTGACGGCAGTGATGCAGCGTCTGCTGTTTTTGGCACGAATAGTGACGAAAAGATTATTAAATGCGGTAGTTACACCGGAACAGGTGGAGCGGATGAAATCGACTGTGGGTTCGAGCCTCAATGGGTCCTGATTAAAAAAATTGGCAATATGTTTGACGCTAATTGGGTCATTTTTGACATGATGCGTCCTTGGGTTATGCCTACCGTCGATTCTCGTTCATTAAGGCCAAACCTTAATTCTGCAGAAGACAACGCTGGTAACATTCACCCTACCTCCACAGGCTTTAAAGCAGTTTCGAATGACGGAACGTTTGGGGGTGAGTACGAGTACATGTATGTAGCAATCCGCCGTCCGTTTAAGCCACCAACTGCTGGAACAGAAGTGTATGACGCTGGGTATGCCGTTAGTGGCAATAACCTATCTCAAAAAAACACTACTAACATGCCTGTTGACTTAGTTTTGTACAACACAAATCCAGTTGGCGGTAATTCCTTTCATTTGTTTGACCGACGCCGAGGCACGTACCGTTTAACTACAACCAGTTTAGGCTATGAAAGTGCCGAACCTTTTGATTTTGATTATCAAAATGGTTTTAAAAATAGCTATGCTAATACTGTTGGTCATTTGTATTACGCCTTCAAGCGTGCCGCAGGTTTTTTTGATATAGTTTGCTATACGGGAACCGGCCAAGCAAGAACTCTAAATCACAATTTAGGGGCTGTACCTGAAATGATGATTATTAAGTCTAGGAGTTTTACTAACAACTGGGCTGTTTATCATAGCGAAGTCGGTGCAACTAAGTATCTTCGACTTAACAACACCGCTGCCGAAGACACGCATTCAAACTGGTGGAATGATACTGCTCCAACTTCGAGTGTGTTTACCGTTGGCACTGACGCCGAAGTGAATGACAACGGTGGAAAGCTTGTCGCTTGGCTTTTTGCTTCAGTTGAAAATGTAAGTAAAGTTGGCAGCTACAGCGGTACAGGTAACAACATCGATGTTGACTGCGGCTTTAGCTCAGGTGCTCGTTTTATTTTAATCAAACGGTCGGATAATGCTTTATCTTCTGGAACATACGGTAGCAGTTGGTTTGTATGGGATTCTGAACGTGGAATTGTTAGTGGCAATGACCCGTGGATCAGAATAGACGAAAACCAAGGTCATACAGACAACACTGACTGGATTGACCCTTTGAATTCTGGTTTTACAGTTACATCAGCTGCACCACCTGAGATCAATGCCAATGGTGGCAGCTACATCTACTTTGCTATCGCCTAACCCACAAACTTTCTAACTAATCATGGAAATTCGCAATCGTGAATCTGGTGCTGTAACCACCATTAGCCAATTCAAGGCAAGTTACCCGAACACAAGT
>CEPX01144169.1_pt1 | contig 23289 bp, 28 predicted proteins | sample 361361 | NCBI WGS metagenome assembly CEPX01 (sample SAMEA2619974, study PRJEB7988) | marine metagenome | biome: marine biome (ENVO:00000447); feature: mesopelagic zone (ENVO:00000213) & marine oxygen minimum zone (ENVO:01000065); material: "saline water (ENVO:00002010), including plankton...
TCTCTGGCAGGTTATCATTATAGATATCCTCCACACTATACCCCCCAAGCTCTTCATAGACGCTCTCGTCCGCTAAGAAAGGAAAATAGTCAGTATTCTTGATCCTTATTCTTGGTATCTGGTAATAAAGCGTATCCTGCAGCTCTGTTTTAATATCAGCAAGATACCATCTAAGCTGCGGGCAGCTGAACCGCAGCCCTGTAAAAGGGATATCAGGGTTCATAGACATAAGATTAATGGTTATGTTCTCAAGGAAAGCCTCCCTATTTTCTGTTTCCATTATCCTGGAAGCAAGCTCATAGACCTCTTTTAGCCTGACAGGCAGATTAACATTAAACCTGGAGACCAGGCTTACCTCGTTCTTAGCCTTGTCAGTTATTTCTAGGGGATAAAATATATTAATCCTGACATCCTTCTCCCCGATAACAACATCAACTGTTATATCTTTTAACTCCTTGATTAAGAATTCCTTCTCAAAAGCCTTAAAACCTGCTAAATAGGCTTTCAAATTGTTTTTTATATAAGAACTAAGCTGCTCTTGGACAGAGCCTATGCCATCCTTTGCATATAAAGGCGGCGCGGTGTTCCTTCCCTGGTAATACCAATAAGGTAGCTTCAGGCCGCCTCCTGGTATAATAGCAAGGTGGCTGAAAGGATTCCTGTCAATCTCAGCAGGGATTTCTATAAAGCCCCCTGTTGAGCCGATCCTTCTTATGCCTTCCTCTCCTAGCATATAAACATAGCTTTCAACAAAATCCTTAACAGGAACCAGCTCTGGCCTGACAAATTCTCTTTCCTCGATAGAAGCCTGCCTGAAATATATGCCTATTCCTACCCCTAATAGGATTAATAATCCCAGAATCATGAAAACACTAACTTGGCCTCTTTTTTTCATTTTTATACTACTATCTATATAAATCTTATAACCGAATATAATTATATTTATAGTTTTGCTTTTTTAAAAAAGAAAAATATATATGCAACCTAAACCAAAAACCTTAATATGAAAAAAAAGAGGTTGACTGAGAAGGATAAGCTTGATGTGCTTCTAGAGCTTGAAAAGAGCAGAATCAACAGGGAAAAGGCAAAACTTGTTCTTAATAAGAGCCTTGTTTTATACTTCTGCTTTCTTTTAGTGGGTGTGTTCGGCTTTATTTTTGATTATATTGACTCTCTTCTATTGAACCTGTTGATTATAATGGGGCTTGTGATATTGATTTTTGGGACCTTGCCTTATATAATCACAATAAGCAAGGAAGAGAAAAAGATTGATGAGATATCTAACAAATATAAATAAAAAATGAATAAAAAAGCCATATCTCCATTGATATCAACCATTGTTATGCTTGGTTTTGCTATTACTTTAGGGTTTGTTGTCATGGGCTGGGGAGGAGAGATAAAAGGGCAGGAAGCATACTCCGATTGCAATAAGGCTAATGTGGATTTAGTTATCATAAATAATGAGCAGGTTCTATGCTATGGTGATGAAGGTCTTAGTTTTATGCTAGAAAACACAGGCAGCATTGATGTTAAAGCCCTTAAACTAAATATTATAGGAGACCAAGATATAAGCAGGGTTGAAATAGAACAATCTATAAGGATAGGCGATGTTGTTAAAATGATAACCCCTTATGATAAAGAGAATATAGGAAGCATACAGCTGTTAAAGTTCTTTGGCATGGTAAACGAGGATTATTGCGGTGATTCTCTGCTTGAGATAGATGAAATAGATGAATGTGAATAGCAACATTTTTATATTTGCTTTCAATAAAAAAATAGAATGAAAAAATCAGGGAATAAAAATAAAGCAGAAACAAAATTGCCTGTTAAAAAAGGCAGCAACTTCATAAGAAAATTCTTAGTATTCCTGCCATTAGCATTGTGCGTTCTCTGGGTGGTTTCCATACTTGTAGGGGAAAAGCTTAGCTATGTTGATGGTATTGGGCTTCGGCTTTCTCCGATAAGGGATAACAGGCCATTGATAATAGGCCTTGTGATATTTATGTGTGGTTATTTGTTGTTTGTTGGCATTCTGTACTTTGAGAACCTGAAAGAGTTTTTTGGGAATATGTCAAAAAAGAAGAAGTAAAAATATATTATATTCTTAGTTAATCATCATCATCTTTTCTCCCTTTTCTCCCGCCCACTCTTTCTGAGGTTATATAATCATAGTATACAATTCCTGTGCCTGTTGAGGTAAGATCCCATTCTTCGTTTGATTTGGTTGCCCCTGAAATGGTAAGTTCCAGCCTTTGTGTTGTGCCGGAACAGCTTTCACTGGCAACCTCAGTACCTGGACCTTCCTCTTTCAGAAATATTGTTCCACTAGTGCTGCAGTTTGCGTAAATGATTATTTTGTCGTCATTCCTTAATTTCTTCCTGGTTTTTATATGAAGAAGTTGATGAATTGACACATCTGCTGCCTTACTATCACCATTTTTTTTGATTTCATCTTTGAAATCATCACCTTTTCCTGTATGATATTCATTATACTTTTTAGCCCCTCTCAGGTTAGATATCTTCTCAACCCTTTCAGCAAAACCTAAACCTTCCATAACAGCTTCGCAATCAATAGTTTCATTGCATTTGCCTCTTAATTTATAGATTATTTCCTCTTCCTCATCAATATCACCAAATTCCCAGACTATTAATGGGTCACCTTTAATAATATAATCACCGGATGTCTCTAGTATACCAGTAATATCATCTATACAGTTCTTAGGAATCCATTCAATATAAGTAAAATTCTCAAGTTCGCTTCCTTCACCTGGTGAAATTTCTATCTCAACAAGCGCATCCTGGTTTTCGCAGTCTATTTGCCTGCTTATATCCACATCATCTTCTGTCTCAGAAAACCTATCAACAATCTCAGTTTCATTTAACCCTAAGTCAGCAGCCTCTTTTGATATATTCTCTACCTCTCCCATAGTAGGCTCAACAATGGTAGGTCCGCAGTTAAACATATTCTCTTTATGCTTTAACCTTGTGGAGTCGCCCTTTCCTTCTAATAACATATTTAGAATACCGTTCTCTACCTCAAAACAGAGATAATGAGGAGATGGAATATTAATGCTCCCTATATAAAGAGCTCTTTCAAGCGCGCTGGCTGCTGCCAGGAAAAGATTGTCTTTAGAACTGCTGTTAACACTATCAACTATCTCCGGGATATCATTGAGCCTGGAAACATTAACATCTTCATATTTATCAACAAAATATATCTTATCAAACCCGCAAAGCCCTCTGAACTTGTACTCTTCCACAGAGCCAACCCTAAGCATGTTCTCATCTATAGCAGCCTTGATGTCTTCCTGAAAGATATTAAGGCCGGTTATGCAATGCCCCCCAATGTTAGACCTGATTATTCTATACCCAAATATGATTATAACTCCTCCTACCAATACAGCTAATATTATTATGAAAGCTGTATTAAACTCTGCTCTCCTGTTAAACCTAAAGTACATAAGGGAAACTAATAAGGCTGAGAATAATGACCATACAACCATAACAGCAGGGGCTGGCTTCTTTAGCGGGTTAGTGTTATCCGGATATCCATCTGAAAGGGGGGTTATCCTCCCAAAACCAGCTTTTACATAGGAAACTGATGGCTTTCTTATGATTGATACCTCGTTATCATTAGGGCTATAAGCGGCTGCAAGGGGCAACAAGGAGAGGTTTAGTATTAGCCAGAGCAGAACAAGATATCTAATAGCTTTAACCTCTTTTTTTATCATAATCCTTTTAACACCATAGAAATTATAAAAATCTTTCTTTCCTTTGGAAAATAATAAATACTAGCTTCACCAAAATGACTTATTAAATTGGTATCAAAGATAGCTCATAGGATTGAGGAATTTATTCTTATTGTACTGATATTGTTGGGTGTATTTGATTTCTTTGAATTACTGCCTGGGGATATAGAGTTTCTAAAAAAGATCATATCATGGACCTTGCTGGGCTATCTTCTTTACAAGGTTGATCTGACAAACATCTTATTTGGGAGAAGAGAGAATATAAGGAACAAAGAGATTGATTTGTTTATATTGGTTGCATATTTCTCATTGATTGTAAAGAACCTCACAGGCTATGCTGTTTCACTATGCGAGCCTTCAAAACTGGCTGGCAAGGTTGTTTGCGTTGGCGAAACAGAAATATTCAGAGGAGCTATAACCTGGCTAGTGGATACAGCTCCATTGTTGAACACAATCTTCTTTTATATTGGGGGTATCTTAATTATCTTAATCAGCCTTTATATGCTGAGACTTGAGATTAAAAAGCCCAGCCTGATGTCCATTCTTCATGAAGAAGGGCTTCCCCCAAGAGAAGTTGGGAGCTTAATCTTAAGGTTTTTATCCATATTACTGGTTTTGATTGGCTTTTTTGTTATAGTCTTCAACCTTATGCTGGAATGGCTTGCAATGGCTGTTGAGGCACCATTGTTAATACTAGGCATTTTCTTTTACCTTTTTATCATAATAAGGCATCACAAGAGATTCAACCCAGAAACACTGGTATATAAGATTGGAAATTTCGGTGAGAGTTTTTATGAAAGATTCATCAATCTATTCCATTATAAAGAAACTATTTTTCTGGGCGTTTCTGCAATGCTTGTGCTTCATTTATTAACAGATGTAGCTATTTTTATAATACCTTATATTATTGGGAAACAGGGTGCTCTTTATTTTATGCAGTTAGGAGATGGGCATATACCTCTTATACACCTTATGCTAAGCGATCTTCCTAAAATGGTTGGGATAAATAAGCTGGCTTTAGTGTGGACTTACTCTTTCAATATCATAGCAATGCTGTTCCTATTAATCCTGCCAGCTCTTATATGGTATAAGCTTTACCAGAGGAAAGGCTTTAATGTTCCCCATATAGCCTTGGCATTATTCTTTTGCTCTGTGGCTGTGTTCCTGCTTATGCCAAGCTTTAGGATAAGCTCTATCAACAAGCCTATCCTTGTAGGTGTTGATATACAGACATATTCCATATTAGAATCAGGGAAAGCTCTGTTATTGCCTTTTATTATTTCCTTAGTTATAGGCATAGCAGCATTTATCCTTAGCTTCAGCCATTGGCTCAAGGAAAAGATGCTTATACTGGGAATCTTAATAATTGACGGCTTTTTCGGGTATTACATTTATTTTTATTTCAAGGATATTTCAAGGTATTACCTTGGCAGCATCTCAACATTAATCTTATCTCCTGACTTCTTTATAGGCCTTTTCCTTGCAATGTTCTATCTTGTTAACATCTTTCTTTATGTTGTAGGGTATATTATATTCTTATCAGAGACTAAGAAGGAGTTTAGGTATGTTTATTGAATAATTGACCTTGTGGAGTAATAGTTCATTTAATAAGTGTTATCTTCAATTAAATTCTTGCTTTTCGATGTCAGGGTTTCTTTTTCTAAGAATATATAACACAATATTTATAACATTAAAACTTTAACAAGAGATTATGAGTGTTGAAAATCAGGCAAAGGAATTTTATAACTCCAAGAAAATAGGTAAATTGAGGAGATATAATCATCCACATGTGAAAGCCCATGTTATCGACAAAATTAATTTTATCAAAGATAATTTAAAGTTAACTCCTAAAGATAAAGTTTTGGAAGTTGGTGCAGGAAGTGGTTATTTTTCTTTTTATCTTGAGAAACACTGTAATCTTCTAGCGACAGACGTTAACAAAGGGATACTTTCTTTGAATCCTGCCAAACACAAACAGGTTAGTGATGGCAACAATCTAAATTTCAAAGATAATTCATTTGATGTTGTGATGGCTTTCGATATTTTACATCATGTAGATAATCCTGAAATTATAATCAAAGAAATGAAACGTGTTTCTAGGAAGTATTTGGTATTTGCTGAACCAAATGCAGATTGTATTAGTCAAAAAATGATTGTGCTCTTTTTCCCAAGAGAGTGGGGAACATACAGATTCACCACTAAATACTTCAAGCAGATTCTTAAAAAAAACAAATTACAAATCATAAATTTCAAGCATATTGGCAGATTGATTACACCAAATATTCCTTTACCTTTATCTTGGTTAAAAAAATTACCTTATTCAGATTCTCCTCAATTAAATTTATCAAATATTGCTATATGTAAAAAACAATAGAAAAAGAAACCCCTTAGATTCTGATATTAATATGTATTTCGAATAAAGCAAGAATTTAACTCTGAATTTTTCGATATTAAACGAGCACCCCCTTCTTCAGAATAAAATATGGGCCTGCCAGGATTCGAACCCGAATCAATCGGTATCCACTTTGGTAACCGAAGCCGATCGCTTGATATCTCCCGAACAAAAAGCTCAAGGAAATACTATCCATTATGCTACAGGCCCTTAAAAGTATGTATTTCTAAATAAAAGAAAAAGCCAATATTTAACCTTTACTAAAATCCCTACTTATTTCGCGCAAGGAAAATCTCTATTGAAGAAACTCTTACATCTCTTCCTTCCTTGTTCTGGAACCCTTCAGAGTCAATCTTAATATCCTTAACCCCTACCTGTTCTTCCAGAAATCTTTTGGCAGACACTTCAGCCACATCAACCGCTCTGCTGATAAACTTCCCTCTTGCCTTTACAATCACTTCATCTGCATTCTTGGTGGTGAACTGCATAACCACAGCAGTCACATAGTTCATAAACGGCTTTCCACCAATAAAAATGCTATTGTCTTCAGCCATGTTTCTCCCCCCTTAGTTTTTAGTAAGCGTTTGAATGCTTACTTGGTTTTGCTTTTTGTTAATCTTGTCACATATCCAGCAATAATGTTTCTTATCTTTTTACTAGGAATACTAGCAGACTCATTTACCAGCTCTTTATTATTATTAAAATCGTCCTTGAATTTGCCTTTATTCTCTTCTATGAGCTTGTGCGTTACTCTTTTGATCCGTTTAGTCTTTATTCTTCCCATAAAAATCCCTTAAATTTGAGAAAAGGTGATAATTATTTATAAATATTATGTTTTCAGGTTGATTCAACCAGAAGTTTTGCGCCTAAACTAACCGTTAACTGGTTAACATCCTTTGAAGGATTAATTTCTACTAAGTCAAGCATCTTAAGGTTCTTTAAGAGCTTTAGCTTGTTAAGGAAATACAGCATTTCCCTTGATGTTAAGCCTCCTGGCTCTATATGCCCCGTGCCTGGTGCAAAGCATGGGTCAACAGCGTCAATGTCCATAGAAACATATAAGGCATCAAAATCTTTTGCAACCGACATAACAGCCTCGCTAACCTCTTTTATTCCTTCCTGGGAAATCTCTTTCATTGAATAGAACTTAATCCTTTTCTCTTTTAAAAATGAATATTCCTGTTTATGCCAGTTTCTTATGCCCACAAGAATAATGTTCTCTTTCTTCAGGATATTTTTCTCTATTAAAACCCTGAGATAATCCTCATGCGTCGGCGGCTCAAAGTTATTAACACAGTCAGGATGCGCATCAAAAACAACCAGGCCGGGATTATCAAATTCTTCTGCAAAAGCCTTGAATCCAGAGAAAGTTATAGAATGATCTCCTCCTAACAGAAGGAGCTTGTTTGTTTCCTTTATGCTTTTTTTTACAGCGTTGAAGATATTTTTATTGGTTTCTTCTATGTTGCTTTCATTAGTCTTGATATCTTTTATGTTGAATACTGGTAATCTGCCTTCTTCATTAAGGTAAAATTTCTTAATTCTTTCAACTATTTTATCTGGAGCCAGTTCTGTGCCTTTATTCTTACCAAGGCTGCCTCCTGAGAAAGGGGCTTTTAATAGTATCATAACACAGAAAAACAGAGAATTCTATATAAATCTTATAGTCAAACGCACTTCAAACTTCCGCTAATCTTATCAATCTTATCTTCATCATCAGGCCCAATCCCTAAGCAAGTAACAGTGCCAGGCTCAACAACCGTATGCCCAGCATCCTTAATCAAAGAATTAACCAGCCCAAGTTTATCAGCTTGCTTCTTAAACTTAAGCAGTTCATCAAGATTCTCCGCCTTAAGCACAACCTTCTTCATTCCCAATGACTTCCATTCCTCAACAACCTTCTTATCACTATTCAAAGCGCAATCAGTAGAAGCATGGCTACATTGCACAGCCAGCTTACCCTTAGGCAGCTTAAGATCCTTCCTAACCAGTATAACCTGTTTCAATGCCATAGATTTCTTTATTCTCCAGCTTATTCTTAAACATTTCGATATATGCTTTTAACAAATAAACTTTTATAAACATTAATTCATTCTCAAGCCTTAAAATGGAAATAAGTGATTGTTGTGAAGGCCCTAATACTTCAGAAACTGGTAAAACCTTAAAAGAACAGCTTTCAAAAGCAAAAGCAGCATACGAGCTTAATAGTTCCACAGAAAACTTCACAAGGCTTGCAAACCTGGGAATGCAGATTCATCTTCTTGAAAAAGGCAAGGAAATCTCTTCTGATTATCACCAACGGAAAGAAGAACCAGCCAAACTCAAAGATTTCTATTTTTAATACGGCAGCCGGGATTTGAACCCGGGTAATCACCTTTCACCTACTTTGATGGGAGGGTGATGTCTTGCCACTGGACCACTGCCGTGCTATTTTCAAAATTCTATTATTAAGTGGAACTTTACCTTCTTTTAACCATATATCATATTTTAGTCTCTTTTGTGGATTATTGGTGCCTATTTCATTAAAAAATCTTGTTATCTCTTCTTTTTTACATATCTTAATCCATCTTTTCTTCCTAATAGCTTTATAACCTAATTGTAATAATGCTGAGTGAATACTTTCAAGAAGAGGTTCACTAGTATTATAAATATAAAGTCTAGGAGAAGTTTTATTGTGCTGATAGATTCCTCCTTCGGTATCAAATAATCCTCTAATCGTATTTCTCAACAAGTTATTATCATTAAAGAATGCTCTTGGAATACTATTATTTGGTTTATACTTCTTTTCACCAGAAGGTAATCCAAGTTTTGTTGTGAGATAATCAAATACGTCTTTAGAATAGATTAAACAACGAACATTCCTGTTGGTTTTAGAATAATAGATTGTAGGTTCCTTCTTGAAAAGCTGTATGAAATGTTCTTTAACTAAGGTATTGATATACTTATCGTCTAAAACGCTGTCCATGCTGATGCAGATTTGATATCCTGGTCGAGAGATTGATCCATCTCCTAAAAGGATACCTATGAATTCAGCCAATTTATATGTTAATTTATTTGGAATAACTGCTTTTCCTTTTGTAGGTATGTTGATGATACCGAATTTAAATCCTTCTGGATTTAAGTTTGCTAGATTACATAATTGAACAAAAGAGGTGTGCGACATCTTGCAAGATTCATCGAGATAAAAATAAATCATACTCCTATCTACACCTAGAATCTTTGCTATTTTTATCCAGGTAAAATCTAGATTAGATTTAACCTTTCTTAGAAATTCTGTTTGTTTACCCTTTGAAAATTTAATATAATCCATTTTATTTTGTTTTATATTCATCGTTTGAATCACCTCAATCTTATTAATTTTTCTAATCTTTCTTATAGTAAATGTTCTCTTATTTGTTTTAACAAGATGTGCTTTGAAAAAGCGAAAGAATTAAGTTGGAATATCTCACTACACTAATGGAAAAATTAAAGTGAGGTGTATAATTCGAACATACCGAAATAAAAAAACAGAAAAAGAAAAAAATATATCTCTTCAGATAATATTAAGCATCCTTTGCTTGTACAGTCTTTCTGCCATTGCCTTTTGCTCTTTCAACAGCCCTGTTAACCATGTCCTCTACACTCTTGCTTAGAGCATCAACAAAGCCACCGCCTGTATTGCAACCTGCGCCCTTAACTATGTCTTTTACTTTACTTGCTACAACTAAAAGTTCTCCCATTTTATATCACCCTCTATGTTTTTAATTTATAACTGCTTAAACCCCCTTAAACCCTTGTTTAAGGCTGTTATAGAATAAAATAAACAGAGCTTGTTTATAAATCTTTTTATTTACGCTTCTATGGCTTTACCATCGGGAAAGAGTATGTTAACCTGAATACAGTAAATGTTCCAATCAGGAAGAGCAATACAAGCCCCAACACCTTTGGATGAAAGAGTATCCCCCAAAACGCTGACTTTCCTGTAGTTCCTACGTCTCCTCGTTCTCCTGCTTCAGCAGTGTCCTCATCAGTTGTTGCGCCTCCTCCAGTGATGGACGCGCCTTTTTGTGATAATACATATGACAAAGAGCCAAGGCCGATTATAACCGATATCACAACGAACCATGTTATAACCGATTTGCCTTCAGGTGATCCTATCGTCCCCATTATATCAGCATCTGTGGCTCCAAGAGATTTGATTGCTATCAGCCCAAAGAAAGCAAAAATAAAAAACAATAAAAACCAGGGAACCATTGTGTCTATTACTTCTCTTACTGTTGGGGATAAAATAACTATAAAACTAGTTACCATTGCAAGCAATGCTATCAAGCTTTTATTTTCCCCTAATGACTTTGTGTACAACAAAATACCATAAACCACCACAAAGGTTAATAGAAAAGGAAAAATAATAGAAAACTGTTTAATCAATCCAATATCCAATGGTGTTGCCATTTTTTTAGGTATTTTACTGTCTTTATTTCTTGACAGAGTCACCTATCTTCTTGACCAGGTTGCCTAAAGTTGTTTTCTCCTGCTTTGGTCTGGACTCTTTTGTAATCAGCCAGATTATAACCCCAAATACAAGGATGATTAACACCAACGCCTGCGTACTCTCATTTCTTAACCAGCCTAACCAGTTTGGTATGTTCCAGCCCCATCCTGCTGCTGCTCCGAAGATGTAAATTATTAAACCAAACGATGCAATAGCAATCCAGCCAGCAAAGCTTGTTCCCATTAAATCTATATCCTTGCCGAATACGCCAACCAATATCAATAACATTACTATCGCCACAATCACAAGAGACACATGAGGAATTGCCTGGTTGATTATTCCAACAACATCAGCTGGTCCCCCTGGATTGATTATATGCGGTATAACCACTAGTAAAGCTATAACTAATGCAATAACCACATGTATGTTCTTTTTATCCTCTCCAATCACCTTTGTTTTCTGCAGAATAGCAAAAATAATTGTAAATATCAGCAGAAAAGGCAGTAAGGCATCTGTCAGCCCCCAACTTTCTAATGTTCCAAAAAATCCTTTAAAATCCAGATTTGTCATTTTTCAACCTCCTTTTTAGTTTTTTCTTTTGGATTTATTACAACAACCATAAACCCAATAATAATAATTAATAATATAATGGAAGCAATACCTCTGCTGCTCCAGTGCTCTGATAAAAACTTCCAGAACCATTCCAGCCAGCTTTCACCGCTCTTTGTTTTAATTGCCTGCAGGAATATAAAAACAATCCCAACAAACATTATTATCATAAAGATTGCATTCCATGGGCTCTTTAAAAAAACGCCTTCTTTAAAGTCTTCAGCGTTGTAAAAAGAGCCAACCAATAACAGGAAGAATATAGAAAGCATAAGAAGTATCACAACTTGGGAAGAGATTGTGGTTATAGTTTCCACCAGCTTGGAAGAGGCAATAACCATAAAGGCTATCACAAAAGAAGCTATTGCATTAAGGTTCTTTTTTGTGTATTTTACCCCATCTACTTCCTCCATGCCAAACACTTTTGTTTTCTCAAGGATAGCGAAGATTATTGTAAAAACTAATAAGAATGGCAGGACAACATCATAGATGCCGATATCACCAAAAAACTCCAATGCCTCTCTGAATGCGGATTGTTCAGCCATATTCTTTTTTTATAACAAGATTTATATATAAAACTTTCGTTATCTTTTTTTTATGCAAACTTATGATACAATAATAATAGGAGCAGGCTGCGCAGGCTTAGGCGCAGCTGTTTACTCAGGAAGATTTAAGATGAAAACCCTGATTCTGGGAAAAATGGTGGGAGGAACCATTAACACAACCCATATTGTTGAGAATTATCCCGGATTTCCCAGGATTGGAGGCATGGAGCTGGCCAACAAGCTGAAGGATCATGCCTTAAAATATGATATTGAACTAAAGGAAGAGAAAGTAGAAAAGATTGGGAAACAAAAAAGTATTTTTGCAGTATCCACAAACAAAGGTAAGTATTTATCCAAAACAATTATTTTCTGCACAGGCACAAGGGTAAGGAAATTAAATGCGCCAGGTGAAAAAGGATTTACTAATAAAGGCGTTCACTACTGCGCAATGTGTGATGGAGCGTTCTACAAAGACAAAGTAATGGGGGTAATTGGCGGCTCTGACTCAGCTGCAAAAGAAGCTCTCTTACTATCAGAATATGCAAAAAAAGTATACATCATCTACAGAAAAGAAAAAATCCGGGCAGAGCCCGTTAATTATAAGAAGGTTATAGATAATAAAAAGATTGAGATTATCAATAACACTAACATAACAGAAATAAAGGGAGACAAATTTGTGAATAAGGTAATATTTGACAAGCCATATAAAGGCAAAAGAGAGTTTAATGTTGATGGGTTGTTTATTGAGATTGGAAGACTGCCTGTTTCTGAACTAGCAAATGATTTAGGAGTTAAAACCAATGAGAAAGATGAAATCATTATTGACAGAGAATCAAAAACAAATGTTAAAGGGGTCTTTGCAGCAGGCGATGTTGTGAACACCAAATTCAAGCAGGCGATAACAGGCGTTGGAGAAGGAGTTACAGCTGCTTATTCTGCTTATGGTTATCTTAATCATTAAGTTTTGTAATAACTAACCTGTATTCTGGACCAGTACATTAGCTCTTTTACCAGTATGGGCAAACCTGTACCTATATCTATAATGAGGCTTTCCTATAGCTGTGTGCACTTCTACTCTCTCTCCACTTTCTTGCAACGGAACTTTCTCTCCATTCACTTGTAATGGAACAGGTTCCCTGCAAAACACTTCTAATTCTCTTACTCTATGAGAATATACCACTTGTTTATCAATCTGCCCTCCCAGCCTTGTTGAAAGAAAATTCATAAACGCTGATGTACCGTCCGATATTACATGGAAATCCAATAAGCCATCATCCGGCTCAGCAGAAAAATTTATCGCGCCGCCAGCATAACTCTCGACATTAGAGGCCACTATTAAAAAGGCACTTAAATCTTTTTCAACAGCGCCATCTTCCCCATTAAATTTGATTGTCATTTCTCTTGGCTTATATTTAGAGAGAGCCCTAAAAGCCGCTGCAAAATAAGCAGGTTTTCCTCTCAAAATACGCTTTTTCTTCCATTCGTCTAATACTATACTATCATATCCCAGGCCAGCATATGCGAGAAAGTATAGCCCGTTCACTTCCCACATATCTTCCCTTTTTATACTTGCATTTGATAGTTGATGGCATAATTCACCAGAATTATGGTTAATATTAAAAGGGAAAGTTTTAGGGATATCACAACCAATACCTCCTCCAGGAAATACTAGGTACTTTTCCAACTCACTTCTAACAGCGCCTTCTGCAGCAGCATTTGAACCAGTATCTCCGGAAACTATAATATAAACTAAATGTTCTTTATCAGATCTAACAAAATCAACAGCGTACTCAGGGCTCTCTGTGATTTTTTCATGATATACTCTATTATGCTTATCCAGGGGAGGTTTTATTTTTTCTCTATAAAATTCCAATGCTCTTCCTTCATTTGCATTAGGATTTATTAGAACACATATTGGTTTTTCATTTATTATAGCATCTAATGGACCCATAAATGCCGAGAATGAGATTTGATTTAAATCTTTTTTGATGGTAGAGTAGTATCAAACAACAATCCTCTTAACAAGCTCCGCCAGAAAATAACACAGCACTGAAACAACCACTCCAAGCAAAACATACTCAGTTATCAGCTTTACTCTTTTCTGCTTATTCAACCTAGCTATAAAATCTGCTAATAGCACTATGAGAACAATAGCAAACACCCATGTAATTATTATCAAAGTCCTCAATCCAAATGGCAATAAAAGAAGCGGCAAAACCAAAACCCCAAACGTCAGAAAAGTCCCCCCGAAACAAAACAAGGTTGACCTTATTATCTCCTTTTTAGAATGCTTTGTCTCAGTCTCTTCAGACACATGAAAAGCTGCTGCGTTTGCAAACGCATCAGATAATCCAATAACCAGGATGCTTGTAACCAGCAAAAGCTTATTATCCATCACAGAAAGCCAGGTCACAACTCCCAGAACCATCACAATAGCTTCCATAATTCCAAAAGTTGCTCCTTGTAGTCCGTCTCTTTTCATTTAGTAAGAGCTAATAATATCAAGAATTAATAAATATTTCTTTTTGCATTCATTCTCTCAGCAAAATCTCAACAACATTCGCAAACGCAGGCCTTGCGATAAATATTCCTATGCTCACACCAATTATGGTTGTGATTGCAAATCCCTTTAAGAGACCAGCACCGGCAAATATCAAAGGCACCATTGCCACAACTGTTGTGAGATATGCTGCTGTTATAATAAAGAATGCCTTCTTTATCCTTTTCTTCCAGTCAAATATTTCTATTGACTTCCCCCCTATTGTTTCGTCTGAGATAACTATAAGATGATCAACCCCTGTTCCAATCGCAATTATAATTCCGGCAATCGCTGGCAGGTCAATGTTCCAGCCTATTATAGAAGCAACGCCAATAAGAAGCACAAGCTCTGAGGCTAATGAAATTACCATTGGCACCGTAATCTGAAGTTTCCTGTACCTTATTGAAACTACAACTGCCACGCCAATAAGCACAAACAGGCCCATTAACATAGCATTCTTAACAAACTCCTCCCCGAGGATAGGTGATACATTGTCTGTTTTGACAATGTTTAGTTTCACTGGAAGAGAGCCGGTTATCAGTATTGTCTGCAGTTTTTTCATATTCTGCAGAGAATTAAACACAGCCTCCTGGTTGGTGGCTCCAAAACCCGAGCCGGATATCTGTATATCCGTTACAGCCCTTCCTTTTAAGTCAGCTCCTATACTTAGCTGGTCAACCTCTTTATCATCAAGGAAAAGATATAGCTTCTCAGTTAGGTATTCTCCGCCAGCATCCGTAACTACTTCTAGGTCTTTGGTTAACTCAGCCTGCCTTTCAGCAGCTTCAGGGCTTAAAGAAATAGAAAACCTGAACCTGCATGCATAACCGCCGCCTTCCACAATCCCGCAGCCCTGGTTAGGATCAATTCCCGCGCAGTCAGCGCTCCTGCATACATAGGTTATATCTTCACCGCCACGGAAGACCGTTTCATTACCTATCTTTGATTCAAACTTGCCCTGCTTTGCAATAAGCTCTTTAACCTCTTCTTCATTAGCTCCAGCAATCTCAACAAGAATATACTGATTGCCTGACAAATCGCTTGAGCTTCTAATCACCACATCGCTCAGGCCATATACATTCAGCCTCTGATTAAGGCTTGCTATAAGGTCATCAGTATAAATCTTTGAAACCTTTTCCTCGGGCTGTAATAAAACTCTCACTCCACCCTGCAAATCAAGCCCCAGCTTGACATTGGTTTTAGGAGGTTTATACACCTTCAGCCCAATATCTTCAACACCTTTAACATAGGTTTCTTTTTTAGGCTCTCTTATGATATTCGTTATGTTCTGTGTTTGATTGGAGGTTTCATTAAATACCTCTTCAACCACCAGCCGTTCTATTGTTTCATTTAGCTCTATCTCTTCAATCTCAGCCCTGGTTATTAATTTGTACAAGCCTTTATTGGTCTTTATATGAACAGTCTGGTTAATCCTTAACCCTTCTATAATGTTATAATAATCCTCTATATCATCAATATCAACATTGTTGACAGCCAGCACCCTTTCCCTGCTCATTGGCCTGGTTGTTGGGGCAGGGCCCTGAATCCCGGCAAGCGAAGCAGATGAATTTGTAAGAACATTCCTTATTGTAACGCCTTTAACAGATGGGTTCGGGTGTATTGATACTGTAGCCAGGATTAAGCAAGCTAACAAAATGATTACCCTGTAGTTTGTGAATATCTGTTTAAGCTTCCTGTTCATTTTCAGAACCTTCATATTCTTCTTAGCTGGGCTTATGCTTTCTTTCAAGATATATTCTTAATATTCCTGCATTTTGTATCCAGGTGTTTATAATGTCTAAAAACAAGCCTATTAGGAGGATAAGCATTATCTGTCTGATAACCTCTGACTGAGTAAAAGTTATAGCTATCAGGATAGCTGTAATTGTTGTTATGCTCATCATCATCCCGGTTTTCATCGCCCCTAAGCATCTTTCAAGAACTGAGCCCTCTGTCCTCTTAAGAACCCTTGAAGATAATAATATATTTGTATCAACAGAATACCCTATCAGCATCAGAAATGCTGCTATGCCTGCTGTTGACAGCTTGATATCCAGAAGGTTTACAACAGCCAGCGTTCCTATGATATCAGACAAGGCTGATAATATAACAGTAATGCTTGGAACAAAATTCCTGAAATAAAGAAACACTACAATGCCCATGAATAAGAACGCTATTGAAATCGCTGTGAGTATCTCCCTAAAAAAGCTTTTCCCGAGAGAGGAGCCTATCACCTCCACTGAATAATCCTCCTTTTCAAGATTAAACTGCGCTTCTAATTTCTCAAAGAACTTCTGCAGCTCATCCGGCTTCTCAGGATCAACATCAGCCTCTATAACGATTCCTGAGCTTCTTCCCATCTTATAAAGCTGCCTTATATTGATATCATACCCCGGAAAAGAAGATAAAAGTGTTTCCTGCTCATTTTGTATATTGAGCTCATCTGTTGTAGGGATTGTGACAGTTGTTCCACCTTTTAATGTGATGCCTTTTCCCACAAATTCCCCTGTTGTTGAATACCTATAGAAAATAATAACTAAAGCTATGAAAAGCAGCAGGAAAGGTATAAGCAAGAGCTTCTTATATTGCCTGCTATAGACCTTGATGAAAAACGATTCCTTTTTCTCTTCCATCTCCTATAGAAAACCTAATTTTTATTTAAATCTTTATATTTATAGAAAAAAATACATTAAGTTATGTACACATAAAACATCATCTGTAGAGGTGGACACTCAAGAAATTCATCAATACCTTCTTATCAGTTCTGCGAGTAAACAATACTCGTGATGGGGCGGGCCCTCTAGTGGTTATGCGAAATGGGAGGAAAGAAGTATTTAGCGCTGACATTAAATTACGAAGTAATTTATGGCTTCCTTAGCTAAATACTTACCCACATAAGTCAAGCGTTACAGTAACTAAGCCTCCAGTTACAGGAATTGGCTGGTTTTTGCTTTCTTTTATTCCTTGGCATTCTGTACCAACCTGACCTATATCAGTTATAATGGTACCCCCCTTTTTAATCACAAAATAAAAATCCTGCCCCCATTCACCAAAGGTTTTGTCAAATATTCCTTCCTGGGGTATCCCTTCACCTATAATACCATCACCTATAATGCTTTTAATATATCCGCAAGAATCTAGAAGAGTAAGAGGGGCTAGAGGATTAGGGCAGGAGGTTAATTGAGGGTTTCCAGAAGCACAGTCTTGGATAAGCTGAGTTACTGTGGCTCCTGCTGCGCATTCAGTGTTCACTTTCAGCAAGGTGTTAAGCATATTAGAGGCTTTTACTGTCTTGATATATGCCCCCCTGGCTCCGGATGTAGCTGGCTTCATAGCTGAGAACTTAACAGCAAACAAAATGCCAAGGCTAATCAGAATCACAACCAAGGCTAAGCCCATTATTTCCATCTGGGATTTTTTATTGTTTTTCATCTTATGGAGTTCCTGGTGAAGGTGCTGAAGGATAATATGTTACCTCTATTGTTCCAAATGAATATTTTTTTGTTTCAGATGTTGCATCAAACAACAGTATAGGAATAGGCGCAAATAAGGAAGTGCCACCTCCTGGATTACTATACAATGTCCATATATCATCAGCAGGATCAGCACTGGGTGGATAAATCCTCTTTACTTCAATTTTGCTATAACCAAACAAATCATGATAATCAGCCATAAGCCCTGGGTTACTGCTTACCAGATCATAGAAAGCCTCCAGCTTTAATATATCAAAGCAGGCTTCTGTTATTATATTCTTTGTTGAGCATTGCAGTTCCGGCAGCGAAGATACCCTTTGGGCAGTCTCAACAGCCCTTAAATCAACCCTTTCTGCCTTTGTTCTTTCAAACCCCACCTTCTGGAACCTGAGGAAGAATCCAGCAGATAAGACTAATAAAATAAAGAATATAAATAGTATTGCAATTGTTTCCGTTATCTTGACTTGCGCTCTTTTGGTTACCATCTTTTAGTATATTTCAGGGCAGGAAAGTTTTTGCGCCTGATCATTCAGCTCAAAGATACTGTTTGGATTTAAATCGGAAAATGCTGTATTATAGATCTCTTCTATCTCTGTTTGCCTTAGTCCTTTGGACAAAGTTATGGAGTCTTCTTCAATTGCTGTTAAACTGGTTTTAGCATTATCATAAGTGTCTGCGCAGACAGAGCCGAGCAGGTTAAAGTGATCATACATTTCTGATGTTTTATCAAAATAAATAGCGGTTATAAACCCAAGCTTCTTGAAAGCCCTCTCCATGTTGCAGTTATAGCTTTCAATGTCTTCTGCAAACACTGCTGCTAACAATGAAGGAAGACCTAAGTAATAGGTAGTAGGAGATGGAGATACGGAAGCAGAGACTTCTTGAAAATCTGTACCATCACTATAATAATATGTAATAGTTCCATATCCTTCTAATTTCTTTTCAGAAGGTAATGATGATTCTGGATCAATCCATATAGCAGTAATATCATGCTTAGAATTCTGTAAATCAGGTGGTAAAGATATAGAAGATGGATCACTAAAGAAGATAAACCTAACTTTATAATTATTCAAATCTGTTATATCTGCCACACTTGGTATTGCCCCATTTGGCACTATTTCCTTATTCATTAACAACCTTTCCTTGCCTTCTTCTGCTATAAACCTTTGCGGAAGCAAGGCATTTAACAGCTTTGCCGGACTATCAGGATTGCTAGGCTCATCATCAACAATGATATACCTAACCTCTGGGGATGTTAAGTAAATAAAGTTCATCGCCCTGTATGGAATGCTCCATGGCAATGCCCATGAAAACAGTTTATTGCTTTTGATAAGATTAGGAGAAAAACTGGCTATAGGCCTCATTCCTGTTATGCCCCCTACTGTATAACCCTGGCATTCATATTCTATCTCTGCCTTTGGGATGCCTATTAAGGAAGCTGTCTGCGTGCTAACCTCAACACCGCTTAAGATTGCCCTCAAATCAGTGGATATTGTTGCTGATATCTTTGTTTCCGCCACCTTTTTCTGCGTTCTTACCACGCCAAGAAAGAATAAGAGAATAATGCCGCCTATTATAAGGATAAATATCCAATTGAACTGTACCTCAACAACACCCCTTTTTTTGCTCATAAACTAATATTAAATAAACTATTATTTAAAATTTTGGCTTAAATCAAAATTTTTAATCCAGAAAATTTTATTTGAAAATTTTCGGTATTTAAATTCTTTCATATGTTCTCATAAGTTTTCTTCATCAACAAAGCATCCTTCTCAATATTAGGGCTTTCGCTGATAACCACGCCTTTCGCCTTAAACTCTTTCAAAGCCTTTAGCAATTCTTTATACTTAAACTCAGAATCATTAAGGATAAGGTGCCTTCTCTCACCCTTATCAGTATATTCTATACCTGAAGCATGGATATGCATATTGTTTAGGGCAGCTTTGCCTAACACTTTCTCTGTTTCTTCCAACACCTTAGAAAACTCCTGATAAGAATTCACCTTTCCATTCTCCCTTGCGCACAGATGAGAAAAATCAATGCAGGGCATAACATTGTCAAGCTCAGCGCTAAGGTTCAGCAGCTCTTTTATTGAGCCAAACTGAGAGGCTTTTCCTGTCGTCTCAGGCCTAACCCAAATATCATTACCTTCATCCTTCAAAGTCTTTGTAATCTCTTCCATAGCATCTTTAATATTATTATAAACTTTCTCTGGTTCATCTTTCTGGTAAAAGCCTGCATGAAAGCAGACAGAAAACGCACCGCAAAGCCCAGCTATCCTTGCAGAGTTAAGGATTCTTCCAACACTTGCCCTTGCCTTAGCCTTCTCATGCGAGTTAAGGTTTATGTAATAAGGAGCATGGCATGTTAAGATTACACCATTCTTTTTAGCGGCTTGTTTTACTTCTGGTGCTAATTCTTTCTTTATGTTTATTGAACGTACAAACTCAAGTTCCATTACATCAAGCTTTAGTTCTCTTACATAAGCAATCCCATTCAATGTATTCCTGTCAGGAGTGGTTATTGGAATTCCTGCAGTGCCGAATAAAAGCTTATCAAAACTCATTTTCTCTTTTTTATAGTTCCAGAAATAGATAAAACTTTCTATTAATGTTACCTGCTCCTCTCCACCCCAATCCTTTCACAAAATTTACTTATAGAACACTTTGAACAAAAAGGAGAAATGGGAACGCAAACATTCTGTCCATAACTCACCAACAAATCATTATAAACAATCCAAAACTTCTTAGGCAGCAATTCCCTTAGAGCAAACTCAGTTTTCTCAGGAGTTTTGGTTTTCACTAAACCTAATCTGTTAGAAATCCTATGAACATGCGTATCAACACAAATTCCCAGTTTCCCATAACCCTGTGTAATTGTAAGGTTAGCAGTCTTTCTCCCAACTCCCTTCAGCTTCAGCAATTCATCAATACTATCAGGAACTTTACTATTATATTCCTCAATCAACCTCTCACAAATCTCTTTTATCCTCTTAGCCTTTGTCTTATAAAACCCAACAGGATAAATAGCATCCCTAATCTTCTCCTCGCTAAGCTTAACAATCTCCTCAGGAGTTGAAGCAAGCCCAAACAATCTCTCAGAAGCCTTTGCAGTAGTCTCATCCTTTGTCCTCAAACTTAACAAACAGGAAATAAGAACCTTAAAAGGATTCCTTGTTTTCTCTGCGTATTCTGTCACTATTGGAGTTCTGAATTTAGGATAATCTCTTTTTAAGAGATTTATAATCTTCTCAATCTTGTCCATTTTAAGATAATCAAAATGACATCCTCCCACAACTGGAGTTGTGGGTTTCCCTTAAATAGCAAAACATGCTTAAAGTGGGAGGATGGCGACCAAAAAAGATGCCCAGTATCTAACCCACAAATAAATTTGTGGGTATTCTTTTTTGCGTATAAAAGAAATTTAAAAAACCTTTCTCTAAGAACAACCTTACTTCTTCTGCATTGTCTTAGGCGCTGTGCTCACTGCTCTTGTTGGTGCCGGGCTTACCGCTCTTGATGTTGCGCTTACTGTCCTTGATGCTGTGCTTGCTGTTCTGCTTTGTGAATAGCCGCTCCTGGGAGCAATAAGATACTTCTTCTTATCCTTATCCATATCATTAAACATATCAACAGCCTCCTTAAGCATTGAAGATGCACTCCTTCCAAACGCCATAGCTTCAACCCTGCATCCCATCCCTCTCTTAAGATGCTCTACCAATGCAACAAAATCACCATCACCGCTGACAATCACAATAGTATCAGTCTTAGGCGCAAGCTCAATAGCATCCATTGCAATGCCAATATCCCAATCACCTTTCTTAGCGCCACCATAAAAAACCTGTAAATCTTTTGCCCTAACCTCATATCCCATCATCTCAAGCGCATCAAAGAAATTGTTCTCCTCTTTAACATCAGCCTTGATAACATAAGCAATAGCTCTTATAAGGCCTCTTCCTTTAACAGCTTCTCTAAGCACAGCCTTGAAATTAACCTTGGCATTATACAAATGTTTTCCTGAATAATATAAGTTCTGCACATCCACTAAAACACTCACTCTTTGTAATTTATGAAAAACAACCATTTTTTCACCTTTTTGTATTTTTATTCATTAATTCTATATATTTTCTTAACTTTATATCAACGTCTCTTTTTAAATCATTTGGTATTTTATTTAATTCTTTACTAAAATCAGGCTTAGGCAGTCTTGTTAAACTGCCCTGAAACTTTCTCCCAGCCTTCTTTGCTTCCTCTTCTATCCCCAATGCTTCCTTTGAATTAAACCTTCTTATAGCAGGAAACTTGCTAATGCTATTAGCACCTGCCTTCAGCAAAGCAGAAACATTCTCCACCTTATCAACCCAAATCCCTGCCTGAATATCAATCTTAGGGAAAGCAATCCTAGTCTTAGCAATCCACTCGCTCTGATACTCAGCTGACGGCGGTTTTACCTTCTCAAAAATAGTACCATTCTGTGGATTCAACCCATAAATATGAATCTTCTCAATATTATGCTTGATGATGAATTCCTTTAACAAGGGAAAATCCTTAATTGTTTCCCCCAAGCCAACAATAATTGTCATAGCATTCTTCAAACCCAGCCTTTTGCTGGCCTTAAACATTTTCATGAAAGGCCCTATAGGCTTAGAAGGGCATAACTCCTCATGCAGCTGGGGATTAACAGTCTCAATTGCGCCAACAACACCTTTGACATAAGGAGAAAACAGCTTAAGCTCATCCTCTTTCAGAACTCCAATATTCAGCCAGAGCTTTTCACCGGTTATCTTGTTTATGTTCTTTAAAAGAAACAATATTTTATCTGTTGAATACGCATTATGCCCTGAAGAAATAAAGCCAACCCTCCATCCAAACCTTTTACAGATGATTGTCTCGGCTAATATTGAGGCAATTGACCTCACAGCATCCTTATTCTTATTAGGCTGTGTGCTCATATAGCAATACTTGCAATCAGCAATCTTGCAATACCATGAGAAGAATAACGCTCTTTCGAACCATGTGACTGGCTTGAAATTCTCAAGGTAAACCTTGTTTGCTTTTTCTATAATATTATTCATACCAAAGAAAATTGTTTTATTTATTTTAATGGTTTTGGTTTTACCAATAGTCCTTTAAAAGTGATAACATCTCCCAAACATTTATAAATAACCAGTATTTCTTTATATATAATTAAAGAATATTATGGTAATTTAAAAATGCCAAACAAAACAATAACGGGTTTTTTAAGAAAAGGAAAAATCATCGGAGAAAATGAAACATTAAATGATATGGTCCTTAGAGTATTTAACGAAATATCTGTTATTGAAGGAAGATATAATACCCCTCCAGAAGAACTCAGGGAAAGACTAGCCAGTTTATTCTATGAAGATTATATAGTGCCGAGTACGCCTATTCTAACAAATGCAGGCCGCCATTCAAACAAACCTCTTGCTGCCTGTTCAGTTCCGCATTTAAGAAAAGGAATAACCAGAGCAGAATTAGAAAATATGATAAATGA
>CEPX01026819.1_pt1 | contig 23246 bp, 41 predicted proteins | sample 361361 | NCBI WGS metagenome assembly CEPX01 (sample SAMEA2619974, study PRJEB7988) | marine metagenome | biome: marine biome (ENVO:00000447); feature: mesopelagic zone (ENVO:00000213) & marine oxygen minimum zone (ENVO:01000065); material: "saline water (ENVO:00002010), including plankton...
GTATTAGTTTCAGAGATGAAGTGAAGCCAATAAGTTGTTCTTTTTTAATTTTTTCTTTAGAAAAGAAAAGATTAAAGAGTAAAAGAAACTAAGATAAAACTAAAATAGCTAATCAATAACATACAAATAAAATGATGATACCTGTACGATGCATATCTTGTGGAAAACCCTTAGGACATCTTTGGGAAGAATTTAAAACAAGAACTGAAAAAGGAGAAGATAGTAAGAAAGTTCTTGATGAATTAGGTTTAGAAAGATATTGTTGTAGATCAGTTTTCTTAGGACAGGTAGATAATTTAGAATTAGTTAATAAGTTTAAAAAATTCTAATTACTTAATTTTATATAATTTAATCATTCTCTTTTATTATGAAAACTAAATCTTCTAAACAAGAAATAAAACAAAAAATTAATGAAATTTTTTCTAATAAACCTAATCCTAAACAAATTAAAAAAGCTAAGAGATTAGCTATGAATAAAAATATTAAAATTGGAAATTTGAGGAAGAAGTTTTGTAAAAAGTGTTATTCTTTGTTTGATTCTAAAAATTCTGAGATTAAGATTAAGAAAGGATTAAAGATAATTAAATGTAAAAATTGTAAATATCTTAGTAGGTATAAATTAAAAAAATAAAATGAAAGAATTTCCAAAACTTAAATCAAAATTAATTCTTGCTCCAATGCATAATATTACCAATCTTGCATTTAGAATTATGTGTAAAAAATATGGTGCAGGATTAGTTAGTACTGAGTTAATTTCTGCAAATGCAGTTTCAAGAAATAATAAATCTTCATTAAGTCTTGCTAAGACTGATAAAAGTGAGATGCCTGTTGTTATCCAGTTATTTGGACAAAATACTGAAAATATTATTAAAGCAGCTAAAAAACTAGAAAAGAAGTTTGATATAATTGATTTTAATCTTGGCTGTCCTAGTAAGAAAATTTTAAGTCAGGGTTGTGGTGCAGCATTATTAAAAAGAAAAAATAAGATTAAAGAGATTGTTAGTAGAGTTTCTAAGTCTATTAATAAGCCTTTTACAGTAAAAATAAGAAATGAAAATGCATTAGAGATTGCAAAGATTTGTGAGAGGGCAGGAGTGAGTGCTATTACAATTCATGCTAGAACTACAAAACAAGGATATTCTGGAGAGGCAGATTGGAAGATTATAAAAAAAATCAAACAAGAAACAAATATTCCAATTATTGGTAATGGGGATGTTGTAGATGGTAAGTCTGCTAAAAAAATGTTAGAGCAAACTGGTTGTGATTATATTATGATTGGTAGGGCAGCAATTGGAAATCCTTTTATTTTTAAACAGATTAATCATTACCTTAAAACAGGTAAGATAATTAATCAGACTGAAAAAGAAAAAATTAAGGATTATTTTAATTATATTCGGTTAACAGAAAAACATAAAATATTTTCATTAAAAGATGCTAAAAAAAAGGCACAATCTTTTACTAAAGGCATTAGAGGAAGTAAAGAGATTAGAAGAAAATTGAACTCTCTTAAGGATTTTAAAGATATTAAAAAGATTATGAAAGAATTCTTATAATTTTAAATAGTTGTTTTTCCTGATGGAATTATGATAAAGAGGAAAAAAAGAAAGAGTAAACAGCCCATAATTAGATTAAGAAATGTTGCAAAATACTATCATATGGGGGATGAAACAGTTAAGGCATTAGATGAGATTAATATTAATGTTTATCAAGGAGAGTTTGTTGCAATTGTTGGGCCGAGTGGAAGTGGAAAATCCACTGCTATGAACATGGTTGGAGCATTAGATTTTTCTACAAAAGGAGATATTTATTTAGATAATACTAATATTGAAAAATTAGAAGAATCTGATTTAGCTCAAATTAGGGGGAAGAGGATTGGTTTTGTATTTCAAACATTTAATTTAATAAATACCTTAACTGCTGTTGAAAATGTTATGTTGCCTATGATTTTTCAGGGAGTTGAGTATGAAAAAAGATTAGAAAGAGCAAAAGAATTATTAACTAAAATGGGATTAGAACATCGATTTACACACTTACCACAAGAACTATCTGGTGGAGAAAGACAAAGGGTTGCTGTTGCTCGTGCTTTAGCAAATGACCCTGAAGTAATTTTAGCTGATGAACCAACGGGAAATTTAGATACAAAAAGAGGAGAAGAAATAGCAAAAATGCTAAATGAATTAAATAAAGAGGGAAAAACAATTATTTTAGTAACCCATGATATGTATGTTGCAAAACATGCGAATAAAGTTTATCATCTAAAAGATGGTAAAATTGTAAAACGTGGAAGATAAAACCTCAAAATGTTAAAAGATTTCTTTACAATCAGCTTGAATAATCTTAAAAGAAGAAAATTAAGAAGTTGGTTAACTATGATTGGAATTTTTATTGGAATTGCGGCAGTTGTTGGACTAATTACCTTGGGACAAGGATTACAAACTGCAATTATGGGACAAATGGGTTCTCTTGATGCAGACAGTTTAACAATACAAAATGCTGGAACAGGGTTTGGTCCTCCTGGAAGTACTGTTGTTGAGAAGTTAAATGAACATGATTTAAAGATAATAGAAAAAGTAAGGGGTGTAAAAACTGTCACACCTGTTCTTTTAAGAGTTGTTGAAATGAAATATAATAATGTAGTTAGTTTTGAATTAATGAGAGGAGCGCCTGAAAAACCAGAATTTTATGAAAAATTTTATGAATCGCAATCTATGGAGGCTTTGGATGGTAGGTTGTTAAAACAGGGAGATGTTGGAAAAGTTTTGCTTGGGAATGGTTTTTCTAAAAAAACTAAATTTGATAAAGCAGTTGCTGTTGGAAAATCAATTAATATTAATGGGGAGGAATTTGAGGTTGTTGGAATTTTAAAAAGTTCTGGAAGTTTATTAATGAATGATGCAGTTATAACTTTCCATGATGAACTTAAAAATCTTCTGGATATTGGAGATGAAATAGATATAATTGGATTAACTGTTGAAAATTCAAAAATTTCTGAAGAAACTGCAGAGAGAATAAAGGAAGCATTAAGAAAAGATAGGGGATTAAAAGAGGGTGAGGAAGATTTCTCGGTTCAAACTCCTTCTCAAGTTCTTGGTGCTGTTACAGATATTTTAACTGCTGTTAATGTTGTTGTTGTTGGTATTGCAATGATTTCATTAATTGTTGGTGGAATTGGAATTGCGAATACTATGTATACTAGTGTTTTAGAAAGAAAAAAAGAGATTGGAACAATGAAAGCAATTGGTGCAAGAAATTCTGATATTTTAATGATATTTTTAATTGAATCTGGATTATTAGGTTTGGTTGGTGGAATTATTGGAGTCTTAATTGGTATTGGGATTGCATTTGGTGTAGCTTTTGGAGCAAATAATTTTTTTGGTTCTGAAATAATCCAATTAGGTGTATCCTTTCCATTGATAATCTCTGTAATAACTTTTTCATTTTTAATTGGAATACTCTCTGGTTCTATTCCTAGTTATCAAGCAAGTAAATTAAAACCAGTTGATGCATTAAGGGGATAATAAATGTTACAAGATTATTTTAAAATTGCGTATAGAAATTTATGGCAAAAGAAAACTAGGAGTTTATTAACAGTTATTGGAATTTTTTTAGCAATCTTAACTATTTTTGTTTTAGTTAGTTTATCTTTAGGATTAAAGGGTTTTGTAGATGAACAATTTGAATTATTAGGAACAGATAAATTTTTTGTTCAACCAAAAGGAAGTGTTGGAGGATTAGGACTTCCGAGTGGGGCAGTTGAATTAACAATGGATGATGTAGAAATTGTTGAAAAAGTTGGGGGAATTGATGGAGTTACATATCTTGCATTTGAAAATGGAAAAATAGAATTTAAGGATGAACCTGCAAGATATTATTTTATTATTGGAATTCCAAATGATGATGAAAAAAAAGGAGAACTATTTTTTGAGGCTGTTAATCTTGATGTTGATGAAGGAAGAATGTTAAAAGAAGGAGATAGGAAAAAAATTTTAATTGGTTATAATTATAAATATAGAAATCTTTTTAGTAAATCTGTTGTAAGTGGGAATAAACTTGAAATTAATGATATTGAATTTGAGGTTGTTGGAGTTCTTGAAGCGATTGGAAATCCTTCTGATGATCAACAAGTTTATATTCCTTTTGAAGATTTAAAAGAAATTTTTGGTTCTGGAGATAGGGTAGATATTATCTGGACACAAATTGAAAAAAGTGCAGATATTGAAGAAGTTGCTGAAAGAACTGAAAAAAAATTAAAACAATTTAGAAATGTCGACGATAAAACTATTGATTTTTCTGTTGAGACTCCTAAGGAGATGATTGCAGTATTTAATAACATACTTAATATCCTTCTAGCGTTCTTAGTTGGAATTGGCAGTATTTCTATTATTGTTGGTGGGATTGGGATTGCAAATACCATGTATACTAGTGTTTTAGAAAGAAATAAAGAGATTGGAACAATGAAAGCAATTGGTGCAAGAAATTCAGATATACTTTTAATTTTTGTAATTGAATCAGGAGTATTAGGATTGGTTGGAGGTTTATTAGGATTATTAGCGGGGATTGGGATTGCAAAATCTATCGAATATGTTTCTGCAGTCATGATTGGTTCAGATATAATTAGAGCAAGTATGAACCCATACTTATTAATTGGAGTTTTAGGGTTTGCATTTTTTATAGGAATTGTTTCAGGATTAACTCCAAGCTATCAGGCGAGTAAATTAAGGCCTGTCGAGGCATTAAGACATGAATAGTTTTTTAAACAATAAATCACTTGAAATAATATGAAAAAAGAGATGAAAATTTTAGGATTATTTAGTATTATTTTAGGATTATTTTTAGTTTCACAAGTTAGTGCAGTACTTGGAACTCAAGAATATATAAATAGACTAGAATTTGGACATGTTGTTGTTATAAAAAATATTTCTACAGAGCCTGGAACACTTATTCCTGGAGAGGGTTCTGTTTTAAAAATGGTTATTGAAAATACTGGAGCCAAATTTATAAATGATATTGTTATTACATTTAACTCAACAGATGAAATTGTATTAATAAATGATTATTCAAGAAGAAAAATTTCAAGATTAGAATCTGGAGAATCAAAAGAGATTACCTTTGATATAATTGTTTTACCAAACATTGGAGAGGGAGTATATAAGCCAGGGATTGTTCTAGATTATGTTAATCATATTGGAGAAGAGAGGCAGGATGTTGGAGAAATTGGTCTTGCTGTTAAGGGGGCTCCTGTAATTTTTGCTAAAGTTGATAGTACAGAGATTCACTCAAAAAATAAAATTGGAGAGGTTTCAATAATGTTTGTTAACAATGACGTAGCAGATATGAAGTTTTTAACTGTAGAGTTATTAAAATCAAAGGATTATAAAATAATTAATAGTGGTAAGGAATATGTTGGAGATTTAGATTCTGATGATTTTGAATCTGTTGATTTTAGAATAAGTCTTAAGAGTAGAAAAGATAAAATTCCTCTTCCATTAAAAATTACTTATACTGATGCATTAAATAATAAAAAATCAGAAAATATTGAAACCATACTCACTGTTTTTAGTGCAAAAGAATTAGGAATAAAATCTAGTGGAAGTTCTAGGGTAATTGTTATAATAGTTATACTTTGTGGAGTAGGATATTATTTTTATAAAAGATATAAAAAGAAAAAAAAGAGAAAAGAAGGGCATAAATAAGACTTATTTTTACGCAAATATTTATAAACATTTGAAAATAGAATATCTTAGATAAAAAAGATGGTTAAAACATGTATTTATTGCAAGTGTGAAATTTCTAATGAATCTGTAATAGATTTTTGTGAAAGATGTGGTTGTGGGGCATTTGGAGAGAAAATGTTTAGGGCAATTGTATCAAACATGAAAATGGCTGAAAAAAGAGGAGATCTTAGTCAAGGTTAAAGATTTAAAAAATCTTTAAGCAAAATATTAATACCAAACCTTTTTAAAGCTGATATTTCTAAGGTTTTTAGTAGAGTAGTAAATACTTAGTGGATAATTATAAATTATCTTAAATGACGACAGACACTAAGAAAATGTTTTCTTAGTAAATTTAATAATAAAATGAACAAAAGAAAAAAGCGACAAGAACATGGAAAGATTAAGCTTAGTAGATACTTTCAAAAGTTTAAACAAGGAGATAGAGTTGCTGTAATTAAAGAATTAGCATTACAACCTAAATTTCCAAAACAATTACAAGGACGAAGTGGGGTTATTGAAAATAAAAGAGGAAACTCTTATGTTGTTAAAATAATGGATTTAAACAAAGAAAAGAACTATATAATTCACCCGGTTCACTTAAAAAAATTAAAATAAAATGATATTAGATAGAAAACCTTTAAACTTGAATGAAGTACAAGAAATAGTTGAAGATAATAGTGATAGTGAGAAAAAAGAAGAGATTAAATTATATTTGAAAAAGTTTTTGAAAACAAAATCTAATAGAGCTAATAAAATAAAAGAAGAATTAGAACATGCAGATTTATTAAAACTTAAAAGAGAACATGTTGTTAAGATTGTTGACTTTCTTCCAGAAGATGCTTCAGACTTAAATAAAATCTTTACAGATGTTAGCTTAAATGAGGATGAAACAAATAAAATTCTTGAGATTATTAAAAATAGCAAATAATGACAATGGAAAAAGAAGAAAACGCAATAATATTAGATTTCCTTCCTTATGGATATCCCTTAGAAAAGAAAATGATGCCTATAGCGCAAGCTGTTGGTGAAAAAAATTCCACATTACTTCAATTAGTTCCTCGTAGAGGAGTTAAATTAGAGGTTGGGGAGAAAGTATATATTGGAGAAGGGAAGAGGGAAAAAATATATTATATTCTTGGAAAAATTCCAGAAAATAAACTAACAGAAACAGCCAAAGAGCAGTTATTAGAGTTTATAAATAAAAAAATTGAAGGTGATAAAAAAAAATTCGTTGATTTTTTCAATGAAGCAGAGGCAATAAATACAAGATTACACCAGTTTGAATTGCTTCCAGGATTCGGAAAGAAACATACTGAAGGAATTTTAGAGGAAAGGAATAAGAAACCATTTGAATCTTTAGAAGATCTAAAGAAAAGGGTTTCAAACTTACCTGACCCTAAAAGGGCCATCGAAAAAAGAATTCTAGAAGAGATAACTGGTAGAGAAAAGTATATCTTATTTACAAATTAAAATGACAGAAAAAGATAAACCAGTAAAAATGATTGAAGAAAATAAGGACAAGAAAGAAGTACCTGGAGAAGAAAAACAAATTCCAGAAAAAAAGAAAGAACATTTTTCAATAATTAGAATTTTACAAACAGATATTCCTGGAAATAAAAATCTTTTAACAGGGCTTACTTATATTAAGGGAGTTTCTTGGGCAATTTCTAATGCTATCTGTAAAATTTTAAAATTAGATGAAAAAAGAAAAATTTCAGATTTAAGTGAGAAGGAAATTGAGTTAATTACAGAATTTTTAAAAAATCCAAAACTTCCAATATTTTTATTGAATAGAAGAAAAGATTTTGAAACAGGAGAAGATGCTCATTTAATTGGAACAAATTTAGATATGAAAAAAGAATTTGATGTTAGAAGATTAAAAAAGATTCGTTCTTATCGTGGATTAAGACATGCATTTGGACATCCGACAAGAGGACAAAGAACAAGAGCTAATTTTAGAAGTAAGAAAGGTAAAACTGCGGTAGGAGTGAAAAAGAAAAAAACTGTATAAACTAAAATGAAAAAACAATCAAAAAAATATTCAAAACCAAGAAGACCTTTTGACAAGCCAAGAATAGAGGAAGAAAATACTCTTAAAGAAAAATATGGGCTTAAGAATAAAAAAGAAATTTGGAAGGCAGATGCTGCAATTGGAAGAATTAGAAATTTAGCTAAACAATTAATTACAAAATCTGAAGAAGAACAAAATGCTTTTGTTGAAAGATTACAAAAAAAAGGATTCCAGGTAGATAGTATTGCAGAGGCTCTTGCTTTAGATAAAGAAGATTGGTTAAAAAGAAGATTACAAACAATTATTTTTTCTAAAAAATTAACTACAACACCTAAACAAGCAAGACAATTTGTTTCTCATAAACATGTTTCTATTGGAAATCAAATAGTTAATATACCTTCATATCAAGTTAGTTTAGAAGAAGAACCCTTAGTTAAATTAAATATTGTTCTTAAAACTGCAAAGCCAAAAAAAGATAAAATGCAGGAGATTAAAGAAGGAGTAATTGAAGAAGCAGAAGAGGGAAAGATTCAAACTCCTGAAGAAATAAATAAAGAAGCTAAAGGGGAAGAGAAAAAAGAAGAAAAACCTGAAGAAGTAAAAGAGAAAAAACCTGTTGAGGAAAAGAAAGAAGAAACTAAACTTGAGGAAAAAACTGAATAATGGCAGATAAAATAACAAAACAAGACATAGAAAAAGCTAAAGAAAAACTTAAAGCAAAGAAAGAAGAAAAACCAACTGAAACTCTTATTGAGAATACTAAAAAAGAAAGCGAGAAATCAGAAAATATTGAAAAAACTGAAGAATCAAAACCAGAACCTAGAAAAGAAAGAAAAGAAAGAATTGGTGTTCTTAATATTTATACTACTTTTAATAATACTATTATGAGTTTAACTGATATGGCTGGGAATAGTATTTCAAAGTTTAGTGGTGGACAATCAACAAAACAAGATAGATTAAAGGCAAACCCAACTATTGCTATGTTTATTGCTCAAAAGATTGCAGAAGAAGCAAAAGATAATGGAATTACTGGATTTTATGTTAAAATAAGAGCTGGGACTGGGCAAAATAATCCTGGGCCTGGTGCTCATGCTGCAATTAAATCACTTACTCGGGCAGGATTTAAAATCTTAAGTATAATTGATACTACAAGAACTGCAAGAGGCGGACCTAAGAAGAAAGGTGGTAGAAGAGGGAGGAGAGTTTAATTAAATAGCTTTAAAAACTAAAAATACAAGAGAATAACATGATAAAAATAAAAAATTACGATAAAAAACAAGGAAAAATAAGCTTTACTACAGATATGTCTGTTAATTTAGCTAATGCTATAAGAAGAGGTGTTTTAGAAATTCCGATAATAGCAATTGATGAAGTTGAAATAATTAAAAATGATTCTGCATTATATGATGAAATTTTAGCCCATAGAGTTGGTTTAATTCCAATTAAAACAGGACTTTCTAAAGAAACAAAATTTAAGTTAAAAGAAAAAGGGCCAAAGATTGTTTATTCAGATGACTTGAAACCAGGTGTTGGTGTTGATTATAAATTACCTATTCTAATTTTAGATGAAGAACAAGAAGTTGAATTAGTTGCAAATGCTAAGCTTGGAAAAGGAATTGAGCATCTTAAATATTCTCCAGGATTAATTTTTTACAAACACAATTTAGATCCAGAAGTTATTGATTTTGTTATGGTTGATGCAGAGGGTAAGGCTTCATATAATGAAGAAGAATTCAAGGAGAAAGTTTTGTCAGAAGAGCAGATTAATAAAATAAAGAAAGTTAAAGAAGTTAATGAATTAGTTTTTAATATTGAATCTTGGGGTCAAATTGAAGTTAAAGAAATTTTTTCTAAAGCGATTGATGTTTTAGACAAAAATCTTCAAGAGCTTAATAAGATTATAAAATAATCTGCGGAAATGCCAGAGTGGTCAAATGGGCTTGGTTAAGGTCCAAGTGGCTTAGTGCCTACAGGGGTTCAAATCCTCTTTTCCGCATAAGAGAACCCAGGTTCTCTTATCAACATAAGGGAAGAATCCCTTATCAACCCTCAAAATGATATCAAAAACAAAAATAGACAAGAGAATAAAAAGAAAAACAAATCCAAGATTAGTTGGGACTATTGAACTTGCAAAAAAGAATAATCATCTTATTCTTGCAAAAAAATTATCACAACCTACTAGGAATCAATCAAAAATAAATCTTGATGATTTAAGTAAATTAAAGGAAAGTAAGGTAATTGTTGTTGGAAAAGTATTAGGAAAAGGAAATCTAGAAAGTAAAAAAGAGATTGCAGCACTTTCATTTTCAGAATCTGCTAAAGAAAAACTTAAAAAATCAGGAAGTGCAATCTCAACAATAAAAGAATATCTTGAAGATAATAAAGATTTTAAAGGAGTTAAGGTAATTTAAAATGGTAGAAATAATAATTAATGGAGAGAATCAAATTTTTGGAAGATTATGTAGCTTTGCAGCTAAACAAACTTTAGAAGGTAATGAAATAATTATTATAAATTCTGAAAAAGTTATTATAAGTGGAGCTAAAAAAGGGATTATTGAAAAATATAAAACATTAAGAGCAAAAGGTGGACACTCTCAAAAAGGTCCTAAATATATTAAAATTCCTTATCAAATGTTAAAAAGAGGGATAAGGGGCATGCTTCCGGATTATAGAAAAGGTATTGGAAAACAGGCTTTTTCAAAAATAAAATGTTTTGATGGAATTCCTAAAGAATTTGAGGGTAAGGAAATGAAGAAAGTTTCAAAAAACCTTCCAAACAAATATATTTCATTAAAAGAATTAAGTGAGAGGATTTAAAATGGCAGAAGAAAAACAAAATACAAAATCTTTAACAGTATCAGGAAAAAGAAAAACTGCAATAGCTAAAGCTACAATTAAACAAGGAGATGGAAATGTTTTGATTAATAAAATTCCTTATCAAAATTTAGACATGTTTAAAAAATTAACAATTAAAGAACCAATAGAAATTGCAAAAGAAGTTCTTGGAGATTTTAAGTTTGATATTAAAGTTAATATTAAGGGTAGTGGAAGTGAAAGTCAAATTACTGCAGCAAGACTTGCTATTGCTAGAGCCTTAGTTGAATTTACAAAATCTGATGAATTAAAAAAAGCTTTTACAAGATATGATAAAAATCTTTTAGTTGCAGACACTAGAAGAAAAGAAGCTTACAAACCTGGAGATAGTAAGGCAAGAAGAAAAAGACAGAGTTCTTTTAGATAATTAGTAACATTTATTAATTAATTTCTCTAAAATATTGATATAAAAGAGGTAAAATAAAAAAGAGGTTAAAATGACAATATTAGATAGCATAAGTGGTTTTTTTCAAAATATTCGGGCATCAGTCCCTGGACAGTATCAAATTTTGTTTGATCTTCTTATTTATACTGTTTTTATTGCAATATATGCAATTTTCATTTGGAAGTTTTATAAATTTTTAGCAAGTAGAGAAATATTACAATTAAACCTAAAACAATATAATCATTCACAATATCCAGCATTAGAAAAAGTATTTGCAGTAGCTCTTTTTACAGTTGAATATATGATTGTTCTTCCATTTTTAGTATTTTTTTGGTTTACAATATTTTCATTATTCTTATTACTTTTGTCAGAATCTCAGAGTGCTCAGCAGATTCTTTTAATTTCTGCAGCAATTATTGCTTCTACAAGAATTACAGCATATATTAGTGAAGATTTATCAAAAGATATTGCAAAAATATTTCCATTTACAGTTTTAGCATTATTTCTTTTAACTCCTAATTTTTTCAATGCAGCTAATATCTTTGCAAAGATTTCTCAGATTCCGGGATTATTTGAAAATATTATAATCTTTGTTGTGTTTATTTTCCTTGTTGAGTTTATATTACGAGGGATTTATTCATTTACAGAATTTCTTCGTTCTAATAAAGATACAATAGAAGATAATGAAGAGTTAGTTGCAGAGACTAAGAAATAATCTCAAAACTCCAAAACCCTTAAATCTGGAGAGAGTAAATAAACCCTATCCTCTTTACTTCTTAATCCTCTATAAATTTTTTGTAAGATTTCTCTTCTAGCTTTATCCATATAAAAACTCATAAAATGTTCTGGGTTTGTTTTTTTAAGGATTTTCCAAAAAATATTTGAAATGTTTGGATATGGGAATCTTGTTAATATTATACTATTACACATCTCTTTAGGAAAATCTACCCCCCTACTACACTTAGTAGTAAAAAGGATTTTTAACTTGCCTTGCTTAAAATCTTTAATTCTTTGTCCAAAGGGGTCATTTCTTTGTTTTTGGATTAATTCAAATTTTGTTGGTAAATTAGTTATATTATATTTTATTTTTTCTTGTTGTGAGGGCAAGTCTGAGAAAGCATTTACATGAACAAGTGTTGGAGTTTTTGCACAATCAATTGTTTTTGATAATGCAAATATATATTCTTGCCTTGTGATATTATTTGAACTAAAATTAGCATAACTGCAGTTTTTTTCATACCCATTTTTGCATTTTATTAATTCTCCCTGGTGTTTAGTCTCTGCTTCTATTATTTTGAATTTTTCTAACCCAAAAATATTTTTTAAAACCGACTCTGAATGGATTGTTCCACTCATCATTACAAAGACTTTGTTTTTTTCTACAAGTTCATTAAATTTCTTTGCTAAATTTGTTGTTACTAAATGAATAATAATGTCATTTTCTTTTTTTTCTATTGAAAAAAATGTTTCATTTAAAAAATCACTAAAAATTCTTGCAATCTCATCTAAATGATAAATATAATTAGAATCATCTGTTTCAATTTCTTCTATTAATTCTTTATTTGTTAAAATTGTTGTTAATAATTCTTCAATTAATGTGTTTTTTATTTCTAAGGGATTGTTAGTTGTTTGTTTATACTTTCTTTTTAATGTATTTGTTAAATCTGTTAATTTATCTAAAATCTTTTGAGATTTATCAGAATCTGCAAAGATATTACTTAATCCAAAAGATAACCTGTTTAAACTAATCTGTTCTTGATTTGCAAAACTATCTAAAAATTCATCACATTCATCAATTATTTCTAACTCTGTTGCTGGTTTTCTATCCATCAAAGTTTCAAGTTTATATTTCATACTGTTAAAAATAAGCACATCTGCATCAGCATATGATTCATATTGATCATAATATGGGCAACCTTTTCTTCTTTGATAAATTATAAAATTTCTATTATTTAATCCAGAGTATTTTATTTTTTTAGCATCTTTAAATTTTTGAAAATCAAACTCTTCGGGTAAAATTGGTGCCCAATAAGGACAAATTGGTGCAAGAGACATTCTCTTAACCTCATTTATAGAACTAAAATTAGAAATTTTAATATTTGGATTTTGTTGAATATATTGTTTAATTTTTGGGAGATTTTTTTCTTTAATCTCAATTTTACAAGGGAGGTATAAATTATCACAAGAATCATCTTTTTCTGGTTTAATAGGACTAAGTCCTGAAAAAATATCACTAAGCTTTGCATCAGTTTCTTTGTAATCGGTTTTCAAATCAATCTTTGAATCAGATTCAGATAAAAATTTGCATTTAAAATTTTTTCTTCCAAGAATTGATGAGATTTTTATTTTCTTTCCATTTTTTAAAACATATTTTCCAATAGAATAATCTTTAGAATATTGTTCTTGTAGAGATTTTATTGGAACTATGATAGAGGTTTTTCCAATTTCTTTTGCTAAATTTAAGGCAATAGCTGATTTTCCTGTCCCACACATTCCTTTTATAAAAATAATTTTATATCCTTGTTTAATTGAATGAATAACTTCATTAACAATATCATTTTGAGATTTTCCATTAGAAAAAATTAAAGGAGAAAGTGGTTTTTCATCTTCATATAAATTCCAATCTGATTTTGGGATTATTTCATTATCTTCTTTAAGATTATGTTTCTCTTCTTTCAAATTATTACAATAATCTTTAAATTCACACCAACCACATAAGACTCCTTGGTTTTTTGGAAATTCTTTTGCAGACTCTATTGTTTTAATTAATTCTATTGTGTCTTTTTTTAATCTTTCAAGTTGTTCTAAGGTTCTTTTTGAACTCATTTTTTTATCAAAAGCTAAGAAATGCCAGATTAAGTGTACATCTTGTGCATGTTTAAATTCATTTTTTATCCCAAGAGAATATAGTGCAAGTTGCCTATCATTATCAAGCTCGTTTTGGCTTTTTAAGAAATTTCCAGTCTTATAATCATGAATTTCAAAGATATTTGTATCCTTATGATGAACTAGTCTATCAATATACCCTTGTAATTTATATCTCCCTTCCTCATCTAAATCAAATACAATTCTTTTTTCGATTGCAATAGTGTTATCTTTAAATGGAGAGTGTTTTGCAAAATAATCAATTAAAAATTTAATTCCCTTATTAAAATAATGTTCTTCCTTATATTCTTTCTTAACAATCTTAATGTCTGGATTGAATAACTTATTCCATTCTTCGATATATTTTTTCACTACTTCATCTAACTGAAATATTTTTCCTTTTATTACTTCTTTGTAAATCCATTCTAAAACATCATGAACTCTATTTCCTAGGAACCCTTCTATTGATTGTTCAATTTCTGGTTTAAGTTTATCAATATATCTAAACTTAAATTTAAGAGGGCATTGTTCAAATGTCGAGATTCTTGAATGAGAGTAAATCACCATTTTTAATTGATTTTAAAATTGAATAAGAGGTTAAATAAAATAGGTATTAAAAATATTTGTATATAAGAATATAAGTGATTTTTGCTTTTACCCCTTTAAAATTACTTGTAACTACTTTTAAGATTTCTTGTTTTTAAATAAAATTGGAGTAAAAAATATACTTTAGTTTGTAATTTTATATTTAAAGAAAATATAACTATCTAAGATATAAAGAAGGTGTGTAAATGATAATTGAAATCTCGTTTGGATTAGTTGGTGGACTTAATTTTGGATTAGAAAAATCTTTAACATTAATTAAAGATATTCTTGTTAAATATCCTCAAGCAACCTGGAGAAAATTTGTTGATAGGAACAAGGGTGTTGGCAAGTATGTTGTTGAGATTGATTAGAGATAGTCCAATGGATTTTTAATTGATTTAAGTTGCTCTTGGCTAATGTGAGTATATATTTGGGTGGTAGAAATAGAGCTATGCCCGAGTAATTCTTGGATTCTTCTTAAATCATTTCCTGCATCTAATAAGTGGGTTGCAAAAGAATGGCGAAGAGTGTGTGGGTGGACTTTTTTATCTATTCCTGCATTTCTTGTAGTGTTTTGTATTATTTTTTGGATATTTCTAGTTGTTAAGGGATTGATTTTTGAAAAAACATATTCCCAATTAATATTTTTTTCTATATATTTTTTAATTTTTTTTGAGAGTTTTTGAGAGAAGATAAACATTCTATCTTTTCTTCCTTTTCCTGCTCTCACCCATCCTGTGTTTTCATTAAAATCTAAGTCTTGTTTTTTTAGATTAACAATTTCTGAAACTCTTAGTCCTGATGAATAAAGTAACTGGATAATAAGCCTGCTTTTTAGAGTTTTTGCAGAATCAATCAAAAGAATTACTTCTTGCTTACTAAGAACTATTGGAATCTTGATTTCTTTTTTTGGGCGTTTAATTCCTGCAGTAGGATCTTTTCCTAAAATATTTGAATATGCAAATTTTATAGAAGCTAGGAAAAGAATTATTGAAGATGAGGCTCTTTCTGTCATTTTTTCTGCTAAAAAATATTTAATATCTTGTTGCTCAATTTGTTCAGGAGTTTTATTTGCTTGTTTTAATAATTCTTTATTAGAATGTAGATAATTTTTAAGAGTATAATCTGATAATTTTGAGATTTTTATTTCTGTTTCAAGTCTTTTAAGAAACTCACCTGCTTCCATGATTTAGATAGTGCGAACTTCTTTATAAATCTTTTTTAAGAATTTTTAATCCATAAACCTTATAAAGAATTAAATTAATAAAAATAATAATGGCTTATACTTATGTTGAAAAAATTGGTGGAACTGACAATGGAATTCATTTAACATGCCCAAAATGTGATAGTGGGGATGTAACTATTGTTGTTCTTGATGAAGGATATTATGGTGTTGAAAAATGCAATAAGTGTGGTTATAAAAACCAGGATGTTCATAAACATTTGAGTGGAAAATCAAATTAAATAGATTTTTAAATTCTGGTTTGTTTTATTAATCTATGATTATTAGAATAATTTTAATGGTTTTAATTATCTTGAGGGTTCTTATTAGATTTATTATTAAACCGTTTGAATTCTCTTGGTTAAGTCTTATTATTCTTATTATATATCTTGTTGGACTTGCATCTGTTTTTGGAAGAGTAAGATGGAGTGTTTTTTGGATTTTAGGGGCTGCTATTGGAAGTATTTTAGTTTTTGTTTTATTTGAGAATGGAATAAATTATATTCTTTGGTTAGATATTATTTTAATAATTGCCTCACTTATTGCATTCTTTTTTGAAAAAGATATAAGGGCAGTAATTTTTAAATAAGTTTAAATATTAAGGAGATTTTAATTTTTTAAGAGGTATAAAATGTTATTGCAAATAAATGAGGTTATAATTTATTTTTTAACGCTTACAATTAGAACAGATTTATTATGGATTATAATTCCATTATTTATTGCAACAATATTAATGGTTATTTATTTTGAGATTTATAAATCAGAGCGTCCAGAATGGAGTGCTTATCTAGCAAATTCTCTTGTTTTATTATTTATCTCTATTGCTTTGTTTAGATATATTTATCATTTAGATGTAGGAGGTGCTTATAATTTTGTAGAATATTGGCAAAAGACTAGTGCAACTGCATTAATACTCTTAATTGGAGGGATTTTATTAAAATTTAATTTTGAACATGTTTTACCAGAAAGAATTTCAAGGAAATTAAGTTCTCCTGTAACAATTAATGTTTTTGCATATATAGTTATTTTGTTTATTTACTCAACTATTAAAGCTAATCTGGTTTTTATTATTTCATTAATAATTTTATATATAATTTTATATTTAGTATTTTTTTATTTAAGGTTTCCAATAAAAATCTTTTCTGGATATATGGATAGAGAAAAGAGAAAAGAAAGATTAAATAATGTAAGGGAAGCTGTTTATCAAACTGATGAATTAAAAAGAGAATTAAAATCAAGGAATAAGGAACTTAAAAATATTAAAAAGAAAGAGATAGTTGAAAAACAAAAAGAAGCCCAGAAATTGAAAAAGATTGTAAGTTGACTTGCTTAAAAGGAGAAAAGATTGATATTTCTCAATCACCTAAAAATTTATTAATTTGTAATGTCTTATAAAATTGTGAAATGTATGAGATATCTGAAGAATATTTAGAAGAGCATGAGACAGAAAGAGTTAAGTGTCTAAAATGTAATAGTACTGATGTTATTGCAAAAACAAATGAGGGATATTTCTGGATTGAAAAGTGTAATAAATGTGGTTACACAGATAAAAATCATAAGAATAATGAACCAGATTAATTAAAATCTGGTTTTGTTTTATTCTTGTTTGAAAGGGGTTAAGGAGGAAGGTCTTCCATTTTATAATAAATTTTTATTTTAGTTTTGGTTTAAAAAAGGGTGTTGAGAAAAACCTCTTCTAAATTTAAAATTTATATCATCCTCCATTTTATTTATTAAATATTTAAGACAAATCTTGTTTATAAAGCGTAAGAAGTAAAAATCCTGAGATAATATATGTATTAATCCTCTATATTTCTATATATAAAACTTTAAATAACAAAAAAGGGGTTTAATTTTATGCCCTCTTATGATTATATTTATAACCTAATTGCAACAAATCTTGACTTACTTAGGTTTTTTTATTCAATAGTTATTGCATTTGTTTGTTTAATCATTGTTATTAAAACAGATAAAATTTTTAGATTAAGTAATCATCAAGGTATTCGATATTTTAGAAATGCTTTCTTTTTTTATGGTATTGCTTTTATTCTAAGATATGTTTTAGCAGGGCCTAATTATTTTGCTTTAGCTCAGCCTTTTTTTGAGTTTTTTCTAGTTATGGGAGGATTTTTCTTACTTTATAGTCTTTTATGGAAAAAATTTAAAGCCTCAAAATCTCAAAGTTCATTATTAAATCCAATCCTTGGTATTTTTTATATCATTGCTTTAGTGATTGTTTTCCTTGATTATTTTTGGACAGTATATTACTTTTTGTTTTTTTCTCAAATAATAATATTTGCCATAGCTAGTATAATTAGTTGTAAAAACTATAAAGAAAAAGGTAAAGAACATAAATTTCTTAAACTTTATTTTATTGCAATGATCTTAAGTTTTCTTGCTTGGAGTTTTAATTTTATTTTTGCAAGTTTTTTTAAATGGAGATTGAGGTTTTTGGCTAATGTTTATATACTTAATGTAATAGTATTTTTAATAATTTTATATGGGGTAATTAAATTAACAAAAAAAAGAGATTAATTTAATGATTTAACATGGCAAAGAAAAGGGAAAGACTAGATATTATAAGGGATGTTCTTAATTCTATTAGAGATAATAGGAATATTAAACCAACTAGATTATTATATGCATCAAACCTTTCTCCACAAATGTTTAAAGATTATATTAATGAATTAATTGAAAAAGGTTTTATTCAACTTGATATTGATAAAAAAGAAAAAAAGACTTTTTCTTTAACTATAAAGGGTAATGATTTTTTAGAAGAATATAGGGTTATTGAAAGATTTGTTGAAAGTTTTGGATTATAATCAATTTTTTATTATTTTAATTAAGTTTAAATAAAACAAAAACCAGAGATATTTATGGTAAGTATTGTAGAAATTTATACATTAGGAAAGACTTATCCAATTGTTACCCTTATAATTGCAGCCTTATTATTTATTCTTGGATTTAAGTGGGCTAAAAAAGTATTCTGGATATTAGCAATAATTGCAATCATAGTTGCAATTATTATGTTTTTAGTATAATATTTTCAATATCTTTTATAATTTAAATTATATATGACTGAGATTAAACTTCTTATTGTATAGTTAAAAGTTTATACATTATTGATGGGCATCATAGAATAATTAATTTTCATCTTCACATTCATCTGCAGTAATCATATGAATTTTTTCATATTCTTTTTTTCTTTGAGCACTACATTTCTCACAATATTTTCTAGGATATCTTGAACTTGATTTTTGTTCAAATTCCTTTCCACAATCTTTACAGGTTTTTATCTTTGCTTGCATGATTATATGAAAAATAATTAGTTTAAAAACTTATCAGTGTCGTAAGGAGAAGAATCTCCTTAACAAGTCAACCTCTCTTCAAGATTACTCACTCACATAACTAAAATTATAATAAGACATTGATGAGTAAGTCATAAATAAAAAATAAAAAAATAAAGAAATTAAATTTTCTTAATTTCCCTTAATCAAAATTCTTCAGAGTTTGAGTCTGACCCATTTTCTGAATCTTTTTTCTTCATAAAGCAATCCTTACAATAAACCGGCTTGTCGCCACTTGGCTTAAAAGGGACTTCACATTCTTGCTTACATTCAGCACATGTTGCTTTATGCATTTCTCTTGGACCTCTATCAAATCTTCGGTTGTTTCCACCACCACCAAAGCTTCTTTCAGGTCTGTTTTTCTTGAAACAATCTTGACATCTAACTGGCTTACCTTCTGTTGGTTTAAAAGGAACCTGGCATGCAGATCCACAGTCAGAACAAGTTGCATCATGCATTTCTCGATCTTCCATTATATTTTCTGTTTTCCTCCGTTCTACTATTCTTCTGTCCTAGTTGTATAGGTAAAAAGAGGAAATTTATAAGGTATTTAAAGGTATGTATATAAAATCTTTGGTACATTAAGTAGACTTTTAGATAGATTTTTAATATCTAAATTCTAAAATAAATTATGGCAAAACCAAACATAAAAGTAATAATTTACTCTATTATCGCATTAGGATTTTTAGCTCTAACATTTTTAGTGGATTGGTTATTTATAATTGGGGCAGTTATTTTAATATATTTAAATCAAAAAGAGTTGATGAAAAAGAAATAATATCAACTCTTATTCTAAAAAACTCTCTTTATTAGTAAACTATTTTTTCTAAAACTTCAACAAGCTTATTTCCATTTTTAATATATAACCCTATAGTTTCCCAGGACTCTAATGGAACTGGGATGTGAATCAATGCGTTTCTAATCTCAGTTACCCCTTCACTTTTAACATCTTTCCCTATCTCTGTTGTTGTATACATCATACGAAACCTCATATCTAATTCATTTATATTTCGATTAGTAGAAAACACATACTCAGAAACTTCTTGATTTGTAAATTCTTGTCCTTCTAATCCTTTATATAATCTTCCGGTTCCTGATTTTTCTTGAGAAATAACATAATAGAATTGTCTGTCTCCTTTAAAAACAAACCTGACTTCTTCTCCTTTTGGCAAGTCAGATACATTAGAGACTTTGTTTTCAATTGTTAATTTCATTTTTTATTAAAAAAGACTTGGTTTTTAAGAATTATTATAATTGAAAACTCTAATAAAAAGGGGGATTTAAAAACTATTAATTTATTGTATTTTTACCCAGATGAGAAAGAGTTCTGATTAATTAAGCACTTACTTCCTCACTAACTTGTCCTGTAAATTGTTCAACAAATTTCCCAACAAATTCTTCACTAAATGCTTGAAGAGTAAGTTTTGATTCAGTAATTGGAAAGCCTTTTTGAAAACATATTTTCTTTAATAGACTTTCTGTTCTTTGAAAGTCTTCTGGTTTTTCTGCTCCGATTAATAATTTGTCATCTGGAATTACAACAAATCTTGCTTTTTCATGTTGAAAATAATTAGAATCTTTTCCTACTTTTCTAACCCCTGGAAAAAGATATAATGGACATTTGCCTGTAAGGCTTTCATAAAGAGTTCTTTGAGTTGGGGGGTTTCTTCTTGGAACATGGGTTTGATCTAACTCATATTGTTTTATCATTAAGTATAAAAAGATGTTTCTTTTTTAAACGTTTTGATTATAGACAATAGGTGTTGAGTAGATGAGAAGATTTAAAAACTATTAATTTATTATATTTTTAACCTAGGGAGAGAGTTCTGATAGAGATAATTAAAATGGCAAAAAATATCCAAAATATCACAAACGCAATGTATTTGGAAGAAAAAGTAAATAAGTGTGGAAGTAGGATGTGGAAATCTATTGGATTAAGTATATTTTCTATATATGTTTCAGTTGCAACTGTTTTAAGTACTGTGCCTGGACTTAATTCTGGAGAATATAAAGGCTATCTTGATTGGTTTAAATTAGAACCCATAAAATCAAAAATATATTTTGGAGGGTTAGCAACTTCTCTTGCAGGTCTTGGTTTTGCAGGATATAGTTCAAAAAAAGAAGAAGAGTATTTACATTTAGCAAAAGAAGGAGATAATTAAAATGGCACCTGAAAGAACACCTCAATTGCATGTAAATTTAACAAATAAAATTTTATCCTTAAATGGAATTAGGAGATTAAGATTAGATGGTTCTTTATTTGGTGCAGAAGTTGCTAGAGTTTTAAATACAGAAAACGAGTATTTATTAACCTTAAAATATGGGGAAAAAATAGGAGACATTGATGAAGAGGGGTCGAGAGTATATCAATTTTTAGATAAAATGAGTCATCTTAGAAATAAATCTAAAATTCAGGTTTATTCAACTCCAATGCAACCAGAGATTGAATCTCCAAGTGTTTCTTTAGTTGGAGAAATGATGGCAAGAGTTTGTAGTTAATTCTAGGTAATAAAAATGATAAGACTAACACCTAATAAAGGAAAGTATTTTTTAGAAGGAGATGAGGTAGCTCCTGTCCTAGTTTATGGTCCAATGATTCATAGATGGAATGTTGAAAAAGGGTCAGGTGAAAAACTCTCAGAAACAAGAATAAGGGGGATTATAGAAGAAGTAAAAAAAGATAGAGGAATTGATTTAACAAGTATTGCAGATTCTTATCTTTCTGAAGGAATTTTGTTAAATATAGATGAGCAAACAGTTCAAGATGGAGTAATCCCTGCAGAGAGTCATAGACTTGAAGTTATCAGTTTTTATAAGTCAATAAAGAAATAAAAAAGAAAAAGTTTAAAATAAAAGAATTCTATTATTAGTATTATGGATAAAACAAAGATTGTACCACAAGTAGAATTTAGTGATTTAGCTGAATTTAAAAAAGGGGAAAACAATTTCCATCTTTTTTTTAGTGGGGGCACTTGGATTGGAGATGGGTATAGGGCAAAACCTGTTTTTACAAGATTTCAAAAAATAAATCCTGAATTAGAAAGAGAGTTAACACAAGCTACTGTAAGGGCAGAAGAACAAAGTCAAGAAAGGCCAAATCTACCTTATGAAAAATTATTTCAAGCTTATCAAATTATGTCAAAATTAGTTTCTGTTGATGATGAGGGTGTAACAGAGGATGGTAGTTCTAATAGGGATTTTTTAACTAGATAAATTGGTTCATATTAAATTTTACTATAATAATCCTTAAAAACACTAAATTCATCACATTTTTACCCAAAAGGGAAAGAGTTCTGATTAATTAAAATGGCAGATATAAATGGAAATTGTGAAAAATCTTGTCCTAATTATGATTCTGGACTTCCAGGATGTTTATATGCTTCTACTCTTCAATTTAAGGAAGATGCAAAGCCAATTGATATTGGACAACCCTGTCCTTATTCAAATCTCCCACATGATCAACTTATTGAGGCAGGCACATTGAGTTCAGAGAAATTATCTTGTTTGATTCAGGCAAATTTTTCTAATTAAATTCCACTAACCGCCAAGTATTTAAACTTAAAACACTCTATATAAACTAGGAGGAAAAATGGTGAAAAAAGTTGAAAAAATAAAAAAAGGTAAAATAGATAAGTGTTGTAGTTCAGTCAAGGGCCCTTGTGGTGGTTGTGCTTATTTTCTTGGTGCATTAGGAGCAGCAATTTATTTTATTTCTACTGCAACTGGATTTTGGATGGGAGTTTTAGGAGTATTAAAAGCACTTGTATGGCCTGTAATTTTAGTATTTGAGATTCTGAAGTTTTTAGGAGTTTAAAGTTTAGTATAATAATTCTTAAAAAGATGATTTAATAATTATTAATATGACATTGCATGTCCCAGAATTATCAAAGCAGTCTAATCAAAAAGAAACACTGGTTGATAGAGTTTTGAAATATACTGTTAAGGGGTTAACAGGTGCTGTTATCGGGTCCTTTTTTGGTGTGGGCGTTGCATTAAGTAAATATATTATTGAAGATAAAGACATATTAAATTTTATAGAGTCCTCACAAAATCTTCTAGAATATGGTTTGGTTGGGGCTGTTATAGGGTTACCGGTTGGGCTAGTGAGATATTATAGGTTTAGAAATGCAAGAGAGAAGATTTAAAAACACCAAATTCATCACATTTTTACCCTTAGGGGGAAAGAGTTCTGATAGATATTAAAATGAAAAGATTACTGAATTGGAGAGATATAACTGAAAAA
>CEPX01198246.1_pt1 | contig 23215 bp, 22 predicted proteins | sample 361361 | NCBI WGS metagenome assembly CEPX01 (sample SAMEA2619974, study PRJEB7988) | marine metagenome | biome: marine biome (ENVO:00000447); feature: mesopelagic zone (ENVO:00000213) & marine oxygen minimum zone (ENVO:01000065); material: "saline water (ENVO:00002010), including plankton...
TTTCTTTAAATCAATATATTTTTGAGCGACTTTATGCAAGTCATTAATTCTTGTTTCCTGCATATCATGGAATAATACAATAGATGCTGCTTTTTCTGCATCAGCGTTTTCTAGCTTAGCTAAAACAAATGCAATTGTAGATGCTCTATAGACATGCTCAGCAACGCTAGGAGGGTTTTGCATACCCACTAGCCAGTAACCTGAATTAGCAACTCTTGTAAGTTGTCCTGCTTCATGTAAATACTTAACAATGTTTTTCATTTTTTTAGATTATACACAACTTCTTCAAGTCTTAATAAATTATATTTAATTTGATCTGATTTTTTACGTAGTTCTCCGTTTCTTAAATCTAACTCTAAAAATTGACCATAAATTTCTTCTACACTATTTTTTGCTTTTTCAGTTTCTTTTTTATTATTTTTAACAGCTTGATTTACACCAAAGCGAACAATTTCTCCTGTTAGATCACACATTCCTAATAAATACTGATCAGAAGAAACATCAAGTGTTTTTCTTCCAGGAATTTTTCCAGATTTAACAAATTCAAAAAATGTTAAGGCTTCTACGTATTCTTGTTTTGCAACATTTGCCATGCCTGTATCATAATTTTTTTCAGGTAATAGTTTAACTTTTTTAGTGATCTCAGGAATTAATGATTTAGCTTTATCCATATCAGTTCTATGAACAGCGTAAATTATTTTTTTAGATAGTTGAATAATAGTTCTAGATAATGCAATAACTTCTTCACGTTTCTCTTCAAAGGATAATAAGTCTTTCTTAATATCTTCAAATTCTGCTTTGTTGATCATGGTTTAGAGGAGCGTATGTTATTTTATAAATCTTTCTACTTAAAGCCTTTATAGAAACCTTTATATATTGAATTTTTCAAATATAAGTTAATGGCATCGCAATTTAGAGAGATTATAGAATTTTTTGATAGAATTGGAGTTTATGATGTATTATTACCTTTTCTTCTTGTATTTACCATTGTTTTTGCAATATTTGAAAAAACAAAGGTTTTAGGAGTAGAAAAAATAGAGGGAAAAGAATATTCTAAGAAGAATCTCAATGCTATGGCTGCATTTGTTATTTCATTTATGGTTGTTGCTTCTTCAAGATTAGTTCAAACTATAACCGAAATAAGTTCCAATATGGTAGTTTTGCTATTCTTATCAGTATTTTTCTTACTTTTAATAGGAAGTTTCTACAGGGAAGGAGAATTGGTCTCTTTAGAAGGTCCATGGAGAAAATTGTTCATGGTTATTATGTTTATAGGAATAGTTGCTATTTTCCTTTATGGTATTAAAACAGAAGATGGAGATCCTTGGTTAGAATATGTTTTAGAATATATAGTCGATAATTTTGACTCTACAGCAGTAGGAAGCATTGTATTAATTATCATTATTTTAATCTTTATGTGGTATGTTGTGCAGGATCCTAAGCCCTCAGGAGATAATCATAAAGGGTCGGATCATTCTAAAAGTAAACATTAGAAGGCATTCTTTTTAAGTCTATAATTCAATAAACCAAAACCTTTATATATGTTAAATCAATAAAATTAGAAAAGATTACGTATAATACTCAAGAGGTGTAAACATGGCAGATTTTGTTCAACTTGTAGAAGCTTTGGAATCATGGGGTTTAACAGATGCACTGTTACCGTTTCTATTGATATTTGTATTAATGTTTGCTGTTTTACAGAAAACTAGAGTATTAGGTGAAGGAAAAAAGAATTTTAATGTTATTGTAGCATTAGTTATTTCATTACTTGTAGTTATACCTCACGTAACAAATAGTTACCCTCCAGGCGGAGATGTTGTGGATATTATTAATACTGCATTGCCTAATGTTTCTATACTTGTTGTTGCTATTATCATGTTACTTGTTTTAATAGGGATCCTTGGAGGAGAAGCCAGATGGATGGGTGGATCTTTATCAGGATGGATTGCTATAATTGCTTTTTTAGTTATCTTATGGATATTCGGAAGAGCTGCTGGATGGTTTGAAAGAACACCTTATTGGTTAAAATGGATAGAGGATCCCGATGTATGGGCCTTGATTATTATCTTATTAGTCTTTGGAATTGTTATCTGGTTTATCACTAGAGATTCGGAAGAACAGGATAAGCTTAAAGGCTTTTCAAAGTTTACGGAAGGCATAGGAGACTTTTTCAAAGGTGGTCAAGGAGGCCATTAATGGTAGACAATGGCTACTCCACTTGATACAGGGTTATTAAATAATTTTTCTATTATATTTCCATTCTTATTAGTTTTTTGTATAACGTATGCTATTTTTTTAAAATCTCAATTATTTGATGAGAATAAAGGATTGGCTGCTATTATTGCATTGGTTCTTGGAATATTAGTTTTATTTTTCCCTATCGTAAGAGATAGTATTAATGTTATGGCACCATGGTTTGTTTTACTTATGTTTGCAGTAGTATTTATCATTATATGTTTCATGATATTTGGATTTGGTGAAGGAGATATTATGGAAACTCTTAGATCAAAAGATTTTGGATATATTAATACATGGGTTGTAGGAATTGGTTTACTTATTGTGTTTGGATCCATTACTAGTGTTATTTCTGATCATGGAGGAATAGGAGAAAGTGAAGGGGGTTATACCGTTACTATAGCAGAAGATGGAACACAAGAAAACAGTTTTTGGGATACTATTACTCATCCTAAAGTTTTAGGAGCTATTCTTATATTATTGATAGGTTCATTTACAGTTTCACGATTATCACTTAGCACATAGAACTTATTTCTTTTTAGCCTTCGGCTTTTTTACATTTTTAGTTATTCTACTCAATTCATTAATATTATCTGTAAATGTAGGGAGAATTTTTTGGAAAACTTTTTCCATGGCTTTAAGGTCAGTTCCTACATTAATAATATTTTGATCATATTCAGAGATTTTGCCTATAACTCCTTTATGGAGTTTATCAAAATTTTCCTTTAAGTCAATCATTTCCTGAGACATTTTTTTAAGTGTTCCTTCTGTTTTTTCCTTCCATTCAAAAATTTTATTTATATTTTTAATGAGTTCTTCCCATTTTTCATCAATAATTGTTTCTGCAAGTTCTTCAATACGTTCACGATCTCCACCTATATCTGGAACTGGCCCTTGAGGAGGGGTAGCAGGTCCTGGAGGAGGCATAGGAGGCATTCCTTGAGGTGCAGATCCTTCAGGTAATGGACCAGCATGAGCCATACCTGATTGATTCATTGCATCAAATACTTGATCAGAAGAGAATCCGTCTCTTTGTAAAGCTTGTATAATCTGATTATCACTCATACCTTGAGACCTTAAATTATTGATTTGGTCAGTAGGTAATGTGTTTTGTGCACCTTGCTGTGCTGGAAAATCTGGAGGTAAATCTGAAGGAAAGGGTTGTGCTTGTTGAGGAGGTGCTTCCTCCTTTTTTTTACCAAAACTAAATAATGCCATTTTACCTCTTTTTTGTTATTACTCTGTTCTGAGTATATAAAATTTTCTATTGTTATTTTTTTGTAATATTTGAATGGGAAGATGCTGTTTTATGATCATTAATTGCTTCTTTGATCATTTTTTCAGCTTCAGTTCGTGTAACAAAATTAACAGGCTCCCATAAATTAATATATTTTTGTAAAACCAATACATCTTGTTTATTAGCTGTTCTTTTTAATTCTTTAATAACTAGGATTAATTTATCTTCAACATCCTTTATCAATTTTTTTGCTTCATTAAAATCTGTGTTAACAATATTAACTTCTTCTTTTAATTTTTTCCCATGAGAAAGCATGTTTTGATCTAATACTGTAACACGTCTTCTCATATTAGTATATTGCTCTTCCATGACTCTTAATCTTCTTGTAACTTGAGCTATATCTTTCAATAACTCAGGATCAGGACCCATTGGTTTAGGAGCTGCTTTTTTACTAAATAAACCTCCTTTTTTTTCCTCGGGTACCGGAACTACCATAGTATTATCATAGAAATTAGTGTTTAATAAGGTTTGTGATTATAAAACAAAGTGTATAAAATTATTCATCCATATCATCTAAAAATAAAGTATATTGTTCACCTTCTTTGAGGTTTTGCTTTCTATAGAAATTTACAGATCTTGGATTGTTTGAGGGGGAGATTAAAGAATAAGATTTGATGCCTTTTGATTTCATTTCTTTTCTGAATGTATTAATTAGTGATTCACCAACTTTCTTGCTTCTGTGAGACTCTGCTACTGTTAAAAGATCAAGAAAACCATATGTTTTTGTAAGTTGAAAACCTACTGCTAATCCAATTACCTCATTATTTTCTTCTGCTACAAGAAAAATACCTTTTTCTATACTTGTTTCAAAGTATTCCTGATCAGGATAAAGATTTCCTGGAAGCACAAATTCTTCAATTTTGCTTAATGTAATGCATTTGGGAATGTCTTTTGATTCAGCTTTACGGAGGTTCATTTAGTGGTGAAAGTGCTTCTTCTTTAAAAGATTTGTTGATTTTTCATAAAGATATGATAAAATATATTTTATCTTATATTATGTATATTATACGATAGTTTTATATAGGGAATTTGCTATTATAGGGTAAAATAGGTAGAGTTAGGTAGTTTGATGTGAATATATGAAAAAACCGATAAGTGCTACACTTGAAGAAGAGCTTATCAAATGGATTGATGAGCAGTGTTCTAATAAAGAGAAATATAGGAATAGAAGTCACTTGATTGAGATTGCACTAGCTAAAATGAGGGAAAAAGAGGAGAAATAATGGCAATGTTTAATGGGAAAAAGGAATATGAAGTGGTAAAAGAAGGAGATGAAATAATCTTGCGAATAGATTATGAGAGTCATACTTTGCCGCCTAGTATTGAAGATAATTCCCAATGCATGTCAAGAACGATAGATATACTCAGCCAACTCTCAGGAGTGACTAAGATTATATTCTCACAAAAAAGAGATTATGAGTATAACTATAAACAAACACAGTTTCTCATGGAGATTGCAAATGTGTATCGGAAGATATCAAAACAGGGGCTGGTCCAATATCAGGTATTTTTAACTCCGGGGTATGAGAGATATGCAACTTCATGGTTTTCTAAGTTGCAGCATATTATGCATCATACTATAAAACACGATCCTTTGGGTGCTTATGTTGAATTAAAACGATTATTACGGAGAGAAGAGTTAGATATTGAGAGAAGCACTGATGAAGGTTATTTAATTGCAGTACAAAAATACCTCTCTATTTTAAAATATTTAATAAAAGAAGTAGAAAATACACAATTTATTCAGACCATTCATCATCATTTAGCTGGATTTAAACCAGGAGATAGGACTCTTTATACAAGAATTTTTTCACCTCTTGTAAAGCCAGATTTTATGAATACTCGATTGATGGCTGCATATCCTCAACATGCCGAAGAATTAGAAAGCTATAAAGTAGAAGATACTGATATTTCACTTTTTGCGTTGCCTGATAGCACTTTATATTTGTATCATATGATGCCTCCTGAGTTTAGACTTACAGAGGAAAAATATGAATTATTAGATGCAGCAAGGAAAATTATGGCAGAGCATCAGCCAAAGCAGCAGGAATTTGTAGATCCTGAAAGGATGCGACAGGTATTTTCAAATGTTGGTTCTGATTTATTGGATGAATTAAGCGCACACCATGGTGTAAAACTAAAAGAAAAAGAAGTTGAACAGCTTACAAATATTTTAGTAAGGTATAGTGTAGGATTTGGGTTAATTGAAATTTTAATTCAGGATGAAAGAATCCAAGATATTACTATGAATAGTCCAATGGGACAGATTCCTATCTTTATTGTTCATCAAGATTATGATAATTGTCAAACTAATGTTGTTCCTACAAGGTCAGAGGCTGAATCTTGGGCATCAAAACTTAGATTAATCTCTGGAAGGCCATTAGACGAGGCTAATCCTATCCTAGATACTGAATTAACATTACCTGGAGGAGAAGCAAGAGTTGCAGTTATTGCGCCCCCTCTTAACCCTACAGGATTAGGGTATGCTTTAAGGAGACATAGGGATAAACCTTGGACATTACCTTTATTTATTAAAACAAAAATGGTAACTAATCTTGCTGCAGGAGTATTAGATTTTTTAATTGATGGTAGTAGAACAATGTTAGTTGCAGGAACTCGAAGTGCTGGAAAAACATCTCTTCTTGGATCACTCCTTGTTGAGATTATGAGAAGGTATCGAATTATTACTATTGAAGATACATTAGAATTACCTACTGTGTCTTTACGTAAATTAGGATTTAATGTTCAACCTATGAAAGTTGCTGCTGCAATGGCTAAAGGGTCAGCAGAAGTGTCAGCTGCAGATGGGATTAGGACAACGTTACGTTTAGGAGATTCAGCATTAATTGTGGGAGAAGTAAGAAGTCAAGAAGCAGCTGCGTTATATGAAGCTATGAGAGTAGGAGCGTTAGCAAATGTTGTAGCAGGCACTATTCATGGAGATAGCCCTTATGGTGTGTTTGATAGAGTTGTTAATGATCTAAAAGTACCTAGAACGAGTTTTAAAGCAACAGATGTAATAGTAGTATGTAATCCTGTCAAAAGTGCTGATGGTTTACATAGATGGAGAAGAGTTACTTCCATAACAGAGATTAGAAAAGAATGGGAAACAGATCCTTTACGAGAAAATGGATTTGTTGATCTACTCAAATATGATGCTACAACAGATGAGTTAGCTCCTAGTAATGACCTTATAAATGGAGAAAGTGAAATTTTAAAATCCATAGCAGGGAATGTAAAAGAATGGGCAGGTAATTGGGATGCTGTTTGGGACAATATTCAATTACGAGCCAAACTCAAACAAGGGTTAGTTGATATGGCTGAAAAATCTAAAAATGATGATATTTTAGAAGCAAAGTTTTCGATTATGGCTAAAGATGAATTTCATAGATTAACTGAAAAAATATCAAACGAAACTGGAGCATTAGATAGTAAACGACTTTATACAGAGTGGGAAAGTTGGTTGAAACATAAAGTTAAGAAATGGAAGCCGGAAGAGAATGGTTGAGATAGGGAAAAAAGAAATATTTGATCTCATGCATAAATATGAGGGAAAACTTAATTCAAGTAGTCCTAAAGATAAACCTACAGATGGTGAAAGTGATCAAGTACGAACTAAAGAATATCTTTCTTTCAAAAATGAAATGCTTCCAAAACATTTGAGTTTTTATGAGAAAGCATGTCAATGGTGTGAACATCTTGTAAAAATGAAACCTTCTGAAAAGAAAGGGGTGGAATTACAAGAGGCTATTGATTTATGTCATTTGAATATTACTCCAACTGGAGTTATGAGTTTTTCAATACTTTTACCTATGGCAGTTATGTTAGGCGGATCATTTATGAGTTTTATCTTTTTAGGATCAACCTATTTTGGAGTTTTCTTTTTAATTATAGGTGCAATAATGATCAAGCCAATGCAAAAAATTCCATTTTTCTTTGCATCAGAATGGAGAATGGCAGCATCGAATCAGATGGTATTGAGTATTTTTTATGTAGTAACGTTTATGAGGCATACCTCTAATTTAGAGAAAGCTATTCAATTTGCATCAGAACATTTAGGACCTCCTTTATCCATGGATTTTAGGAAAATTTTATGGGATGTTGAAAATGAAACCTATGAAAATATCAAGGAAAGTTTAGATGTGTATTTAGAACAATGGAGAGACACTAATATGGAATTATTGGAAAGTTTCCATCTTATTGAAAGTTCCTTATTTGAATCTTCAGAAGATAGAAGATTGGAATTATTAGATAAATCTTTAGATGTTATTTTAGAAGAAACATATGAAAAAATGCTTCACTATGCTCAAAACCTTAGAGGGCCAGTAACAATGCTGCATATGATGGGAGTAATTTTACCTATTCTTGGATTAGTTATTTTACCATTAATGGTTAGTTTTATGGATGGTGTTGAATGGTATCATATTGCTTCCCTGTATAATGTTATTTTACCTATAGGAGTTTATCTTCTTGGTAAAAATATCCTCATAACTAGGCCAAGTGGAGGAGGAGAAAGCACTAAAGCAGATGAGAATGCGAAGAAAAAGGTTGAAAATATTACAATGAATATTATGGGAAACTCTATGACATTTTCACCCAAAAAATTATGCATCATTGTAGGATGTGTTTTATTTTTTATTGCATTAAGTCCAATTATTATCCATATTATGGCTCCAAACTTTGATTTACCTCCAATAGGAGGATTTACCTTTTTAGAATATAAGGTGAGTGATACTACTGGAGAAACTATAGGACCTTTTGGTTTTGGAGCTTCGATTATCAGTTTATTTGTACCTTTGAGTTTTGGAGTTGGTATTGGGCTCTATTATAAAATAACTAGTGGAAAATTAAAAGAACAAAGGGAAAAATCCAAAAAATTAGAACAAGAGTTTGCTAGTGCCTTATTTCAATTAGGAAACAGGTTAGGAGATGGATTACCTATTGAATTAGCTGTAGGGAAAGTATCAGATGTTATGGAAGGCACTACATCAGGCAATTTCTTTAAGGTTATAACAATGAATATACGGAAAATGGGTATGGGAATTAAAGAAGCTATTTTTAATTCCAGATCAGGAGCATTAGTTTATTTTCCATCAGATATGATAGGGAGCTCTATGAAAGTGTTAATACAAGCAATTGAAAAAGGGCCTAAAGTAGCAGCACAAGCATTAACCAATATATCACGATATATTAAAGAGATCCATAAAGTGAATGAACGTTTGAGGGATTTAATGAGTGATATTATTAGTAGCATGAAAAGTCAAATTAGTTTTTTAACACCTGTTATAGCAGGAATTGTAATAGGAATTACCTCTATGATTACTAATATTTTAGGTAAATTATCTACACAAATTAAAACAGTTTCAGCTGATGGTGCAGGATCACAAGCAGCTTCCTTAGCAAATTTATTTGGGACAGGAATTCCAACGTATTACTTTCAAATTGTGGTTGGAGTTTATGTGGTTCAAATTATTTATATCCTTACAATTTTATCCAATGGCATTGAAAATGGTAAAGATAGTATGAATGAGTCCTATATGTTAGGAAAGAATATGATTAGGAGTGTTGTATTATATTGTATTGTAGCTTCTATTATTATGTTAATCTTTAATATGATTGCGAATAGTATATTGACTGCGACGGTGGGATAAGTTAATTTTGTTTACATAGTTCTGCTTGCTATTTTAATCCGCAAATTTTGTAATCACTTCGGAAAATATTCAATAATTAAATAATAATTTTTGGAAAAATCGGAAGACTTTACCACAACCACACGACAAGTATAGGTGAGGTATAAAAATCAATTAGATTATCTCATTCTAGTAAAAATTAGTGATTACAATGAAATTTGATTTGAGTAAAATAGAAGCAAGTAATAATGATAAATTAAAGAATATTAAATTACCAGATCATGCCACTGAGAAATTAGCAGAGTTTATAGGCATTCTTGCAGGTGATGGGTATTTATATCGTGGATCAAACTCATATACAATGGGTATAGTTGGCCATCCAATTAAGGATTATGAATTTTTTAAATATGTTCAATATTTGATCTTGGAACTCTTTAACAAACCTACTAAGGTAAAAGAAAGACAAAGAGCTATTAGAATTGTATTTCAATCAAAATGGGTTTCTGAATTCCTCATAAAAATTATCAAAATGCCATATGGTAATAAAAAATGCTTTCAAGTTTGTGTACCTGAATTCGTACGACAGGATAATGCATTATCACGTAGCTTCTTGAGAGGATTATTTGATACTGATGGATCTGTTTTTGTTTCTGATAAAAGAGGTAGTCCTAATTATCCAACTATAGAGCTTTCAACAACTAGTTCAGCAATGATAAATCAAGTTCATAAAATACTTCAGCGCTTAGGATTCCGTGTAACAAATATTCGAAGCAATTTAAGGTATCCAAATCCCAATTTCATTTATATAGTTAGTTTGAATGGCAATAAAAACATGCAAATGTGGTATGATCAAATAGGATTTTCTAATCCAAGTAAGAAGAAAGTTTTATTAAAAATATTAAAAAATGGGGACGCTGGGATTTGAACCCAGGACTCCTACGTCTTCAGCGTATAGAGCTGCATTTTGATGCATGTGCTCTCCTAAGACGTTTGGATTCCAAACTCAGTCTGAGCTACGTCCCCATTGTTACTATGGATTCAGGATTGCTTTATAAATATTGCTAAAAGAATTAATAAAATTAAAAAATAATTACTCAACCTTTTCTTCAGTTACATCAGCTGATTCTACTGGTTCAGGTTTTTCTTCTGGAGCTTCTGCAGGAGCGTCTGATGCAGGAGTATCAGTAGAAGCGTCTCCAGCGCCTTTCTCAACTTCCATTTTACCAAACTTTCCTGCTGATAATTGGAGTTCTCCTTGAAACTCAGAACACCAACCATTGGTGATTTTAACTTTATCTCCTGGACTTACTTGTTCAATTTCATCATTCCAGAGAGTTAAAGAAACAGTACCTGATTCATCCTTAACTTTAGCATTACAGACTCTGCCTGCTTTACCAAATTTATTAAATTCTCTCACATCGCCCTTTTCTAGAACAGAAGCGGTTATATCACATTTTCCTTGATTTGCAGCTAAATCTTTAATTTGCATTTATATCACCTATAATCAGGTTGATTGATGTTATTTATAAATTTATTGGTAGAAATTATGATGTTTTTACGGGTTTTCCGGCTTTTTCAAATTTTATATCATTATATAACAAAGAAAAAAGTGTATCTGGAAGGTCTATGATTTTCACTCTTACCTGTTTTGTTGAATCTCTATCTCTAATAGTTACTGCTTTGTCAGTTTTTGAATCAAAATCAAAGGTAATACAATATGGAATACCTAATTCATCTGCTCGAGCGTATCTTCTTCCTACAGAACCTGGTTTATCATACGTGCATGGGAATGATTTAATAAGATCATCAAATACTTTTCTAGCATCTTTATCAAGTTTATTTACTAATGGTAAAACAGCTGCTTTAACAGGAGCTAATTTTGGATGAAGTTTTAATACAATGTTTCCTCTTTTTTTATCATCAGTATAAGCATCGAACATAAATACTAAGAAAGCTCTTCCAACACCTAAAGAAGGTTCACATACCACATTAGGTACAATTTTCTTTTTTTGCTCTTCATCAAATAAAGTTAAATCTTGTTTTGAATGTTTCATATGTTGTTGTAGATCAAAATCAGTTCTATTAGCTAAGCCTTGGAGTTCTTTCCAACCAAAAGGAAATTGGTATTCTAAATCCCAAGTGTCTAGAGCGTAATGTGATTTTTCAGTTTGGACATGTTGTCTGATTCTAAAATTGTCTTTGTTGGCTCCGAGTGAGATGAACCATTGATGTTCTAATGCTAGAAAGTAAGCGTGCCATGGTGTTTTGATAATTTTTTTGTCTAAACACTCTTTCATGGATAATTGCGCAGGTTTTTGTTTCTTTTTTTGCATTTCTTCAGAGTATACTAACACTTTATGTTTTAACATAGTAGAAAGGAATGGACATTCATCACTCTTCTCAGGATGTATAAAATATTCAATTTCCATTTGTTCAAACTCTCTTGCTCTAAAGAGAAAATCCCTTGGTGAAATTTCATTTCTGAAAGCTTTTCCAATTTGTGCTATTCCAAAAGGCAATTTTAATCTTGCATTTTCAGTAACAAGTTTAAAATTTGTAAAAATAACTTGAGCTGTTTCAGGTCTTAAAAATGTTTGAGAATCTTTAGATGCAACAGGACCTACATTTGTTGAAAACATTAAATTAAAATGTGATACTTTTTCAAAATCATCTTTGCAACTTGGACATTTTAGATTGTTTTTATTGATTAAAGTGTTTATTTCCTCAGGAGACATACCATCTGCAGGTATTTTTAGTTTATCTTCAATAAAATGATCTGCACGGATTTTTGTTTTACATTTTTTACAAGTTAGCATGATATCTGCAAAGTTAGCTGCATGACCTGATGCTTCCCAGACTTTAGGATGTGTTATGATAGAACCATCTATTCCAACAATATCAGGTCTACTTGTAACATGATATTTCCACCATTCTTGTTTAATATTGTTTTTTAGGTCTACACCATAAGGGCCATAATCAAAAAAACCTGCTATGGAGTTGTAGATTTCACTATTTTGATACACAAAGCCTTTCTTTTTACAGAATGTTGCTAATGATTCTATTGATAAATTTGACATGAGAAAACAACAATATTGAAGATATTTAATTGTTTCTGTTTTAGTAATCATCATGATTTATAAAGCCTTTTTCTTGGATTATGTATATGAAGGAATTTAATTCATTTGATGGTATTAATATTAGATATACCTATCAAAAAGGAAAAAGAGAGACATTAATTTTTTTACATGGATGGCCTCATAATCATACTGTTTGGAAAAAGCAATCTGCTTATTTTTTGAAAAAGGGTTATGGTGTTGTTTTAGTAGATTTAAGAGGACATGGATTATCAGATAAACCTATGAAAGGAAAGTATACATTTTCACATTTTTCTAAGGATATCCATGGATTAATTAAACATGAACAGATTAGAGATGCAATTCTCATTGGGCATTCTTTTGGAGGAATGATGATATTAAAATATTTAGAGATGTTTCCTAAAAGTGTGCAAGGTGCTGTATGTATTGGGACAACGTATGAGGATCCCTTAAGAGAAATTCCTATACTAAAACATTTACATCTTACTCCTCTTATGATTTGTCTTACTCATTTTTTTCTAAAATTTTTAGAAATTGGGAAGGAACCAAAGAAAAGTATTGATTATAGTTCAATGAAAATAAGTAGTGATATCTATTATTGGATACAAGGAGTAAGAACTACGCCACTCGTTAGTGTATTGGCTTGTTTAAAAGAAATGTTAAGATTTGATCATTATTCTGTATTGCAAAAAATACATATTCCTGTTTTAATTTTGCAAGGGGAATATGATTTTAAAACTCCTCATAATTTAGCAAATATGATGTATAAGAAGATTAAGCAATCAAAATTAGTTATTATTAAAAAAGCAACACATGATATGAATCTTCAAAATCCAGATGAAGTAAATGAGCAGATTTATAAGTTTTTAACAGGTTAATTGTAGTAATTACCATAACTACACCCATTTATATACAAATTTAACATTCCCATACCTATGAAATACATAAAAGGACATTTACAACAGCAAATAGGTAAATGGAAGAATAAACAATGGTATAGGCAAAGGTTTGATGGATGTCCTTATTTTCTTCATATGATAGCAGAAGCTGAGATTGCATATCATAAAGATAGGAAGAAAAATGGTGCGTTTACAGTGCATTATAGCTATTTTCAGAATGGTAGAGGAGACTGGTATATTGCTATGGGGGATATTGAACAAGTTACAAAATATGTGATTGATCAGAGTAAGGGAAAATCTGATATTAGTAAAGAATATCTTAAACTTTGGAAGAAAGATGAGAAAGCATTTTATGATTACTGTTATTCCATTGATGGTATTGATATTCCTGGTTTATCTGATGATGCGTTAATGGAATTACATAATGATTTTATGGAGATTACTCTAAAGAGATTTAGCTCTAGCAGTTTAATTGATGGATTTGCATTAGGGACTGATGAGTTAATTGCAAATCAGATTCAAAAAGTATATGATAAAAGTGATTTGAAGAATACTTTAAAGTTTACAGAGGTATTTTCTACTCTTACTGCGCCAGTTGATATCTCTTTTATTAATGAAGCAGAGGTGGAGTTACTAAAAGTAGGAGTAAAAATTAAGGATTTGGATAGTGAGGAAGCTACTTTATTATTGGAAAAACATCAAAAAAACAATTATTGGATTCTTAATAATTATGTAAGGTCAACTGTATTAGATGTTGCTTATTTTAAGAAAGAATTGAAAGCAATATTTGAATCTAAAATTGATATTCATCAGGAGATTAAAAAAATAGAAGAAACTCCTCAAGAAAATAAAAAGAAGAAACAAAAGCTTATGAAAAAACTTTCTTTGGATGAAGATTTAAAGAAACTTATTGTTATAAGTGAAGATTTTACTAAATGGCAGGATGATCGTAAGAGGGCAACGTATTGGGCAACTCATTATTTTAGTATTATATTAGCAGAGATTGCAAAACGAGTTGGAATTACTTTAGGTGAGATTAAATTTATGAGTTGTAGAGAAGTGAGTAAGCTTTTTGAGGAAAAACCTGATCAAAAAGAATTGCAAGCTAGAATTAAAAATTGTATGTATTTTTGGGATACTGCAGGATTGGAGGCGGTTTCTGGCAAAGAAGCTGAAAAGGTTAAAGAAGAAATCTTGGGAAGTTTGGACTTGAGTGATGTAGATGATTTTAGAGGATTAACAGCATCACCTGGTAAGGCTACTGGAACAGTAAAAGTTCTGAAAAGTGCAACAGAAATTGATAAAATTGAGAAAGGAGATGTGCTAGTTGCTGTTATGACTAGGCCTGATTATATCCCTGCTATGAAGAAAGCAGCTGCTATTGTAACAGATGAGGGAGGAGTTACTTGCCACGCTGCTATTGTTTCTAGAGAGTTAGGGATTCCTTGTGTTATAGCAACTAAAATAGCTACTCAAGCATTGAAAGATGGGATGCAAGTAGAGGTTAATGCAGACCATGGGATAGTTAATATTAAGAGATGAATTTTTGTTTTTTTAGGTTTTTGATTTAAAAAGGGGAATTAATTTCAATATGGAAAAGATAATTAATTTCTATATTGTAAATAATATAAATCATTCGTGATTTCACAAGATTTAAATAGGAGTTCCTACTACTAAGTAGTAAGATTTAGTAATTGGTGGGAATATGATTGAAGGAAACAATGCTTTAAAATTAGAACAGCCACGAAGTTATGAATTAAATAGTGATAAATCTAATATTATTCCTTTTGATCGAGGATTACATTCTGAAAATCATTCTAAAAATTATACTGTTATTAGTGATATGCATGGAACAACTCATCCTGCAAAAGATTATGATCGAGTAACATGGAATAGCCATGTAGAACATCCTAAAATTTATGATAAAGTAGCTAAGGAATTAGGAACTGACTTAGAAGGATTATTAGATTATAAGAAAAAAGGCGATGCAGCTGATAAAGGAACACCTGACTTCGAAAAAATGGTTGAGGTTGGAGACAAATTAACTCTTGAATTATTAGAATCTGGAGTAACATATCCTATTTTTGAGGATGTATCTCCTGTTTTTAACAAATTAAAATCTGATGGTATTGATATTCACATTTATTCTAGTGGTGGATTTGAAGCTTTACAGAAAAATTATGATAAATCTAAATTAAATGGAAAAACAAAAGAAGTGCATAGTGCACAAGATGTTGGTCCTAAATATGATGCTCAAACCTATATTGGAATTATGAATAAAATTGGAGCTGATCCTAACTTTACTGTGTATGTGGCTGATAACAAGAAAGAATGTGCAGCTGCAGCTCAAGCAGGAATTAAACATGTTTACTTTATTGACAGATCTGGAAAAGATCATGGAAAGAAAGAAGAGGGTTATAAGATTATTAAAGAATATGGAGAAATAACTGAACACTTAAACGGACAAGAGAAAGTTAACTTTGTTGATTTTGCTGAATTTATAAAATCAGGGCATGGAACTAAAGAAGTAAAATTAGTTATGAGAAGGCATAGCCATAAAGGAAAAGGAAAGCAAGGCGATCAATTAACTGATGAAGGTCATAAATACTCAGAGGAAATTGGTAGAGAACAATTACCTGGAAAAGAGTATGAGATGGAAGGTATTAGTTCTCCAATGAATAGGACAAGGCAAACTTTGGAGAACTTGTTAAAAGGTGGAAAAAGGCAAGATGCTTCTAGAAGGACAGATGCACGATTAAAAGAATTACCTAATGATATTTTAGATTATATGAAGAAGCAACCAATTCATAGAGATGAGAAAATTAATAATACTCTTAAGAAGTCTGATCCAGTGTATAAGAGGGCTTATGAATTATCAGCATCACAAATGTTGAGTTATATTAAATCAGAGATAGCTTATCAATTAGGACATATGAACAAAGGAACAAAGAAATGGGTAGAAAGTTTAAGCCATGGTCCTAAAGTAGATGTAAGCTTAGCTGCGTTACTTAAACTACATGGAGAAGATGTAAAAGATGTAGCTGATTTAGGTGGAGTATTTTTAGAATGTAATCATTATACAATCACTGTTAAACAATCAAGCAATGGAAAAATTAAAGCCTCTGTTAATTATAGAGGTAAAAAAGTAGATTTAGATCCTGCTAAGCTTGGATTATCTGAAAAACAAATGATGGAAGCTATGGAATTAGGAGAAGAGAATTTAGAAGATGTAGTTGAAGAATTTGATGGTGAAGATGAATCAGGAGAATTTGAAGGTGAATCTGGAGAAGCAATGGGTGAAGCTGCATAATGAAAATCAAATTAAGTGTATCCATGGATGATGCTTTAGTAAAAAAAGCTGAAGAAACTCTTGAAAAGGGATTATTTAGGAATAAAAGTCATGTTATAGAATATGCTCTAAAAAAGTTTTTGGAGGATGAAAATGGAAGAAACTAAGGTTATACCAGAACCTGCTCAAAAAGAGATTTTTAAGATAAAGAAAGCATTTTTCAAGCCTCAAAGAGCTAAAGTAGATAAAGAAATTGAATTAATGAGTATTTATGATAAAGATTATGAAAGGCAAGCATCCAATCTATTTAAGCAAAGTATGGCTCAAACTGATGGATTATCGGTAAAGATTAAAAGGGAAAGCTCATTATCACTTTTATAGATAAAATGGAACACATAAAACACTTTAAGGAATTAAACAAGGAACATGTAGCAGTAGCTGGTGGAAAAGGTGCTAGCTTAGGAGAAATGTTTAATGCAGGAGTTAATGTTCCAGAAGGATTTGTGGTTACTGCACAAGCTTATAAAGAATTTGTTAAAGATATACAACCTAAAATAATTGAGAAATTACAAGGTTTAGATGTTGAAAATAATGAGCAATTAGATAAGATTAGTGCTGAAATTAGAGAATTAATACTTAGTCAGGAAGTAAGTCCTGAGATGAAGAAGTTAATTATAGAAGAATATGAAAAAATGGGAAGTGAGTTTGTTGCTATTAGGTCTAGTGCAACAGCAGAAGATCTTCCAGAGGCTAGTTTTGCAGGACAACAAGACACTCATTTGAATGTTAAAGGTAATGAAGATGTTGTAAATTATGTTGTTAAGTGTTTTAGCTCCCTTTTTACATCACGAGCTATGTATTATAGAGAGAAAAATAATTTTAAGCATGAAGATGTTCATTTAGCTGTTGTTGTTCAAAAAATGGTTAATAGTGATAAAGCAGGAGTTATGTTTACTGTGAATCCTGTTACTAATAATGAAAAAGAAAAGATTATAGAAGGTGCGTTTGGACTTGGTGAATTAGTTGTTTCAGGCCAGATAACACCAGATAGTTATATTGTTGATAAAGATACTTTGAAAGCTAAAGATATTAACATTGGATCTAAAAGTAAAGGTATGTTTCGAGGTCCAGATGGTAAGAATTTTGAAAAAGAAACAGAAAATCCAGAGTCTCAAGTTTTGAATGATGCTGAGATTGAAGAGCTTTCGAAGTTAGGTTTACAATTAGAGAAACATTACAATTTTCCACAAGATATTGAATGGGCTATTGAAGATGGTAAAATATACATTGTTCAAAGTAGGCCAGTTACGACATTTAAGAAATAGGTAATTATGTAATTGTTCTTATTATTCTAAAATACAAGCCTTTTTAAATTAACATCTATTCTTCACTGGATAATGTCGACTATGAATGCAACGCTGCAGTTAAAACAACCTAACGGAACTGAAAGACCAATAGACTCCTATAGAAGGATTGCTTATAACTTTCGTACTTTGGCAAAAACTTTTGATGAACATGCTGCACAAGGTATTTTTACACCTCAGAAGGATGATATAGAGCTTTATGCTCGAGACTTGTGTTTGGTTAAAAAGCTGGTGCCATCTTTTGATTCTAAATCAGATGCAAAAGTAGAGTATTACACGTTAGAATTACTACGACGTCAGATGGAATTATTTGGAAGAGAACTCGTACAGAACTATAAATCTATAGATTCAGAAAATTTTAAACCTATCATTAATAAAGATAGAACTATGTATTCTTTGGGTGTTTCATTAACTAATAGATGTTACTCCAGGTGTCAACAGAATCATCGCTTTTCAGATGCTATGCTTTTGAATGATGTTAGCAGCAGTAGATGGCGTTTCAAACCTGGACAATTTGATCAAAATTTTTGGGAATATACTTCTCCTTCGTTCAAAAATGGAGGAATAGTTAATGATCATACTCTAAAATTGAATATGGTTACCACAGAATATGACCAAACTTATATTACATTGGACATATTTTTACCGAATTCAGGAATCCATAGTGGTATGAACTATCATTTTTCTTTTGAAGATGGATCATGGATGAATGGATGTCTTTCTATAGTCTTAGATAATCGGGAGGAGACTTTTGATGTTGATTCTTCAACTTCTGTGTCTGACCTTGATGATATGTTAGATCATATTGCAAAATGTTCAAATTTACCAACTGTACGTCTACAAGCCTATCTGTTACTTCCTTCATTAGATCCTATTTTTAGGGAATTTATAGGAGACATTGCTGAAGCTAAAAATCATACTCCTGGAAAGTATTTTCAAGCACATCTTCATGGAAAAAATGCCCTTATGAAAGAAGTAATCCAATTAAGTAAAGAGTGATAATTATTTCTTCGCCTTATCCCAAATAAAATTAAAGAATGATCTATAGGTGTCAGCTAGGATTCTGTTTTCAATAACTATAGCCATGACATTGTTTTCAACTGGGAGTAAGTTAACAACAAGGTCACCACAGATATCTACAGAGCCTAGGGTTTTATATGAATCAGGAAGGTAGCGTAACTCTACTGTTTTATCTACACCCCATACTTTATCTTTTCTCTTAAACTCGTAGTATATTAATTGACCTTTAATATTTCGTTTTTTTCTTTCTCTGTCCCACATTTCATGTCTATGTTTAAGGAATGTTCTATTTAATCCTGATGTGCCTAAGGCGTAAATGGTTTCTTTTTGATCTAACATCATATAGTAGGCTTGCATAATTCCTTCAGGACCAATAAAATGATGCACTTCTTGGGGACTCTTTTTTATTTTAAACTCTTCCTTTAAATTTGGCATAATCTGATTGAGGAGAACTTGCTTTTCTTCAATGAGTTTTGCTAATTGAGTTGGAGATGCAGCCTCATAAATACGCTTATTTGATTGCATGATTGAAGAGATAAGGCCTTTTTCTCTTAAACGCTCTAAAACATCATACACATTGACTCTATGGACTCTAGAATGCTTTGTGATCTCTACAACAGATGCAGAGCCTAATCTCAATAAGGAGAGGTATACTTTAGCCTCGTTCTTAGTTAAACCTACCTTTACTAAGGTTTCTTCTTTCATTAAGTCCATAATCATTCAATAATATGTATATTATTTAAATTTATTGGTTTGTAGTAATATTTATAACTACAGATGTTTATATATACTCAGGAAGTACTATTTACTATGAAATTAAACATTACAAAAACAATACATGAGAAATGTATGATTCAAGGGTTTAATGCTTCGCCTAACTTATTGTATATAGGTGCAGGGACTATCACTCCTATGAATGAGTATTTAGGATATGGTTATAAGACATTTATCTTTGATATTAAGAATGATTATTGTGAAATGTATTATTCTATTGAGCAAGGTAAAGACGCATGCGATCATTTTCTTAAAGATCTTAACAAGGATAAGGGATTTTTACAAAAATTGATAAAACATTATACTCTTTCCTTTAATAAAGCATTGAAACAGAGTCCTAAGAATCTTTCTTCACTCTCTACACAACAACTCTTAAAGGCTTATCATACATTTAATTCATTATATTTTTCAGCTATGGGAATTACTCACCTTATAGAAGCGTTTTCTCTTAGTAAAGATGAGGAGATTAAGAAAAAATTAGAATCATATACTCAAAAAGCTGAAGAGATTACTTTATTGATGAGTCCTGTAAAAGAATCTTGGGTGAATGAGCAAGAACATGCTTTAATGCAAATTGGTAAAAAAGCTAAACAAGGAAGTAATGTTAAAAAACTATTAGAAAAACATGCAGAAGAGTTTCATTGGATCCTTAATAGTTATGCTGGTTCAAAAAAATTAGATGCATCTTATTTTGAAAAAGAAATGCAGAAGATCATGAATGGAGATATTACTATTAATTATCAACAGATTATCAAAGATAAAAAAGTGCTTTCAAAAAAATTAGGTTTATCAGAAGAAGTGAATTTTTTATTACACCTAACTGAAGAAATAATTGCATGGCAAGATCTTAGGAAAAAACATATTTTAATGAGTGATTATTTTATCGATCAATTTTTAGAAGAGATTGGTAAACGGGTTAATATTTCATTAAAAGATATGAGATATTTATTTCCACATGAAATTCATCTTGATCAATTAAAAAATCTAAATGTAAATGAATTAAAAAAACGTAAGAAGGGCGTGATTCTTGTAACAAATGATGATGAGCATGCAATATATACAGGAAATGAGTATTTGAGAGTGCAAAAAATACTTAAGGGAAAAGAAACTAGTAAAGTAAAGGAATTTAATGGTAATACTGCGAGTTCTGGATATGCTACTGGAATTGTTAGGATCTGTAAAAGTCTTGATGCAATTAATAATTTTAAACAAGGAGAAATTTTAGTTGCGAGTATGACTAGGCCAGAGTATGTTCCTGCTATGAAGAAAGCTGCAGCTATAGTAACAGATGAAGGTGGAGTAACTTGTCACGCTGCTATTGTTTCAAGAGAATTAGGGATACCATGCGTTATTGGTACTAATATTGCAACTCAAATGCTTAAAGATGGAGATTTTGTAGAAGTAAAGGCAGATCATGCACAGATTAAAATTGTGGATAAGGGAAGTGGTGAGAAAGTTGAATATACACCTCGGATAACTGTTTTACATGTTGAAGATGATCCTAAAATTATTAAATCATTGAGTGAGCAATTTTTGAACAAACAAATGTATGTTCATAATGCTGATAATTTTGAAGATGCACTTGAAGTTATAAAAAAGTGTGATATTGATTTTTTAGTATGTGATGGTATGTTTCCTAATAAGAAGGGTGAGGAAGAACAGAAAAACTTTATTCCTCTGATGAAAGAAATCGATAAGATTGGTAAGGATATTGATATTATAGCATGGAGTAATTCTACACATGTTCATGAATATTGTAAGGAGAATAATGTTGAAAATTTTAGTAAGTATTTGCTTACAAAACATCGATGGAAAATAAGAGGAAGAGAGTATATCAAAGTAGATGTGAAAACAGCTCATGAGATGGTTGATATTGTATATAAAAAATGGTTAGAAAAAATAAATATTCCTAAATTGATTAAGGGAAGAAAAGTTGAGCATTATTATACAGAACCAGGAACTATCATTGCAATGTATATGGCTATGGATGTTAGAACTGCGTTATTTGAACAAACAGCAGGAGTGAATTATGGATTATGTATCACTGAGATGAATAATGGAGAAGCTACTTTATTATTTGATCCTAGTAATGATGGGAAAATCTCAAATGCTATTTTTACTAAAATAAAAGATGAGGATTTTTTCCCAGTGATGTATGATACTATTATGGATCGATCAAAAAAATTAATAGATTTTTCCAGGAATCTTAAAAAAATGAGTTATGTGGGAAAATCTCATGATGAGTTAAAGGAATTATATCTTAAATTTGTAGAGATTCTTATGCAAATGAGAATGTGGTCTAGTTTACCAACTGCTATGGAGCATGCATCAAATATTTTGACTAAAACATTAAAAAAGATTATTGATACAAAGATACAAAATCCTGTTGAGAGGAACAAAGTATTTAGTATGTTAACAACACCACAAGAAGATTCCTATGTTATGCTTTATAATTTAGAGATTGCTCAACTTGCTCTTGAGCAAGAAAAAGGAAATGATATTACTAAAGGTATTAGTAATGTTGTTGAAAAGTATGCATGGATTAACTATACATTTATGGGAGATGCTTTAACTCAAAAAGATGTAAAAAAGCTGATTTTGGAAAAGAGTATTGAAGATCATAAAAAATTAATTAAGGATTATAACACATCAAAGAAACAAGTTCCATTGGATCGAGAGAGATTATTTTCAAAATATAAGTTTAATAAAGAAGAGAAGAGATTATTTGACATAGGAGCAGGAATTGTTTTTCTAAAATTCTATAGAAAAGGAATATTTGCTGAATCTTATTATAATTCAGAATTTTTACTTAGTGAGATTGGTAAGAAAATTGGATTAACTATGGAAGAAGTAAGAACTATGCTTGCTTATGAAGTTTTAGCTGCTTTAGCTTTAGGTAGTTTTCCTAAGGAGCTGCTTCATAAGAGGATGGAAAAATCTGTTATTATGCAATTTAATGGACAATCTATCCCCTTAAGTCCTGATGTTAAAAAAATGTATAATGATAAAATAATTGGAATTGATAAAGATCAAGAATTAAAAGGTCAAACAGCTTATCCTGGAAAAGTGAAGGGCATGGTTAGAATGGTAAATGAATTAAAAGATATGGAACAATTTAAGAAAGGAGATATACTTGTAAGTAGATCAACTAATCCTACTCTTGTTCCTGCAATGGAGAAAGCAGCTGCTATAGTAACAGATTTGGGAGGATTAACATGCCATGCAGCTATTGTAGCACGAGAACTAAAAAAACCTTGTATTGTAGGTATAAGTAATGCTACTGTTGCCCTTAAAGATGGAGATCAAGTAGAGGTTGATGCTGATAAAGGGATTGTTAAGAAAATATAATACTGTTTATTTTCTCATCCAAGTTACTTCATCTTTATCAAGACTCCAAAGATCTGCCATATTATTTGCAAAAGTTTTATTCTTTTTGAAGGCTTCTTTAAAAAATGGAAAAGAATCTAAAATTCTTTTTGTAGATGTGTGTGAATGTGATGCGATTTTTTGAGCAATTGATTTCTTTTTAGCTAATTTCATATTTGCCATCCAAATTTTAAGAAGCTTAGTTGTTGGAGCATATTGAGTAAATGTTTTGTATTTCTCATCTTT
>CEPX01029804.1_pt1 | contig 23213 bp, 29 predicted proteins | sample 361361 | NCBI WGS metagenome assembly CEPX01 (sample SAMEA2619974, study PRJEB7988) | marine metagenome | biome: marine biome (ENVO:00000447); feature: mesopelagic zone (ENVO:00000213) & marine oxygen minimum zone (ENVO:01000065); material: "saline water (ENVO:00002010), including plankton...
ATAACTTTTATAAATAAATACTATTGCTTGTTCTATATGCGCCAGTAGCTCAGCTTGGATAGAGCGATATTGTGAACTATATGTTCGCCACGCTAAAGCCTTCTAAGCTATAGGCCCGGAGTTCGAATCTTCGCTGGCGCGTTTTTTTAAAATAGAAATGTTTAAATATATGCATTCTCAGAATTAAATATTCAATAAAAAGGTGATAATTATGAAGTTTTTTAAGGATAAAAGAGGAATTGTGACACATCCTGTAGGTTTGTTTATTATGGGGGTAATTCTAGGATTAGTTTTGGCATATTTATGGATAAATTATACTAGCATACCTCATCCATTTGGTTTTAGATGATTTTATTATTTGCTTTAAAGTTCCATAGCAAAAGTTGCTATCATCAAGAAAGCGCCTTCTACAATTAGGATTATGTTATAAAAAGTCCTGCTGAACAATTCGAAACTAAAGAAAGGCAGTGATGGAAGAAGCCCTATAATCAAAGCGACCAAAGCTATGCCAAAAGACCACCATCCAATAATGTTGCTGTTGGTGATCTCGATTATCGAATTCCATATTAAGTAAACTGCAGCAACGACAACAATCCATCTCAATACAGGGACTGGCAATAGATTTTCTATAAACTCAACTCTGCTCCAGAACGATGACAAGCCGATTATTGCAACTATAGCGCCGATTAATCCAGAAATCCAATCCCTCATCTGCATCATTTTTGGTGTTGCCTCTTTTTTTAATTACATTCTAGAAGCGTCAAATTCTGCCTCTTTTTCTAATTTCTGTATTTTTGAAATGACTATCCTGAATGCCTGAGCAATTATATGGAAATCCTTGGAAATTTTTGTTTGTATTTTAACAATTTCCTTATTTTTTTCTAAAGCACCAGCATTAGGAATAAAATGGTTTCTGGCCCATTTTATGTTTGCATCCCTAAGATTATGCAAATCCAACAAAATTTTTAATGTTAAAAAGAAATCCCTTTTTTTTATCAAGAATAATTCCAGGAAAGCATCAGTACAATATTTTTTAATTTCTTGTATTGTACCATATAACTCTCCAATGACCTTTTCAACAGAACCTTTTTTTCTTTTCTCAGTCAATCTTCTTCTTAAGGCTTTTATTTTGACTGGAATTTCCTGTAATTTCAGAATATCGACTTTGATTCTTCTAATTTCTTGGCGCGCTGCAAATTTTGCCAGTAGAGTTTGTGCTTTCTCCGTTTGGAATGCTAATCTAAGGGTTGCCATGAATTTTTTTGGATCGGTCTCTTCAGATTCATTGATAATGACCATTACTTGCTTGAATTCTTCCCTATCCTCACTTTCAGCCTTTTTTAGGGCTTGCCAAAGAGTAATTGCAAATTCTCTTTCTACTTTTTTCAATTGAGCATTCGAGGTTCCAGCAGATTTAGAAAAAGCTTCAAGTTCTTTTAATATGTTCTCTACTATTTCTAAGAGTTTTAAATCATCGGTAGTTAAGTTAAAAACAAGCGAGTATACATTTTCAGCGGAAATGTTTAATTCTTTTATCAGCTTTGCCTCTTCCTTCATAGCTTTAGTTACTTTATGGCTTTTCTCAACATCTTCAAACAAGTTTTTATAGAGAATATGATCTGCCCTTCTTAAATTGTTTACAACTCTTCTTACTTCTATTCTTTGCTTTAATGCTGTTATTCTAAGTCCTTTAAAAAGCGTAGAAAAGTACTCTGTATAATAACCCATGTTTATCCCACCTTTTCCATATCTCAAACCCTGAAACTTTCTTTATTTAAACTTTTCTTTTTTGTTGAGTTTTTGGGAGTGGTGAATTATATTTTAGTTAAGCAAAAACTATTTATATCACTAAACTATACCAATTAACAATAGTTAAGTTTTAATTTTCGGAGGTAGAAACAAATGCACACATTACCGAATTTACCATATGATTACAATGCTCTCGAGCCGCATATTGATGAGCAGACTATGAAGATACATCATACAAAGCATCATCAGGCTTATGTTGATAAGTTAAATGCAGCAATTAAGGGAACTGAGTTCGAGAAAATGGATGTTGATGAGATTGTTAAGAATCTTAACAAAGTTCCTGAAAATATAAGAAATGCTGTCCGAAATAATGGTGGTGGGCATTCAAACCATACATTTTTCTGGGAAATAATGGGCCCTAATGCTGGCGGTGAGCCAAGTGGCGCTGTTGGAGATGCAATAAAATCAACGTTTGAGAGTTTTGATAAGTTTAAAGAGCAATTTGGAAATGCAGGCATGACAAGATTTGGCTCAGGATGGGCATGGCTTGTTGTTGATAATGGCAAGCTAAGAATCGGTAGCACTCCAAATCAAGATAGTCCTTTGACAGAGGGAAAAACTCCAATTTTGGGGCTGGATGTGTGGGAACATGCATACTACTTAAAATATCAAAACAAAAGACCAGCCTACATTGCTGCATGGTGGAATGTTGTTAATTGGAACAAAGTCAATGAGTTGTTTGAGAAATCGAAATAATTTAAACATCAATTATTATCTTCTTATTTTTTCTCTTTTTTCTTTATTTCTTTCAGTTTTTTTGTAATGCCTATCTTTTGACTGCATTTGCCGCATGCAAAAACAAAAGCCTTTGCTCCCTTAAAACTTTTTCTTATGTATTCGGTCTGTGCTTCTCCTTCGTTTCCGCAGTAAGGGCATTTGTAGTCAACATTAACAATCAGGTCCTTTTCCACGTCTTCATTGCTTTCAGAATGTCCGCATTTGTTGCAGTCAAAATGATCTGCTTTTTTATCCGGCTTGCCGTCTTTTTTTGCTGGTTTGCATAATAACCCTTCTTTGCACTTTGGACAGGATTTTTTGAAAACCCAGGCCATCGCCCTGCCGGAATCAATCGTCCTGTTGGTGAAGTAAACACATTCCTCCATGCTGTTTGGCTTTTTCAATGCCATCTAAGTTATACCTCTCAATTCCTTCCAAATAGGAGCTGCTTCTTCGTAACTCAAATTATTTATAAAATCCTCGCTAAGGTTTGTTTTTTTCCTAAATTCCGCTTGGTATAGTTCAAGTACAGTGCTAGCAGGGCAGAAATTATTTATTACTCTGCTGTCTCTTCTTGCTTCTTTTGATATCTGATAAAAAGTTGCATTCAGGAATAAAGAGTTTTTATATGACAATCCAACTGAACTTGCATCTTCAGGATATTTATCCACAAATTCCCTTAGTAAACTAACAGCTTCAAAGCCAATTATGGACGATTTATTCCTGAATGATACAGATTCGGTTATTAGTGGCCTTATCTTGCACCCAAAACCAAATTTGGTTGTTCCGCTTTTTCCATATTTATTACCTTTAATAATCATTCTTTCTACTTCAAGATTGAGGATCTTATAATCAACTAGATAATTAAATGGTTCTTGGTCTTTTTCTAATGGGAGTTTTTTTAGTTCTTTTAATTCATTAATCATCAAATCTATTTCTGGGATATTATTTGGATAAGTTTCAACTGTGGTGTTATATTTAGAATCAATGTTATCTAATTGTGAAACTCCATAACTAAAGTCTCTTGCCTGCGTACAGCCTACTATGAATATCAATACAAATATGAATAAAATTTTTTTCAATATAATCACCGTTAGTAGAACTTTATCACTAAGAACCCTTATTTATTCTTTTCGAAAATGAATAAGATATTATGAAAAGTATTTAAACATTTAAATAACTCTTTGAATATGGAATATTATGATTTAATAGCAAAAGGCTATGATGAATTGCATAAGGAAGAGCAATTAAACAAGTTAGACATAATAAAAAACCATATCAACATCAACAAGAATACAAGAATATTGGATGTTGGCTGTGGGACAGGAGTTTCTTCTTATTTTGACTGTTTTGTTGTTGGAATTGATCTTAGCATAGGGCTGCTTAAACAGAACAGGAACAGTAAAAAACTGTTGGGTGCTGCAGAAACACTGCCATTCAAGGATGATTCGTTTGATTGTGTTGTTTCAGTCACTTCAATTCATAATTTTGAGGATATACAAAAATCAATCAAGGAAATGAAAAGAGTTGGAAAGAATAAATTTGTTTTTAGTGTCCTAAAAAGAGCAGATAAATTCAATTTTATAGAAGAACTTATTACAAAAAACTTCAAAATAGGGAATGTTATTGAAGAGAACAAAGATGCTATCTTTTTCTGCCAGAAACCATAACCTTTATATAAGGAAAATAACTACTATGTGATAGCTATAAAATGAAACTAATAGTATTTGCTCTTGTGTTTGTGGTTTTAGTAGCTACAAGTGCATTAGCTCAAGGCCTGCAAATAACAGAATTAGACTTTAATGTAGATTATGATGAGGCTTACACTTACAGGATTGAGAGAAGGGACAGGCTTGATTCTGGCTCTGTGTCTATTACAAATGGCTCAAAAATAGATGCTGATGTATTGCCTGGCTCAAATTTTTTATTGACAGTCAGAGTTGAAAACACTTTCCAAGGCGAAGATCCTGAAATAAAAGGAGTATTTGTAACAGCAACTATTGAAGATATAGATGATGGCGCTGATATGGAATATGAAAGCCTGGATTTTGACATAGGACCCGGAGATGATTATAGATTTGATATTAAATTTTTTGTGCCCTTAGATGTTGATGAAGGTACATACGATTTCATTTTAGAAGCAGAAGGTGAAGATAGAAATGATTCAGTACACCAAACCAGGCTTGATTTAAAGTTTGAGGTTAAAAAGCAAAGCCATGACATAAGAATAACAAAAGCTGTTTTGAATCCAAGCGTGGTTTCATGCAACAGAAAATCGATATTAGTTGCGGATGTAATGAACCTTGGCTCAAACCCGGAAAACGAGATTGCTGTTGAATTCAGGTCCGCAAGCCTTGGAATAAACTCATATGACGGGAACATAGTTTTAGACTCATCGGAAGAGGCAGACATAGAAGACTTGACTTATACAAAGACTTTAGATGTAGAAGTGCCATCTTTCCTGAATGCAGGGACACACCCTGTTGTTGTAAACCTATATTGGAAGAACTTTGTATTGTTTGACCAGAAAACTTTACAATTGGATATTAGAGATTGTGATGGTTCGCCTAAGCCAAAAACTGAGACGAGGATTGAAAATCAAGTACAAGAACAGAATCAGGACAATAAACAGACAATTACCACAGTACTAAATAAAGCTGACCAAAATCAAAATACTGGAGTTGAAACAATCCCATCACAAGGACCTTTTGTCCCAACCCAAAGAATTTCACTTTTAAGTTCTCCAGCACTTGTGTTGATATTATTGGCAGGACTTGTAGTTATAGCTGTTGTCGGTTTTCTCGCATATCGGTATGTTAAGAAGTAAATCGACGTGTAATGGGAAAGTTTAAATAATAGTTTGCTGGTTTTATACAAAAAGAGGTTTGTTTATGCCAGAAAATAAAATAAATTCTTTTGAAATCGTGCTTCTGATAGTTGGAATAGGGGTTGCTATTCTTGGATTCCAGCTTATCAACCAAGCGTATCAAGCCGAGACTGGTCAGATAAGCTGGTTGATGATAATAGCGATCTTCAGTTGGCTTACTCTTTTGGTTTTATTTATACTGCTTAGCGTCATGGTAGATGTTTCCAAGAAGGAACTTAGGGAGATCAGGACATTAACTGAATTGCTATCAACAAAAAATAAAAAGAAGAAATGATTATTTTGTCTTAATTGTTATCAGTTCCATCTTTTCTATATCGCTTAAATCCACCAATGGCATGGGGAATTTATCATAATCATCCAGTATTCTGTTGCAGGCTGTATTAACCCAGCATTTTATGAATGGAAAATTTTCTATTTGACTGAAATCCAGAGTGTCAAAAGCAAAAATGTAGCAATTTTTATCTTTTAACTTATTTTTTAGCTCTACTGCTTTCTTGAAATTGTTTTGTCCGGGTTTTAGTGAAACTAAAATACCTATTTCTGTGGCTTCTAAAAACTTGATATAGGCAACTTTTCTTTTTTTATTGTATCTTTCCACTTGGTTTCTGTCAATCTTGGTCATAACAGCATTTAAGGGATCATAGCAAAATACATCTCTGTCTATGTTCAATGCAATACCTAGTGGATGAAAAATGCCTGTGCCCACATATAGGAAAGCATTTACGTTATCTTTTATTTTTTCAGCACCACCCTGGTCGCAGCCCAAGAGCTGGCCTTCATACTTTTGCCTGTTTTTGTCGATGAAGATGTTTTTGCCTCTGGTTTCAAGATACTGCTTAATCTCATCAACATAATCAAGAAACTGCACTGTTGTAGCTAATCCAATATTTTTTGGAAGTATATTTGTATCTAAGTTTGAGAGATTAATCTTACCTTTGTACCTTCCTTCAACCATCATTATTTTCATGGTATGCTAGTTTGAATGTGCGGTATATAAAGGTTTTTGGTATTTAGCTATTTACCACATCAAAGTACGCACAATTGTTTTTAAACATAAAGTGGAATTTTATACTAATGGCTGAGTTAAAGAGGGCTTTGGGTTTTTGGACCATTTTATCGCTGGCAATCGGTTCAATTATGGGAACTGGTTTATTCTTTGGAACCGCTATTGGCTCCAGCTATTCCGGAAATGCTTCGATACTGGCGTGGGTTATTCTAAGTTTTATTGCGCTTTACATCAGCTTTTATTTTGCGGAACTTGTTTCAATGTACCCAAAAGCTGGAGGTGTTTATGAGTTTAGCAAGCACTCTTATAACAGATTCGGATCTTTTCTAATGGGGTGGCTGGCATGGATTGTAGGCAATTTAACAACTGCGCTCCTTGTCGTTGCTGCAATTGATTATTTGATTCCTGATCCTACACAAATATGGCTGAAAATCGTAATCAGTATCTTATTTATAGTACTGTTAAACCTAGTTGCCTATTTCGGAATTGAAGCAAGCGCATTTTTGCTTGTAATCTTTGCCGTTATTTCTGTTGGTGTATTGTTGTCTATTATCTTCCCAGGAATATTCCAGCTAAATTTTTCTAATTATTCTCCATTTTTTGCTTTTGGAGCCTCATCGATTTTTATAACTATTTTTTTCATCGCAGAAAGCTTTTTTGGATGGGAAAGCGCTACATATCTTTCAGAAGAAACTCGAGAGCCTGAAAAAGTTATACCAAAAGCAATTATTTTGGGAACTATAATTGTAGGTGTTCTTGGAATTTTAGTTACAACCATTTCTTTTGGCATTATTCCGTGGAGCACATTGTCTTTATCAAATGCCCCATTGTCCATAGTTTCTGAGAATCTGCTTGGAAATTTAGGAATGAGGATTGTTAATGTTGGAATTTTTGTTGCGCTTATTGGGTCTGCTGCTGGAGGTATTATCACAATGCCAAGGTTGATCCTCGCATTAGCAAGGGATAAACTGTTCATATCCCAGTTAAGCAGCATACATGGGAAATATAAAACACCTCACAAAGCCATTATATTCCAGACAATAGTGTCTCTTATCATCTTTGCCATGGCATTTGGAAGGTATAGGCCGCTATTGAGCTTATTGCTGCCGCTTGGTTTGTTAATGTATTTTTTCATTATTTTGGCTGTACCTATATTGAGGAACAGACAGCCAAATATGAAAAGAAATTTTAAAGTTCCATTCGTAAAATTAGGGACTTTTGTTTTGTTGTTATTAATTCTGGGAATATTGGCTTCCTGGATTTTCCCTGACTTTAATAGTTTAAATTCCAATGCCCTAAACACACTAAAACTAGGATTTTCGCTGATTTTGGTTGGAATTCCGATTTATCTGCTGCTTGAAATATACTACAACCCCGACACAATTATTAAAATTAATGACACTCTTGCGTATTTTACGCTATTGCTGGAAAGATTTATCCTTCCTAAATCAGTAAGAAAAGAAGTGCTTGCATTATTAGGCGATGTAAAAGGAAAAAAGGTACTTGAATTTGGTTGTTCGGTGGGAACACTCACTTTGAATCTTGCAGAATCTGTCAAACCTAACGGCAAAGTTTATGCAACTGATTTGTCAGAAAAGGAATTAGTCATAACAAAGAAAAGAATCACGAAAAGAGGACATTTGCATGTTGTAGTTATTCATGATGAACACCAAGTAAACAGGGTGCATCCATCAATTCCCCATGTAAATGCTGTTGTAAGCATAGGTATGATGGGTTATATGCAGGATGTTAAAAAAATACTAAAGGAGATGAGAGAATTATTACCCTATGGAGGAAAGATTGTGTTTGTTGATTACGCTGATTTCTTCAAGATGATTCCAAATGTTGCATGGCTCTCAAATGATAGAGTGATAGAAAAAATATTCAGGGAAGCTGGATTTTCTGTGTTTGTGCAAAGAAAAAAAGGATTATTCTGGAATTATGTTTATGTTTATGGCATTAAATTTCATGAAAATATTCCGTATGTTTAAGCAGGGCTAGTCCCAGCACCTTATCCATGACAGCCTACTCCGATTTCTGATACTCGTTTAGTTACAAAGCAGCCGTATATACCATCCAGGATTATAACTTTGGCAGTTATATCCAGGATCCGTGGCATCATAGTTAGTTCCGCCTCCTCCAGTCTGCGTAACTCCATCCCATGTGCTCCAGAAGTTATTACAACCGGCACAGTCACAAGTTGAGTGAATTGAGCATTCAAGATTTGTGCAGGAAAGGACGAGGGGTTGGGCACATTGCTTATGCCAATATCCTTTAGAATCCGATGCACTACTATACCCTAGTTCCTGGCAAAGCTGATTAGCAGTCTTGGAACCAGTGCCGCAATTAACAGTGGCTTCCTTGTAAACGGAGCAACCGGATGTTCCTGTTCCACAATAGGTTCCGCACTCAGAGTAAAAGGCAACTCCACATGAATAGCTGCTCGCAGCCGGACAGGAAGGATCACAGCAGGCTTGCGTATTACAGTTTTGTGTTTCCTGTACATTTTGGCCGCATTGATTAACATTAGTCCTTGTCTGAGTTCCCCCTCCGCAGGATACTGAGCATGAGCTCCAGGTTCCATAAGACACTATTGTGCCTGGGTTGCATGGCGTTGCGCTTGCTTCATTACTTAAATCACTTTCTCCTCCAGAATTAACAGCTGAGACTTGGTAATAGTAAGATTGACCATTAGCAAGACCTGGATCAGAATAAGAAAGCAAATTGCCGATTGTAGTCAAAAGAGCTTCTGAACCTGAAGAAGTGCCACGATAGATTTTATAATTGGTTATTGCTGCGCCTCCGTCAGAAGAGGGTGCAGACCAGCTCAATGATATCTGCGAATTTCCTGCTGAGGCTGAAAGGCCAGTGGGCCCGGAGGCAACACAGTTTTCCAATAATATACCTAAAGGGGGATTGTCAAAAAAGCTCTGCCACTCTGCTTGGGTTCTAGTGGGTATGAACAAGTTCTTTTCAAGATTATTGATGACTTTTCGGCAAGTGCCCCATTCATCTATTGAGGAGTCTGTGCTGGTTATTACACCATAGTTTGTGGCAGCATATGCCAGCGTGATTACAAGAAGAACAGCCACGGGCAGCAATGATATTCTTCTATTTCCAAACTTTATCTTTTTCTTATTTTTTGAGTCCATTTACTTCATCTCTCAATTGTGAAAGCTGCAATTCCAGTTCCCCTATTCTTATATTCTGGCGCATGTTCTGTTCCATGAGCTGCTTTACAGACTCAATTAAAGGCGCTATTAAGCTTCCATACTTGACCGATTTCATGCCGTCACTGTTCGTGCTGACTAATTCAGGCAGTGTTCTCTCGACATCCTGGGCAACAAGCCCTAGGTCATGTATTCCGTTTTCTCTCCAATCAAATGAAAATCCGTTCAATCCTGAAATAATCTTAAGGCCGTCCAAAGGTTTTATGTTTGTTTTCAGTCGCTCGTCAGAGGAATAAAAATATGCAACAGCCAGTACATTACCGTTCACATCAAGCTTCTCAGCTGGAGATGTTGTCCCGATGCCGACGTTGCCACCGGTGTCCGGAGCCAAAATAATGTCTCCATCGCTTTGAATAGCGATATCGGTTCCTCCAGTATCGTCTATAAGTATTTCAAATAGTCCTGCATCCAACCGTAGCTTTCCAAATTCATTACTACTTCCTTGGTCACTATCTGTTAACCTAATTTCAGGAGAAGCACTTGATACATCCAACTCCACTGCCGGACTCGCCGTCCCAATCCCGACATCACCAGTATTTGTTATTCTAACTAGCTCACTATTTAAATTATCCCAAAACCTAATGCCTTTGGAATTATCAAGATAAACAGTGTGCGGCCCTGATTGGGATCCTGCAAGGATAATTTTATCATTTATTGCGCTGTTGATTCTCAATTGTCCAGAAACATCCAACTCTGATGAAGGCGCTGAAGTTGCAATGCCTACTTTGCCATCGGAGTCCAATATAGTTATTCTGGTTGTTCCTGCGGTCTGCAATTCCAGATTGTCACCATCAGATCCAATTTTTCCAGCTTCTATGACTACATCTGCTGCATTTACTATTGCTGCGAAGAATATGAATAGAGCTACCGCTATGCCGAATCTTAAAATTGAAGTAAAATTAGAGGTTAATCCTGATTTATCATATATAAGATTTTTTTCTTTTTTGTCTCTTATATACATTTCATTTTTTTTCATTTTTTCACCTCAAAATTTTTAATTGTTACAAACTTGTTTGTAACCTCAAAAATCTTTGATTTTTGTTGTTGAGACCAGAAAATGTTTTTTCATTTTCGCTGCCTCAAAAAATTTAATTTTTATGGATTTCCGTTTTCTGTCAATGTTCCTTTTAGATAAAAATCACCAGAAACATCAAGATAACTTACTACAGCACCATTAGAATCCCTTATTATGACGTCGTTGCCCGATGCAGGATTTAAGGCAGTTTGATTTTCAAATAATTGGCCTTGAATTACCATATTGCCTGTTATAAGATTTATGATAGCTCTGTTATTTCCGCCATTGTCTTTGAAAATAAATTCATCATCTCCGGTCGGAACGGGGTTTGTATTTTTTTGCAGTGTGCCGCTTAAGATCGCATTTCCTGTGTGGTCAATTGAAAACACATTGGCAAGACCTTTCAAGAAAAAGTTTCCAGGCAATGGACAGATGCCGCAATCAGAACTGCAGGATGAACAACTTTCAGGGCCTTCACAAGCACTATCTCCACAATTTGTCTCATCATTGTCTGATTTATCAGTGCAGCCTGCGTCTGTCAAATCAATTGAACCATCCAAATCATTGTCAATTTTGTCACTACATTCAGCTATACTTCTTAGATAAACAACATCTTCAATTTTTTCTATCAAGATGGAGCCCTTGGATATATTCCCGGTTACATTAGCAGGTAGAAATTTAACATGTTCATTTCCCAAATAATCCACTATGAGTTCCCGGTCATCTATTATTATTATGCTGTAATTGACACCGTTAATAGTTTGAGGCAATGCGAATATTCTTGAATATCCATTGTTTACTGATTTAGCAATTTCTATTTCCCGAAATGCAAATTCAGCTATATCTTCTGCTATATTCCTGTTGCCCTGCTCTTTTGCCTCTAAAACATTAGAGCTGGTAATTGCAAAAAAACCCAGTATGACTAAAAGCATAAAAGACGCCAAAACTATAAATTCGGTGGCAGATTGCGCTTTGTGCATTTTATATTACTTCAATGCTGACAGAATCTTTATTTATTGCTTCTATTTTGACTTTTTGAAGACCTGATCTTGACAGTTTTGGAATTTTACATACATTCAATTCACAGTTGGAGCTTATAGTTGTGATATTGACAGAAGAGAAAAATACAATTTCAGAAACTCCGAATGTAGTTGTAATGTTAAAAACAAGCTCTTTTCCATCAATAATTATTACACTGTCAATGCTGTCCGGGACATTCAGGTCCAGCAAAGTTTTAGAGCCTTTGCCGGAATAAAAGATTGTTTCAGAAGAATCAACAACACTTCTTCCAAGATTGGTTATTTGTGCATCTACTATCTCTTGGCTAGATTCTCTAGAATAGTTATAGAATAAGTATGTAGTTGGCACTATTATGACAAAAGTCAAAGCTACTATTAGCAAATATTCCATAGAAACCTGGCACTTAGCTAGATAAGACTTTCCCATTTATTTTACCGTTTACTAGATGGATCGGCTTGCTTGGAGTGTTGATAGCGTAATAACTCATTGATATCTTTAATTCAACTCTTGTATCTGGGATATATGCTCCACCACTACAACTGGCAAATATCAAATTCTGGTCTGTGGCATGAGTCCAGCTAAAAGGGGTTGATGGGGCTGTGCATGAAATAGGGGTTGAAGCATCATTTGTAATGTCAATAGAAGTAACTTGGATATCTTCTCCAAGGTTATTTACTAATTTAATTCTTACTTCATCTGGTCTTAAACTAAAGTCCAAGCACCTGAATTGAGAAGGAAATGTGCATTTTTGAGGCAAGTACCTGCTAAAATCAAATATTCCGAAATAATAAAGGGCAGTTATTGTAATAGCGATAATTATGAATGCCCAGGCATATGTTGTTAGAAATTCTAGAGCTGCTTGTGATTTTCGTCTCATCTTTACCTCTTTTTACTAATAATTCTTTTAAGTTAAAAATTAAAGAAGACAATATATAAAATTTGCGTTTTATTCCTTATACAACAGTTGAGAATACTTCCCCTTGGGTTTCTTTTGTATAAGCAGAACCACTTGCCACAGTATTAAATTGGATAGTTATCAGAACCTTTCCCTTTTCTCCTGCTATTAAACCGCCGAATGCGGTACAGCTAGACCAAACCAAATCATTTATGTCTCCTGATTTCCAGGATGTTGGGTTTGCTGGCGGGGTGCAAGTCAAGGCGGTCGTGCTTTCTGTTGTTACAGTCATAGAAGTGACATCTATTGCCTCACCTACGGCGTTCTTCATCCTCAATCTGAATTCATTATTGGTGTCATCAATCTGGTAGTCCAGACATTGAAATTCAGTTCCGAAATTGCATCTGTTAGGGAGCATCTTGCCTGGACTTAATATCCCAAAATAAGCTAGAGTGCCTATCATAATAAGAATAACCAGGAAAGCCCACCCATATGTAGTGAGAAATTCTAATGCTGCCTGACCTTTAATTGACCTTTTATTCATCAATTTATGCCCTCTTTTTGATTAAACTATATTAACTAAATTGATATTTATAAATCTTTCTTTTTTATGATATTTGCTTGAACAAGACATACCTCTTATCAACATTAAGGTATTCTGTTTTTGTTTTGGTGTCGAGCTTGTCTAATATGGTATTTAATACAACAAAAGATACGCTAATTCCAGCTGCAAACAACAATCTTTCATAAATTACTATTGGGATCAAGGTTATCCAAGCTCCTGGAGTCATTGGTACAATATAATTCCACATTGCTCCGCCAACAGCATGTGCTGTGAATGTTGCGCCTAAGCTCTTGAGAAAAACCTTGTTTGAGTATTTATTTGGAAGCAGCTTTACTATAATCGGTATTGTCCAGAATAAAGAGAAAAACCATACTTGTCTTCCAACAGGATGTGCAATGAACAGTGCAATTGCTGCAACCGGAACTAAAAAACTGACCTTGTCTTTTTTTGTTCCAAAATACCATGCTGCAAACAGCATAGGAGTTAATCTCAGCACATTTATCAAAGTGAATGTTTTGCCCAAAATCAGATAACTTGATGTTTCAGCTATTAAAACCGATAAAATACCAACAACAGGGCCTAGAAATATTCCTGCAACTGGTCCAAAAAACTGGAATAATGTGAAGAACTGGTTATCGGCCCCCACTAAAGCAGAGAAATTTATTTTATCTCCAATAAAGACCAAAACGCTGAATATTGCCAGAAATAGCAACCCTTTCTTTGTGATTAATTTACTTAACTCCATCATATCACCTTGGGCTTTGATAAATGGTTTGTTTAAATAACTTTCTTTTATTAGAATCAGAAGTTCTCAACTAAGTAAACGGCGTATGTCTTGCCTTTCTGTTCTCTTTTAATTAAATGTTTTTTTTCAAAATCAGTCAATATTTGGCTAACTTTTGCTTTTGACAAGTCTGTCCTAAACCTCAATGTTGATTGGGTTACACCATCCTGCTCTTTGATCGCTTTCAAAACTATTTTCTGGCTGTCATCCATTGCTTTCAATACCAAATCGAATTTATCCTCTTCAATTTTCTTGGTTTTTTCTTCTTCTAACCTTCTCAGAATTGCATCTTCGCTAATGCTGAAGAACAATAAGTAAATTCCCAATGCTCCGATAAAAGAAATTAAACCAATTGCGATATGTGATAATCCCATTAAAGATTGTACTCTTTGGCATTCATTAGTAGGATTGCATTGTAATTCAGTAGCTTGTCTGTTAAAGTTCTTTAGAATTCCAAATGCCAATAGAGCTGCAAGTATGCTAATTGAGAGAATAACAAACCCGAGCTTTTTATTTTCCATTTATAGTGCTTAATATGCTCCATACTATTTAAATTTTTGGGTGAGGTATTTCAACGGTGTTTAAGGAGTTAAAACCCGGTTTAATATGTAGAAAACAACAACTTTTTTAAATAATCATAGTCTTGCAGTAGATAGGTGAGAAAATTCAAACCAAAAAAATATTACTTAACAACTGCAATTGCATACCCCAATTCATCGCCGCATCTCGGGCATTCATTAGAGATTGTACAAGCGGACGTTTTTGCTAGGTTCAATAGGCTTTTAGGAAAAGATGTCTTTTTTCAGACTGGCACTGATGAGCATGGAAATAAGAATTGGCAGACTGCTCAGAAAGAGGGAAAAGATATTTTAGAATTTCTTGATAAAAATGTCAGAATTTTTAAAGATTTATTCAAAAAATTAAATATTTCGTATGATTACTTCATACGTACAAGTGATAAGAAAATTCATTATCCTGGTTCTATAAAACTTTGGAAACAATTGGTAAAAGCAGGAGATATCTACAAGAAAAAATACAAAGGATTGTATTGTACAGGGTGCGAGTCATTTAAAACAGAAAGAGAACTTGAAAATGGCAGATGTCCCAATCATCCAACAAGGGAAATTGAGGCTGTTGAAGAAGAAAACTACTTTTTTAAACTCTCAAAATATAAGGAAGAAGTTGCAAAAAAGATAAGATCCGATGAGTATAAAATAATACCAGAAGTAAGAAAAAATGAAATTCTTTCTTTTTTGAAAGAAGCAAAGGACATAAGCTTTTCAAGGCCAAAAACTTCGTTGCCATGGGGGGTCCCTGTTCCAGATGATGATGAACAGGTTATGTATGTGTGGTGTGATGCTCTATCTAACTATATAACAGGAGTTGGATATGGAAGAGATGAAAGTGAATTCAAGAAATTATGGCCAGCAGACATACATATCATTGGAAAGGATATATTACGATTTCATGCCGCTTTTTGGCCTGCTATGCTGATTTCTGCCAAGGTTGATTTGCCTAAACAGCTGTTTGTCCATGGATTTATACTGTCCAAAGGCACAAAGATGAGCAAATCTACAGGCAATATAATAGAACCATTCGAACAAATAGAAAAATATGGTGTTGAGCCATTTAGGTTTTATCTTACTAGTGCAATGCCTCTTGAAGGGGATGGGGAATATTCAGAAGATCTGCTTTTGGATAAAGTAAATTCCGGATTAGCTGCAAATATAGGCAATTTTTGCTACAGAGTTTTGAATTTTCTCAATAAAAACTTCGATGGTAAAGTCGGGAATATAGATGATGATAAAATAATCAATGAAATTGAAGATGAATTAGATAACGTTAAGAAAAATTATGAAAATTTGAATTTTAATGAAGTTGTTAAGAGAATTCTACATGTTTCTTCTCTTGGAAACAAGTATTTTCAGGAAAATGAGCCTTGGAAGCTGATCAAAGAGGATAAAGAGAAAGCTCATAAAGTAGTTGGATTGTGTGTTAATATTGTGAAGAATTTATCAGTTTTAATTAGCCCAATAATGCCTGAATTCTCGTCTAGATTACAGAAACAATTGAATTTGAAGGATTTAAAATGGAAAGATGTAAATTTTAAATTAAAAAATCATAAAATCGGCAAAGATGAGATTTTGATAAGAAAAATAGAAGAAAAAGAGGAAAAACCTATTTTTCCATTAAATCTTAAGGTTGCTGAAGTTATTGAGGTTAATGAACATCCAAATGCTGACAATCTGAATATCATTAATATTGATTTGGGTTCGGAAAAAAGACAAATTGTTGCTGGGCTCAAAAAATTTTATTCCGCTGATGAATTGAAAAATAAAAAACTGATTGTTATCTCAAATTTGAAGAAGGCAAAATTAAGGGGTGTTGAGAGCCAGGCAATGCTGCTTGCAGGAGATGATGGAAAAGAAGTTGGAGTCTTGACTGTAGATGAAGGAGAGCCTGGAGATAAAGTCTATTTTGAAGGTTTTGAGAATGGCACTAAAGAGATCAGTTTTGATAGTTTTTTGAAGATCAAAATGACTGTAAAAGACAGTAAAGCATATTTTGAAGGAAAAGAATTAAGAACTGACAAAGAGATTGTTAGAGTTGAGAAGGTTAGTGATGGTGCCAAGGTTAGGTAAAAAGATTTAAAAAGTGTTATTATTAACGTAGTTAATATGGAACAAACAACTAAGGAAGTGAAATTAATAACCAAAGACATGACTATAGGGGATGTAGTGCAGAAATATCCTGCCTGCATTGAAGTTCTGCAAAGTGCCGGTGTTCATTGTGTTGGGTGTCATGTTTCATATTCTGAGAATCTAGAACAAGGTTTCAAAGGTCATGGAATGAGTGACAAAGAAGTTGATTCAGTAATCTCTAAAATGAACAAAGCTGTTGAAGAAAATAAGAATGAAGAAGGCAAGGATTTTATTGTTACAAACAAAGCAGCTGAAAAGCTTAAAGAAGTTCTAAAAGAGAATAAAAAAGAAGGTTCTGGGTTGAGAGTCGAGATCATGCCTGGCGGTTGTTCGGGTTTTCAATATGGTCTTGAGCTGGATGACAATACAAGCGACTTGGATAAAGTTTATGAAGAAAAAGGAGTTAAAATCATTGTTAGCAAAGAAAATCTGCAATTCCTGAAAGGCGCAAAGCTTGATTATGCTGACAGTCTGCAAGGTGGTGGTTTTAAGATTACCAATCCAAACGCTACAAGTTCCTGCGGTTGCGGGCAGAGTTTTGAGCAATAATCCTAATAAAATTCTTTTATTGTTCTTAATCCATACTCTTCAGCTATATCCTTGTCTTTTGTAGCAATGTAATGGTCAGGGCCAAATTTATTATATCTTATGAATCCTTGGGCCTCTCCAATTGGAACATGAACAAAATCCCTGACTCCGGTTGTGAAAGTTTTAACAATTACATCGTCTATAGACCTGACTACATGGATCTTGATATTTTCTTCTTTCTTTTGGAATGACTGACCGAACATTTTATTATTTGGATATCCTCTCAATATTTTTCATTCAGATAGCTTATCTCAATATTTCCATCATAAATTCTATTTATTGCACTGATGGACCTTCCGAATGCATCAAGATTGCCTTCAACCAACATTTCCAGCATACCATTTCCATTCATTGGAAACAATGTGACATCCAATCCAGTCCTCAGCTTATGGTGTGACCTGTCATCTGTAAATTTTGGCTCATCACGTTCTTTCTTTCTGAGATATTTCAGAAGTTTTGCTTGAAATTCCCCTAAGCTCATTCCATTTTTATTTTCATTCTCGTGGACTCTTACCCTGTATTGCATTTTATACCTCCATTGATTTTTTTAGTCTTACATCTATTCAAAAAATAAAAAATCTAATTTCAAATTTTTATTAGAAATACGACTAACGCCAATGACCGTTTGAAATTTTGGATATATTGCTAACTAAAAGAAAGTAGAATTCACTTATGCCAAAGACAATCACTTTTTGTCGTCATGAAATAAAGAAAATCATAGAACTATATAAAACTTTTTATTTATAGTGTGGTCAAACAAAAGCTTTAAATAAATTCAGCAGTTATTGGTATTAGGGGTGTAAAATATCAATTAAAATGAAATTCAAGACTATAAATCCAACAACTGAAGAGATCATTTCAGAGTACGAGACAATATCCAAAGAGGGAGCATTGTCTATTGCTAAATCATGCCATGATTCTTACAAGAAATGGAAAAATGTAGATATTTCTGAAAGATCAAAACTTTTCAGGAAATTAGCGGAAGTTTTGAGGAAAAATAAGGATGAATATGCAAAATTGATGACAACAGAGATGGGCAAGCCCATAAGCCAGTCTTTGGCAGAGATTGAAAAATGCGCGTGGACAGCTGAAGTGTATGCAGATAACGCGGCAAAATGGCTTGAAGAAGAGACTGCACAAGCTGATGGGAAAAAACACTTAGTGACTTTTGAGCCGTTAGGAACAATTCTTTCAATAATGCCCTGGAATTTTCCATTCAACCAGGCTTTTAGATTTGCGATACCCACTATAATTTCCGGAAATACATCAATCTTGAAGCATTCAAATGTTGTACCTCAATGCGCAATGGCAATTGAAGAGTCTTTTAAGGAAGCTGGTTTTCCAGAAAATGTTTTCAGGACTGCAATAACAGATCATCAAACAATTGAGGAATTAGTCAAGTCAGATTATATTAGGGGTGTTTCCTTGACGGGAAGTACAGCTGCTGGTGCAAAAATTGCAGAGCTTGCTGGAAGAAATTTAAAAAAAGTTGTGCTTGAGCTTGGTGGCTCAGACCCATTCATTGTTTTGGATGATGCTGACATAGAGTTTGCAGCTAAAAATGCAGTTAAAGGAAGGACAATAAATTCAGGACAAAGCTGCATTGCAGCAAAAAGATTCATTGTTACAAAAAATATTGCCGATGCATTCTCAAAAAAATTTGCAGAATTGACAGATGCATTAGTTGTTGATGATCCGATGAATGAAAAAACCGAAATTGGGCCTTTGGTTAATAGTGGTGGTTTGAAGCAGATTGAATCACAAGTTAACGACGCTGTCGGTAAAGGCGCAATGATTTTAGCAGGCGGAAAAAGATTGGACAGGAAAGGTTATTTCTACTCCCCTACAGTGTTAGGCAATGTAAAAAATGATATGAAAGCTGTAACAGAAGAAGTTTTTGGACCAGTTGCACCAATCATTGTTGTGAATGATGAACAAGAAGCGTTAAAAGTCGCTAACAATACAGAATTTGGTTTAGGGGCAAGTGTGTGGACAAAAGATGAGAATAAAGGGATCCAATTGGCAAAAAATCTTGAAGCAGGCTGCCTTTTTATTAATTCCATTGTAAAATCAGATCCAAGAATGCCGTTTGGCGGTGTTAAGAAAAGCGGAATTGGAAGAGAGCTTTCAAAGTACGGGTTGAAAGAGTTTGTTAATGTTAAAGCAATAAATGTTTATGAAACACGGAGTTAGCTTAAAAATTATAATTTAAATAAAAATATTAAAATAATCTCAAAAAATGAAAGCAAGCGACTTATTTGTAAAATGTCTGGAGAATGAAGGAGTTGAATATATATTCGGAGTTCCGGGAGAGGAAAATGAAGATATAATGATGTCTTTGATCAATTCCAAGATTAAATTTATACCGACAAGGCATGAGCAGGGGGCTGCATTTACAGCAGCAATCTACGGCAGGCTGACAGGAAAGGCTGGTGTCTGCCTTGCAACTTTGGGACCAGGAGCCATGAACCTGACAACAGGACTGGCTGAAGCAAAACTCGGAAACATGCCTGTTGTGGCAATAACCGGGCAGGGAGGATTGCACAGGTTCAACAAGGAGAATTTCCAGTTTGTTGATGTTGTCGGCGCATTCAAACCTTTGACAAAATGGAGCGCTTCAATCACTACTGCCTCTATAATCGAAGAAGTTGTCAGAAAAGCTTTCAAGATTGCAGAAATGGAAAGGCCAGGTGTGACTCATTTGGAACTGCCGGAAGATATTGCAAAACACGAAACAGACGGCAAACCTTTTCCAAGAATAAAAGTAAGAAGGCCAAGTGCTGACGGCAAAGCAATTGACCAGGCAGTTGAAATGATAAAAAAAGCAAAGAATCCGCTAATTTTATCAGGAAATGGCTGTGTCAGGACAAGGGTCAGCAAACAACTGAACGCTTTTGTTGAAGAAAGGGGAATACCTATAGTGCATACTCAAATGGGCAAAGGAGCTGTCAGTGATAAATCAGAGTATTCGCTGTTCACAACCGGGATAAACACCAAAGATTATTATGTCTGCGGTTTCGACAAATCAGATCTGATAATAACTTTAGGATACAATGTTGTGGAATTCTCTCCGAACCACTGGAACAGGAAAAAGGACAAGAAAATCCTGCATATTGATTTTGTGCCAAGCGAAGTTGATGAGTATTATAATCCTGATCTGGAAGTCATCGGTGATGTATCCAATACATTATGGGTATTGAGGGAAAGATTAAGCAAAGAGGCAAAAAAAAATCCGGAATATTTCTTTAAGTTAAGGAAGGAAATTATCAAAGACCATAAAGAAAAGGAAAATGATCCTGGATTCCCATTAAAGCCGCAAAGAATAATACACGAGATCAGGGAAGCTTTGGATGACAACGATATTGTGATCTCTGATGTAGGAATGCACAAGGTCTGGACGGCAAGAATGTACAAGACTTATGCTCCCAATACCTGTTTGATAGATAATGGATTATGCTCAATGGGAATTGCACTGCCTGGGGCTATCGGAGCTAAGCTATCACGTCCAGAACAAAAAGTTGTTGCTGTCTGCGGCGATGGGGGATTTTTGATGAACTGCCAGGAGATTGAGACTGCAATCAGGTTAGGACTGGGCTTTGTCATAGTCATTTTTACAGATTCAAAATACGGCATGATAGAGTGGAAGCAGCAGATGCACCATAAGAAATCTTTTGGCATTCATTTTACCAATCCTGATTTTCTTAAGTTTGCAGACAGTTTCGGCGCAAAAGGATACAAGGTCGAAAAAGCAGAGGATTTCTCCAAGATGCTTGCAGACGCTTTGAAGCAGAGAACTGTTTCTATAATCGATGTTCCTGTTGATTATTCTGAGAATCTGGCTTTAGTCAAGAAACTTGGACAGGAGATCTGTCCGGTTTAGGATTTTTGAGTTCTTAAGACTATCAAAAAGTTTATCAATCATTAGTTTTTAACAATTAGTATGGTATTAAAAATTGCACGCAGAGGGGCTTCTGGTTATGTTCCAGAAAATACTATGGCGGCCTTTGAAAAATCATTGGAAATAGATTGTGATGTGGTGGAGTTCGATATTCACAAAACAAAAGATAATCAAATAATCATTATGCATGATGAAAATGTTGGAAAAACTACTGATGGGTTAGGCAACATTCGGGATTTGACACTTAAAGAATTAAAAATGTTCCATGAACCAAATGGGGAATCAGTTCCTACACTTCAAGGAGTTTTTGACTTAATAAAAAATAAGAAAAAAATGATGCTGGATATTAAAGATCAAAATATGGAAAGGGAAGTACTTCAATCAGTTAACGATAATGATTTAGAGGAAAATGTTATTATTGATTCAGATATTCCTGAAGTTGTTAAAAAAATTAAGAAAATGAATCCAAAAATTCACGTATTTCTGGGAGGAGTAACAAAGGACAATTATAGGGAAACAATTCAAGATGCCAAAAAAATAGGAGCTGAAATGATTAAAGTTCAAAATATCCTGGTGAATGGAGATTTAGTTAATGAAGCCCATTCCCATCGAATTGGAGTTTATGTGTGGGGGCAGAAGAAATACCAGATATCCAAAAGATGCTAGATCTAAATGTTGATGCGATTGTGTGTGATTTTCCAGATAAAATTCCTGAGAATAATCCATAGAGTTCTTGAACGATTGAATTTAAATATTTCAAATAGGAAACTATTTAAATTAGATTATACTTGTGCAACAAAATGGTTCTTGAAAAGACTGTAAAAAAACTTTTAATGCAGTGACAGTAACTACCATTGCCATATTACTTGCTTATATAGTTGTGGCTGCATCAGGTAAATTCTCTTGCACCGGGACCCATACAGAATCTTCATTTAATAGCATAATAGTGCCTCAAGGGGAAACCTGTACACTAGAAAAATTTAATGAAGTCAGTGGAGATATAACAGTACAACAAGGTGCGAGCCTTATCATCTGCCCGGATAATGACATCGCTGGCAACATTAAAGCTAAGGGAGCAGATACCGTATTCATCAGTGATCAAAAAATACCTCCTTGTGCATTACCTCCTCCACCAAAGGCTTTAGGCATCACAATAGGTGGTAGTGTGAAAGTAAAGAATGCAAACAGCTTTAGTCTTATTGGTAATCCTGCTGGAGTGACTTCGATAGGAAAAGATGTAAAGGTAAAAGATACCCAAGATGTTAACATTATAGATTTTGACGGAATAGCTGGTAATGTAAAGGCAGAGAAAAACGGGGATGTAACAATCACAGGCAACACTATAGGTAAAAACTTAAAGATAAAAGGCACAACCGGCAGTTGTGTTGACGCAGATAATAGTGTGGGTGGCAAGATCAAAGGCTGCCCATAAATCTAGTTATAACTTAGCAAAAATATTTCTCTGATGATTGCGTATAACTGTGTTATGCGCCCTCACCCGAATTTTTCGAGGACGAACGTTAGTGAGTCACTCCTGAAAAATTCTGGATGTGAGGTCGGAGTGAGCGTTAGCGAACGGAGAAGTTCACAAGTCCGCCGAAAAGGTTATATATAAGAATTCATTAGTTTAACACTATGGGAGAAAAATATACAGTAATTATAGAAGAAGGCGAAGATGGATATTTAATTTCTGATGTAGTTGAACTTCCTGGCTGCCATACTCAAGCTAAGACACATGATGAATTAATTAAAAGAACAAAGGAAGCAATTTCTCTATATTTGAGTGTGAAACCTTCTGATGTCAAGACTAAATTCTTAGGACTACAACATATAGAGGTTTAGGCAATGTCAAAATTGCCATTATTGGAAGCAAGAGAAATAGTTAAAGTTCTTAAAAAATTAGGCTTTGAATTAAAAAGACAGGAAGGAAGTCATATGTTTTTTGCACATACTGATGGAAGAACTACAGTAATTCCAAATCATCCTGGAGAAGAAGTCGATAGAGGATTGTTGAATAAAATTGTTAAACATGATCTTCAAATTACTAGAGAAGAATTCTTAAAACATCTGTAGGTGGACTTGCGAATTGTGTATAAC
>CEPX01020911.1_pt1 | contig 23203 bp, 15 predicted proteins | sample 361361 | NCBI WGS metagenome assembly CEPX01 (sample SAMEA2619974, study PRJEB7988) | marine metagenome | biome: marine biome (ENVO:00000447); feature: mesopelagic zone (ENVO:00000213) & marine oxygen minimum zone (ENVO:01000065); material: "saline water (ENVO:00002010), including plankton...
AGAGATCAAAATTGGACTAATCCTATTCCTTCTGGACATTATGTTAGAGTAACTTTTGAGAGAAACTTGACTTCAGAGAAAGATATTACTATTTATGCTAGATCTAATAACTCTGGAAGTGTTGAGGTTTATGAGAAAAATGGAAGTGAATTGATTGCTGACTTTGGGGTAATTGGTGAAGATAAGAAATATCAGATTTTTTTAGATAATTTGGTTGGGGAACAAGATACATTTGATTTGAAGGTTATTGGAGGAGATGTTGAGTTTGATTATATTATTGATCCTGCTGCTGTTATAGTTCATATTGCTCATCGTGAGCATTCGGCTGAGGATTTAAGATATTGTAATAATTCTGCTGGTTCTTGGAACTGTGAAATTATTGATTCTATTGATGATGTTGGGGAACAACCCAGTTTTATTATGGATCCTAATAATGTTTCCCATATATCTTACCGTGCTGATTCTGGTTATGATCTTAAATATTGTAACAACACAGGGGGTTCTTGGAGTTGTGCCATAATTGAGGATTCTGGCTTGTTTGTAGGGATGTATTCTTCTATAGGAAGAGATTCAAATGATGCATATCATATAACTAATTTTAATGATTTTGGAGGAATAAGATATTGTAATAATACTGATTCTGGCACTTGGAGTTGTTCGCCGATGGTTTCCTCTGGGATTGGGACTTCCTTTACCTCTATTCAAGTAAATAGTACTGATGGACTTCATGTAACTTTCCAAGAGGGGGCGGATTTTGATGATCTTGTGCATTGTGAAAAGGGGGAGAGTGGAGGATCATGGAGTTGTGTTGATATTGAAACTAGTGGTTTGCCAGGTACCGATGGTTCTGACTTGGCCATAGATTCTAATGATATTCTTCATAATGCTCATCATGAGGGGGTTGCAGGCGATCTTAGATACTGTAACAACACTGGTGGTTCTTGGAATTGTGAAAATGTTGAGACCGGAACAGATTTAGGAGAGTGGACTTCAATAGCTATAGATTCTTCAGACTTTGCTCACATTTCTCATATAGATGATAATGCAAATTCTCTTAGGTATTGTAATAACACAGGAGGTTCTTGGACATGTGCACAGATTTTGACTGAAACAAGCACTAGGGAAACTTCGTTGTCGATAGATGCAAATGATAAGATTCATATTTCTCATCATGATGGGGGGGCTTTGAGATATTGTAATAATACTGCTTCTGATGGAACTTGGACTTGTTTGGAAGTTGAGACTACTGGAACTTCTGGTTTTGAAAGTTCTATTTTTATACAAGGACAAACCTCTAGAAGTAATCTTGGTCCTGCAGATTCTACTCCTCCCGATGTGACAATCAACTTTCCTACAAATGTGACCTATAATGCTTCTGATATTCCTCTTAACTTTAATGTTACTTTGAATGAGAATGGTTCTGTTCAGTATAGTTTGAATGTGGGGGTTGATAATGTGAGTATGAGCTCGACAACTAATCAAGAGTTTAATGCAACAAACAATAGTATAGCTGATGGGGGATATGTATTTAATGTCTATGCAAATGATACTGCTGCTAATAATAAAAATAATACTGAAAATATTTCTTTTAGTGTTGATGCGACTGTCCCTAATTTGACAATTGCTTCTCCTACTGAGAGTAATGGGAGTTCAAAGTCTGTTGGGGAAATTTTAGTGAATATTACTGCGGCTGATAGTTCTTCATTTGATAGTATTTTTATTAGATTATTTAATTCTACTAGGGATCAAATAAATTCAGCTAGTTCTACAACAAGTCCGGGATTTGTTAATTTTAGTGGACTTGCAGATGGAGTGTATTATTTTAATGTTACTGTGAATGATTCTGCAAATAATGTTAATGAATCTGGAACGAGGAAAGTTACTATTGATTCTGCAAGTCCTCAGGTTACAATTGTGAGTCCTCCGAATGGGGATACTTTTTTTACAGATGATATTAATTTTAATGTCACTTTAAATGAGGCTGGCTATTGTCAATATAGTTTAGATTCTGGAGTAACAAATAGTAGTTTGACTGCTGGTTCCGGGGATACTGAATTTATCGGGAGTGATGAATTAGGAAATGGGGAGTGGACCATTAGGGCATATTGTAATGACACTGCTGGAAATGCTAATAATGGTGTTAGTTCTTCTTTTTTTGTGAGTATTGAGGGTTCTGGAGGGGGAGGAGGTGGAGGAGATAATGATTGTGTCAATAAGGTTTCATGTTCAAACTGGGGGGCCTGCCTTGCATCAGATCTTTCTAGTACAGGGTTTGTAGAAAGGAGGAGCTGTACTAATTCTTGTACTGGGAAATCTGAAGGAGAGTGGAGAGCTTGTACGGTTGAATGTACTCCAAATTGGGATTGTTCTTCTTGGGGAGATTGTAGGCCTACTAATGAGTCAAAGAGGACTTGTAGGGATATTAATCTTTGTTCTGGAGAAGTTTCTAAACCTAATGAGAGACAATTTTGTGTGTATATATGGGATTTGGATAAAGATGGAATTCCGGATGATGAGGATCCAGATGATGATGGAGATGGAATCGATGATGTAGAAGATAATTGTGAGAGAGATTTCAATCCGACTCAGACTGATCTAGATGGAGATGGAGTTGGTGCTGCCTGTGATGAAGAGGAAGAGGGAGTGGGAGTGGGATGTTTTCCTTCTTATAAGAATGAATGTAGATCTGGAGAAGAACGTTTTGATTTTGGGGGTGTAAGTGGTAGTAAAGGATATTATAGAATCATACAAACTTGTGAGATAGGTTATCAAGGTTGTCTTAGATGGAAAGATGGAGAAAAGGAGAAGTGTGGAACTGAATATTCAGATGGAACTGTACTTAATGGGGTTTATTGTCCTCCTAGGTGGATCTCTCCAAGCATTCCATATCGGTGTGGGTTGCATCAAAATTATTTGGGACAAAAGATGTTTGAATGCTATGACCCTTCCCCGGAGGATCTATTTGATTTTGAAGGTATAGAAGAAGAATATGAAAGAAGAATTAGTTTTGAAGAGTATGTAGAAAAAGATTTTCTTCATGTAGAGCGTAATAGGGTGTTTAGGCAGATTGAATGTAATCTTGATTCTTCTTACTTGACCCCCTACACTTTTGGTAAAGCAAGTTGGGATCTATTGGGGGGTATAGCTACATGGCACGATATTATCTGGGAAATCGATATGAAATCTTACAATAAGATGAGTTCGTTATATCCGTGGATGATTGGAATTTGCCCTGAAGGATATAAATGTGGAAATGTGATTGGATCTAATCCAGCATTTTCAACACCAACATCGTCAAATCCCTGCGTGATAGATGAAGGCAATGATAATGATGGGGATGGGATTTTGAATGAGAATGATAATTGTCCAAATATTTTTAATCTAGATCAACTAGATACAAATGGAAATGGAATTGGAGATGCATGTGAAGGGGTTTTTGATGATCAAGATTTAGATGGAATTTTTGATTTAGTAGATAACTGTCCAACTGTTTTTAATCCAGATCAACAAGATTCAGATGGAGATGGAATTGGCGATGTGTGTGAAGAAGATTCTATAACTATAGATCCAGATGATGATGGAATTTTAGATCCTATAGATAATTGTCCATTTGTATATAACCCTTCACAATTAGATACAGATGGAGATGGACTGGGAGATGCTTGCGATGATAATCCAAACGATCCAGATGGAGATGGTGATGGGGTTTTAGATATTTTAGACAATTGTCCAGCAGAATACAATCCAGATCAATTAGATAGTGATAATGATGGACTGGGAGATGCGTGCGAGGATAATCCAAACGATCCAGATGGAGATGGTGATGGAATCTTGGATGGAATTGACAATTGTCCGGCAGAATATAACCCAGATCAGTCAGATGTTGATAATGATGGAATTGGAGATGTGTGCGATCCTAACTCAGAGATTATAGATGTAGATGATGATGGAGTTATCAATGAAGATGATAACTGTCCATTTGTATACAATCCAGATCAACTAGATACGGACGATGATGGAATTGGGGACGCTTGTGACAACGACCCAAACAACGCAGATATAGATGATGATGGGGTTGAAGATGGAGATGATAATTGTCCATTTGTATACAATCCAGATCAACTAGATTCGGACGATGATGGAATTGGGGACGCTTGTGACAATGATCCAAATAATCCGGACGCAGATAATGATGGAATTTTAGATGGAATTGACAATTGTCCGGCAGAATACAATCCAGACCAGTCAGACATTGATAATGATGGAATTGGAGATGTTTGTGATGATGATGGAGTAGATAGTGATGGGGATGGAGTATTAGATCCAATAGATAATTGCCCTTCAATACATAATCCAGACCAATTAGATTTAGATGATGATGGAATTGGAGATGCATGTGATGATGATCTTGATGATGATGATATTATTGATGAGATAGATCCAGATGATGATGGAGATGGAATAATAGATGCTCTTGATAATTGTCCAATTACGTATAATCCATCACAAGTAGATTCTGATGGAGATGGAATTGGAGATGCATGTGATGATGACATTTTTATAATTAATGTTTGTGAAGATGAATGCTCTCCTTTTGATGAAAGTATTCAATGCTCTGAAGGAGGATCTTTTAAACACATTTCTTGTACGCTTATAGAGGGATGTTATAGGCTTGTAGAGTCTGTTGTAAGCACTTGCACTGGTGAATTCTGTCCTAATTGTGATCAATGTGTTCCAGGCCAATTAGAAAATAAATGTTTGGAGGAAGATCTCTCTAGGGGAAGAATTTGTGAACTTGGGGGGGGAACTTATAAATGGTCTAATTGGGGAGCAACGATTTGTTCTAATAGGGCAACTTGTAATCTGGGAGTTTGTGGGGCATGTGTTGAGGAGTGGGTATGTAAGGATTGGAGTGTGTGTTCTAATGATTTACAAACAAGGCAGTGTGTAGATGTAAATGAATGTGGGACTGAATTGATCAAACTCCCTACAGAGCAAGAATGTGTTTCTGGAGTTGAGATCATCTATGCCCCTTTAGATTTTGAACTGATTGTTGCCCCCCAAGATGTGGTTGACTTTGAGGTATCTATTGATGATTTAAGTGATCTTTTATGGATAGATGCTGATTGGTATTCGAAGGATGTTTTTAAGAAAAGAGATTCTGGCACTGGAAGAGTTGATACAAAATTAGTTGAAATATTTACTGGAGATACATTTACAAAAGAAGAAACTTTTGTGGATGATTTCTTTCAAGAGTTGAGATGGAATGTACAAGTTAACAAAGATGCTGTTATTGGATGTGATCCAATATGGGTTTGCGAGTTTACCGATTGTTTGAAGGGAGATGCAAATTCTTATCCTTATGATTGTGTTGATATAAATGAGTGTGGAGTTACAATTGGAAAACCAGAGAAAGTGGCTTGTAGTTGTTATACTGAGTATGAATGGGATGAATGGGGAGAGTGTGATGCTAAGTATTCTGTAGAGGATGCTATTAGAGGATATGGATTTGTTCAAGGGTATAGGGAGAGGATTGCTATAGATAATAATGGGTGTGGAGAGGTGAAGAGTGAGAGGGAGAGTTGTGATTTGAGCGTTCCTATTGAGGCCGAGAGTGTAGAGTTTTGTGGTAGTGAGTATGTTGAGATATCAGATATAGAAACAGGGGAAGTTTTAAGCAGAATTAAAAAAGACCCAATAACTGGGTTTTCTAATTTAGATAGATTAGATATTACTTTAGTGACTTCAGATTTTGTAGGTTATTGTGATACATGTTTTAATGGAATACAAGATAATGAGGAAGGGGGAATTGATTGTGGAGGATCCTCATGCCCTGTTTGTGTTGATGGAACTGGATTCTTTGATTGGTTGCCTATTATCATTTTCTTATCTTGGCTAATCTTAATATTATTAGTGATAATATTAATGATGGGAAAAAAGAATTCAATTGGAAGAGTTAGTTCTGAACTAGTTTCTCGTGCTAAATTTGGGACAAAGGAAGAGAGTAATTTTGAAAGTTCTATTTCCAAATCATTTAAGTTTAAGATGCCTAGATTTAAGAGTAAGAAGCCAAAAATGGCTTTTGAAAGTTTTGTTCCTAAAGTTAAGGCTCCTGAGAGAAAAGGGGCCAAATTATCTCATGTTAGTAATCAAGAATTAGAAAGGGAGTTAATGAAATCTATTGGAGTGATGCCTGTAAAGGAGAAGAGTGTTGTGGAAGTTAAAGAGGAGAAGATTTCACCTAGTTATGAAAAGGTGGTTATGGCGAATAAGAAGAAGATTGAGAAGGAAAAGAAGAAATCGGAAAGAAAAATGAGAAAGAAGGGAGCAAGGCTTGCTAAAGAGAGTACAGATGATTTGTTTAATAATTTGATGAAAAAGGAGTTCGGAAAATAGCGAGATAAGAGATAAATTGGTATATAAGAAATACATTACTAGAGGTGGAAAGGTTTATGGTCCATATGTTTATCATAGCCGGAGGATTGATGGGAAGGTTGTCTCTCAATATCATGGTTCTAGAGAAAATTCATATTCTAAGAAAGTGTTTGTAACCCTCTTTCTTAGCTAGTATCTTCCTGCAAAGGCTATGGCTTTTGTGGGGGGTTACTTTTTATTATCTCGGGATTAATCCTTGTTGTTGAGGGATTTTTCTTATTATGAACTTTGTTCCTATTACTTCCGATATTGCTGAGAGTAGAATTAGTCTACCTGCAGCTACTTTATATATTCCTAGTTGGATTGGTATTCTTGATTTTGATGAGAATTCTTTTACAATCTCATTTATTTCTTCTTCGTTTAAAGTTATTTCTGTTTTTTTTGCTTTAGGGATTCTGACTATTATTCTTTTATTTTCCCCATTACATTCTATAGATTGTACTTGAGGATCTCTAATTAATTGGTTTAATTTTCCTAGGTCAAGTTCTATATTTTGGGGGATTGGTCTTAGATATTGAAGTCTCTGAGGAAATCTGTTTTCAGGGATTCTTAAAGAAGATAATAATGGTTTAAACTTTCTTGCTCTTTGTTTTATTGATTTGGTTCTTGGAGTAATTAGTTTTTTTGTGGAAGGTTCCTCTAGTTTTTCTTTTACATGTTCTTTTATCTCTTTCTTTTTCTCTTTTTCTTCTTCGTCCAGAATTGTTTCTATTTCAATTATCTCTTCTGGAGCTGTAGTTTTTATTAATTGCTTTGTGAATTCTAGTAGAAATATTTCTCTAAATTCTTGAGTGGTAGTTTTGAGCATTTTATCCTCAAGATTTTATTTTTTTCAGTTTAGAAGCAACTGTTTCTTCGTAATCATCCAAGTCTGGAGCAGGTATCTTTTTTAGTGGTTTTGATGGAATTAGGTCTGGGATTGGTTCTTCCTCTAATTCATCTAAATCTGGAATTTCTTGAGTTGGGCTATCTTTTTCATGAACAAGAGTTAGTCCCTTTGCAATTATTTTGTTTTGGTCTGATAGTTCTTTTAGTCCAGATATTATTTTTTCATGTGATTCTGGATCTGATGTTTGTGGTTGTTTGAAATCTTTTCTTGAAAGTGCTTCAGCAGATGTTTCGAATATTTCTAATAAATCTGATATTTGATTTGTTAATTTGTCAAATCTTGTAGAAAGATCAGTCATTACTTTTTGTAGAGAAACAAAATTTTCAACAAGAACCTTTTCTATGTTTTTATCAGATTCACTTTTTGAGGAACTCTTTTTGGCAGTTTTTCTTTTTACACTCTTCTTTTTTGGCATGATCTCTTAAGGGGATAGTTATTTAAAAAGGTTTAGAAAATATCTAATTTTTCTTCCTTATTTTCTTCTTTTGATTCTTCTAAATTTTCTGATCCCGGTATAGTGGGCAGTTCATCCTCTGTAAAATCTTTAGGTTGTTTGAGAGCTTGATGGTAAAATTCTTCCTCTTCAGATGGGGAAACCTTATCTGTAAGTTCCTTCACTACTTCTTCAGTTTCTTCTACAGCTTCTTTTATCTTTTCAACGAAGCCTTTGTTATTATTTAGATTAGATTCTTGTGAGGGGTTTTTATCATTGATAGCATTTTGTGAACTTTCTTGATCCGAGGGTTCATTTTCATTAATAACTTCCTCTTGGCTTTGTTCAACTTGGTTGCTGGAGCCTTCTGAAGTATTGTCCTCTAGATTAATTACTGGTTCTTCAACAGTGTCTTTTTCTGGATCTTGTGTTGTTTCTTCTGAAGGTTCAGGTTGGTATTGTCGTGGTTCTTTATCAGTGTCTTTTAGTGAATTTTCTTCTGTTTCTTTTATGTATTCAGATATTTCTTTTGCAGCATCTGCATTGACACTTATGCTATCTATTCCTTGTTCTATGAGGTATTTTACCATTGGTTTTTTGCTTCCTGCTTGCCCGCATATACTTGTTTCTACATCTCTTCTTTTGCACACTCTTATTACATATCCTAGTTGGTAAAGTATTGCTGGGTGCATTTCATTATATAGTTCTTGCACATCTGGATTTCCTCTGTCGATGGCTAGGATGTATTGGGTTAGGTCGTTTGTTCCAAATGAAATAAAGTCTATCCCTTCATCACATAATTCATTGATCAGTTGAACTGCTGCAGGGGTTTCGACCATTATCCCTACTTTTAGATTTGAAATATTGGATTCCTTTAGAATTGCTTTTACTTGAATTAGTTCTTCAACGCTTATTAGTTGTGGTAATAAGAACCCTATTTCTTTTCCTTCTTGAGCTATCCTACTCATTGCTTTAAATTCTGCCTTTAAAATTTCTTGATTTTTTAGGCTATAACGTATTCCGTGGAATCCTAGCATCGGGTTAGCTTCTTTTTCTTTTGGAGCTCCTTCAAGATGTTCAAATTCATCAGACCTTATATCGGAGGTTCTTACCCATCCTTTATCAAAGAAGGCCATTATTCTTTTTAGTTCATTGTATATTAATTCTTCATATTCTTGGATTTTGTTTTGTTTTAAGAAATATTTTGGATGTTTTCCCGATTCAGCTATTATTCCTTCTATTCTTGTTAGGCCTATTTCTTTTATGTTTGATTTTGATGCTCTTTCTGCAAAACTTGGTAAGTCTACCATTACCTTTATTTTTGTGTTTGTCTCTTCTGTTATAGGGAGTATTTCTTTTTTTACATCTTTGGAGGCTTTTCCTTTGTATATTTTTCCTGTAAAGCCGTCTACCGTTATTATTTCTCCTTCTTTCAATAAGGTTGTTGCTTCTTGAGTTCCTACTACGCAGGGAATTCCCATTTCTCTAGAGACAATTGATGCATGTGCAGTTAATCCTCCCTCGTCCGTAACTATTGCGCTTGATTTTTGCATCGTGACTACCATATCTGGACTAGTCATGGTTGTTACTAGAATATCTCCCCGATTTACTTTGTCTAGATCTTCTAGGTTTTCAATTATCTTTATTTTTCCTGATGCTATCCCTGGGGATGCTGCCAATCCACTTAAGATTTCTTCTCCACTTATTTCTTGGTCTTGTTTGTCTACCCTTTTTTCGATAGTTGTTATTGCACGTGTTTGAGTTATGTAGATTTCTTCCCCTTCAATTGCAAATTCTATATCCTGTGGTTTTTTGTAGTGTTTTTCTAACTTTAATGAAATTTCTGCTAGTTTTCTTATCTCGTGTTCTTTTAGAACTTGGGAGTTTGCTATTTCTTCTCTTAACCTTACGATTGTCTTTTCTCCGCTAGAATCTCTGGTTATTGCCACCCTTTTAGTTGATATTTTTTTGTCTAATATTTCTTGGTTTTCTGATACAACATATTTGTCTGGAGTAATTTTTCCTGAAACTATTCCCGTTCCTAATCCCCAGACGGCTTCTATTATTGTGTTATTGTTTTTATATGATGGGTCTTTGGAGAAGATTACTCCCGATTTTTCAGAGTCGACCATTTTTTGTACGACTACTGCAAGACTTGTTTCTGAATGCTTGAACCCTTTTTTGTTTCTGTAGTATGTTGCTCTTGATGTGAATAGGGATGCGAAACATTTTTTTATGTGCTTTAAGAGATTTGTATTTCCTTTTATGTTAAGATAGCTGTCTTGTTGTCCTGCAAAGCTTGCATCTTCTAAGTCTTCAGCTGTTGCTGATGATCTGACCGCAACGAATGAGGGTTCTGCCCCAGCCTTTAAGATATCTAGTGCTAAATCTTTTTCTTCTCCTTTTTCTCCTGGGTTTAGATTTTCATAAGCTTCTATTATTTCTTCTTCGAGATCTTTTGGGATTTGTGAGTCTACTATAAAGGTTCTTATTTGTTTAGTTATCTCATCTAATTTTTTGGTATCTTCATAATCAATTCTCTCTAACAATTCTTGTATTTTTTCTTTTATTTTGGCATTATCAAGAAAATAATCATAGGATTGAGCAGTTATAACAAATCCTGGAGGGACTGGTATTTTTAGGTTGTAAATTTCTGCTAGATTTGCTCCTTTTCCTCCAGCAACATTTATGGATTTTTTACCTAACTCAGAAAACCATTTTATGAACCCTTTTTGATTCTCTTTTTTCATGGATAAGGATGTTTTTAGAAGTTAATAAAGTTTTTGTGAAAAATAAACCTTATTGGGCGTTGATTCCTAGGATTTTCATTGACAATCTTTATAAATACTTCATTCTTGGACTCTGTATGTTATGGTTATGGATTGTTATAGGGATTGTGGCTTTAATCGTCATTATCACTTTTTTCTATTACAATAGGTTTGCAGTTTTGAGCAATAGGATCGATAATTCTTTGGCTCAAATAAATGTCCAGTTGAAAAGAAGGGCCGATTTAATTCCTAACTTGGTCAAAACTGTTAAAGGGTTTGCTAAGCATGAAAAGGAAGCGATAAAGGCTGTAACTGATGCTCGTAAGGCTTTGGTTGGAGCGAAGGATGTTGAAGATAAGATTAAGGCCGATAAGGGATTGGAGAGTGCGTTGAAGAGTATTTTTGCTCTTGCTGAAGGTTATCCTGATTTGAAGGCAAATCATAATTTTTTAGAATTGCAAAGGGAGTTAAGTGCTACAGAGGATAAGGTTGCGTATTCAAGGCAATTCTATAATGATTCTATTCTGGCTTACAATAATTTGTGTACAACTTTCCCTGGGCAAATGTTTGCTAATATGTTTGGTAGAAAGAAGAAAGAGTTTTTTAAGATTGCTCCGGCAGAAAAAGAGTTGCCTAAAGTTGATTTTTAATCAAATGAACTTAGTCGTCCAAACCCAAGTATTTTCTTTTCTCCTATAATGTAAGCTTTTAGTTTTTTCATTTCTTTTTCTGAGATTATTGAGAAATCTTTTTTATGACTGTTTGATATTTCAGTTCCTGCAATTAAGGGGATGAAACTTGGTAGGATTATGAGTCTTTTGCTTTTCCATTTTCCTATAAGGTAGCATTTGTATTTTTCTCTCTTTGGGCCTTCTTTTAGAGTTATTGCTGGGTGGAGGTGGGCCATTACTATTGTATCTATTTTTTTATCTAGGATTTCGGGGTATGATTTATCTCCATGGGTGAAAATTATGTCGTTTTCTATCTGGAAATCTTTGTATTCCCTATTATCCAATTCAAATTTCTCATGGTTGCCTTTTATTAGAATTATGTCTTTCTTTTGTACGTATTGTTCTAAGAATTCTAGGAAATCTCTTATTTCTAATTTTTCCGATTTATCGAAGTTGAAGGAGTGTTTTATGTCCCCCATTAAGATTATTTTTTTTAGATTTTGATTTCTGCCCTTTATATCCTGGATTATTTTGTCTATTTCTTGTTTTGTGTTATCTAACTGGTTGAAGGGGAGCATGACTCCTTGAGATTTTAACATGGATTCATATCCTAGATGTAAATCTCCTATTGCAAGAATTCCTTCTTCTGGGAAGAAAATTGTTTTTTTTATTAGTTCGTAGGCCATATGGTTAATGTAGAAGAGAGGTTTTTAGAGGTTTTTGTTGTGAGGGGCATCACTTCAATCAATTATCATATCATAACTTTCCAGCTTTAAGGTAGAGATTAATTAATTTACAAGGCAGTTTATGATCCTTTTACCAAATAGACTTCAATTTTGATATTAATAAGAATAGTTTTTTATTTATTTTAAATCTAAGCTAGTTTGTAATTCTTTATCATTGATATAACTTATCTCATTTGAATCCCCATAATAAGTTATTCCTGATTTGTTTTCTATTTCTTGCATGTAAACATTATGCATTCTTTGAAGGAATTCTTGTTTGTCTTCAATTCTCATTAAATCCATATGTCCTTGAAGTAGTAAGTTTAATGCAAATGGGGAAGGTATTCTTACTATGTCAATATTTATTGCTATCTCCCCACTCTTCATGTCTTCTAAAACTTTCTTAGCGTTTTTTATGTCCATTAAGTCTTCTAGAACTTCTCTTTTTGCTTCATTGAGTATAGGGAATTCAGAGCTTATCTTTTTTACAGCTGAGATTAAGAAATGAGACTTCATCTGTTGTTTTCTTACGCTCTTTCTATTTCCTTTATAGTTTCTTAAGATCATTAAGGATCTAGTTGCACAATGTCTGAATCTTCTTGCTAATATGTCTGTTTTTTCTATGGCTTCTTTTAAAATTTCTTCAATATTTTCTGGTGAGAGTTTTTCAAACGCTTTTTCTACTTCCATTTTTTCTCCCGAAAAATAGAACCCTCTGTCTGAAATTCCTATTTCTATATCCCTGTTTCCTTTTATTCCCATTAAGTATGCTAGTGCTCTGGAGAGAGCATCATTTACTCTTCTCCCATACATTGAATTAATTAAAACATATTTCTTATCATTTCTTTCATCAGTGTACTTTTCTATTGTCATAGTGTTTGTGTGGGGAATTTCTGAGAATTCGTGTTGTTGGTGAAAATAATCATATATCTCTTTTGCTACTTTATCTTTGACATATAAGTATGTCTTAATGAAATTTAATATTTGTTTTTTAGAATGTTTTTTATCAAACCTTTCTTTTACGAGTTTTCTGAAAGAGTTTATCTCATTTGCAGAATCGAAACTTAGAGGGAGCATTTCTGAGAACCAGGAGGGAATTGTGGGGGCTCTCTCTGGAGAAGGTCTTACATACAAATTTAGTCCCCTTGTGTATTGATATTGATATTTACTTCCTCCTAGAACAAATACGTCCCCCTTTTTCATTCTGTTCATGAAGGATTCATCTATTACTCCTATTTGTGTTCCTGCAGGGGCCAATTTAACTGTTACGAATGATTCTTCAGGGATTGTTCCTATGTTTGTCATGTAGATCACTCTCGCCATTTTTCCTCTTTTTCCTATAGTCTTTTCTTCTGGATCATACCAAATTTTTCCATAGACCATGCTTTTTTCTAGATTGTAGTCTCCGGTTAGATAACTTATTATGTCTAAGAAGTCTTTTTTTGGAAGCTCCGAATAGCAATAACTATTACGGATTGTTTTTAGAAGTTTATCTATTTTCCAGATTTTGTTTATTGCCATTCCATATATTTGTTGGGATAGGACATCTAGGCAGTTTTTTGGAAATTGTATCTTGTCTATTTTTCCTTCTATCATTTCTTTTTGAATTACTGAGCATTCTAATAAGTCATCTCTATCTAGAACTATGAATCTTCCTTTTGCAATTCCTTTTAGTTGGTGTCCTGCTCTTCCTATTCTTTGAAGTGCTCTTGATGAGGCTTTTGGGGAGCCCATTAGGATTACTAAATCTACATAACCAATGTCTATTCCTAATTCTAGGGAGGTTGAACAGACGACAACTTTTAGGTTCCCTTGTCTTAAATTTTCTTCAATTTCAAATCTATGTTCTTTACTTAGTGAAGAATGGTGGGCTGCTGTGTTTTCATCATGGTAGTGATCTGGGAATTTGTCTTTGAAATGGTTTACGACTCTTTCTGTTGCTGCTCTTGTGTTTGTGAAGATTAGAGTTGTTTTGTGTTTTTGTACTAAATCATGCATTGTTTGATTTAATGGGATGAATGGATTTTTGTCTTGGATTAGATTTTCTACAGGAGTTAGAACATCTATATCTATCTCTTTGTTGAAGGGGACCTTTGCTATTTCTACGCTTCTTTTTTTATCTATTCCTACTAAGAATTTTGCGACTTCTTCTAGAGGTTCTACTGTTGCACTTAAGCCTATTTTTACTGGCCAGGATTTTGAGAGTTCATTTAATCTCTCTAGGCTTAGGCTTAGATAAACTCCTCTTTTATTTCCTAGGGCGTGTATTTCATCGACTATACAATATTCAACATCTTCAAAGTTTTCTACCATCTTTTTTGTTGTTAGGAGTATTGCTAGACTTTCTGGAGTTGTTATTAAGATATGTGGGGGGTTTTTGGCCATTTTTGTTCTTTCGTAAGGGGTTGTATCCCCTGTTCTTAGAGCAACTCTTATTTCTGGGAGGTCTTTTCCATGGCTTTTTGCTATTTCTTTTATTTCTTCTAAAGGTTTTATTAGGTTGACTTTTATATCTGATGAAAGCGCTTTAAGAGGAGAGACGTATAGTGCATATATCTGGGGTTTTAGTTCTCCTTTATCTGCCAATTTTACTAATCTGTTAAGAATTGCAAGGAAAGCTGTTAGAGTTTTTGTTCCCCCTGTTGGTGCAGAGATTAAAGTATCTTTACGCTCATGTATATTTAAAACTCCGTATTTTTGTGGGAGCGAGAAGTCCTCGAATTTAGAAAAGAACCATTCTTTAACATAAGGGTGTAGAGTCTTTACTATTGCAGATTTGGTTCTTTGTTTGGCTTTTGTTATTTTAGTTTCCATGTGGGGTAGAATTAGCTAAGTAAGGCAATAAGAGGGTTTAAGGAAGTGCAGATATGAGTATTTAAATTTTTGGTGTAATTTGGGAATTGTTTTAGTTAGTGTAAGTTTTAAATAACCTTATCGTTTAGTTTACACTATGGAAGAGGATATACATAAGTTTGAGAAGCCTTCGGTTATGGTTGATTTGATAGTTTTTACTATTGATGAAGGGGATTTGAAAGTTCTTCTTGTTAAGAGAGGGATAGCTCCTTTTAAGGGGGATTGGGCTTTGCCTGGGGGATTTGTTAGGATTGAGGAATCTCTTGAGGATGCTGCTAAGAGGGAACTTTCTGAAGAGACTGGAGTTAAGGATGTTTATCTTGAACAATTGTATACTTATGGGGGGCTGAAAAGGGATCCACGTGGAAGAGTTATTACTGTTTCTTATATGGCTTTGATAAATTCTGAGGATTTTGAGTTGGAGGCTAAGGCGGATGTTTCTGAGGCAAAATGGTTTTCTGTTAAGAAAGTTCCAAATTTAGCTTTTGATCATGGAAAAATCTTGAAATACGCTCTTAAGAGGTTGAGGTGGAAGTTTGAGTATACTACTGTTGCTTTTTCTTTGTTGCCTAAAAATTTCTCAATTAGTGAGTTGAGAGCTATTTATCAGATTGTTTTCGATAGGAATTTTGATAAGCGTAATTTTAATAAGAAGATTTTGTCTTTGGATATTCTTGGAGAGGAGGGGATAAGGAAAGAGGTCTCATATAGGCCCCCTATGCTTTATTCTTTGAAGAAGGGTGTTGGCGAGATAGTTGATATGATTTAGTTGATTAAAGTGTATAAGAAACTTTTTATTAATGTGAAAATCTGTTATTTGTTGTAAATTTGATTATCTTCTTTGCAGGTTGGATTGAAAGTTAATTAAAATTGGAAAGTTATGGCATGATAATTACTTCGGTTTTTATTAATGTTAAGATTGAGGCTTCTTGGCAAGGATGTTATAAATTATCTCAGTAAAATCAATTGGATTATGAAAATTTAAGTTTATTTAACTTGTTAGATTTATATTAACTACTGCTTTCCTTGAAATATTTGGGAGATAGTATTATAGAAAAGTTTTTAAATTAGACTATTGTCTCTGTAGATACAAAATGATAAGGGAATTATATGAACAGACTCTTGGAAGGGCAGTTGAACATGTTTATGAAACTGCTGTATTAGCTAGGGATTATGTTTTTGGAGAGGGTATTTTTGAGTCTGATCGTCAAGTTGCAGATGTTTATGGAAATCTTCATTCTGAACAAGTTTTAGATGATGGTTTGAGAGGGGCTGATAGTTTGGCTGTTTCTATGGCTAAACACAATAAACCTGTTAAGAAAATGAGGGTAACTGGTAATAAGAAGATAGTTGTCGATAAGAATGGGAAGGTTCATGTTAAGAAGAAGAGAAATGGGAGTAGGTAATCTTAAACCTTAAATACTAATTAATTTTATTCTTTATATGCAACAACGTATTGATTTTAGGGATGAAATCTCACGTAATAAGTGGAAATCGTTTTTTCTTATGGTGAGTGTTGTTATATTTTTGGTTTTATTTGGGTATGTTATCTCTTTTGCTTTTGATCCAGGATTCTTTTTTATAATAATGATTATTTCTATAATTTTCTCTCTTGGTTATACCTGGTTTAGTTATTATAATTCTCATAAGATTGCGGTGGCTTCTGTTGGGGCTAAGGTTGCATCTCATAGTGAGCATAGTCAGTTTTATAGTTTGGTTGAAGGATTGACTATTGCATCTGGTTTGCCAATGCCTAAGCTTTATGTTATGCCTTCTATGCAGATTAATGCTTTTGCTTCTGGTAGAGATCCTCAAAATGCGGTCATTTGTGTTACTGAGGGGGCTTTGCAGAAATTAGATAAAAGGGAGTTGGAGGGGGTTCTTGCTCATGAATTGGGACATGTTGCTAATTATGATATAAGGTATATTACTTTGGTTACAGTTATGGTTGGAATGATTGCCATTATATCCCAGATTTTTTTAAGGAGTTTGTGGTTTAGAAGTGGAGGTAATGATAAGGGGAAGGGAATTTATATTTTAATTGGAGTTGTTCTTGCTATTTTGGCTCCAATTGTTGTACAATTAGTCCAATTGAGTATCTCTAGGAAGAGAGAATATGCGGCAGATGCAACAGCAGTCAAATTTACTAGATATCCTACTGGATTGATTGGGGCGTTGAATAAGATTAAAGGAGATGTTGTTCAACCAGAGAAGAAAGTTAGTAAGGCTGTTGCCCCCCTATTCTTTGCTAACCCTTTTAAGGGTTTAACTTCTACTCATCCTCCACTCGAAGATAGGATAAATAAATTGAGACATATGTAAGTTTTAAAAAGCTTACTCTCTTATTTTTTTTATGGGTTTTATAAGAGGTGCTTTAGTTGTTGTGGTAAGTGTTTTGCTTTTTGTAATGTTTCTTTTTGGGAATATTTTTCTTACTTTGGGCAATTCATTAGAGTATGAAAATATTCAAACGGAGTTGGTTCCTGTTGTTGAAGGGCTGGCTGATTCTTATGGTTTGACTCAAGTTGTGGATTCTGGATATGAGGGATTTGTTCTTACTTGTCAGAATTCTTCTCATATCTTTGTTCCTAACGACTTTGGCCCTTCAATTAATGTTTCTTGTGAATCTGTTGCTGGAGGAAAAGAATCTGTTTCCAATGAGCTTATAGAGGGGGTTATTTATGATATTTATTATACTTCTTATGATTGCGGTTTTTTTGATTGTACTTCAGAAGGAGAGCTTCCTTTTTATGCGGTATCTGAACACTCTAAAAAATATTTTGATTCTTGGTTTTATAAGTCTCTTTTTGCAATCATCTTGCTTTTCATATTTTTGTTTTTGCTTGTAGAAGTTAAATCTAATGGATTTATAATCTCTGGAGCAGCTATGATTGTTGCCAGCATCCCTTTTGCAAAATTGGATGTAGTTGTTTCTTTGTTTGATTTTGCAGAATTTTTGGAGATATTCGGATTCTTGTTTACTACCTCTCATTCAATATTTATTAGGGGGTTGGTGTTGGGGATAGTTTTGATTGCTATTGGTATTTTATGGAAGTTCTTTTCTATAGGATTTAAAATACAGAATCTTGTTGAGAGGTTTAAGGGCAAGTCAAAATCTGGAGGCTCTCAAAAGACTGCTAGTTCTGTTAAGAAGGTTACCAAAGCTAAAGGTGAACCTTTGAAAAAGGAAAAAAATAATTAATATTAATTGAGTTTTTTGGGCATATACTTGTAGCTTTTTGCGACATTTTAATAATTAAGAGATAATTGAAAATCAGTTAATCTTTTAAAACATTTTCTCTAAGATTTTTTATGCAAGAGTTAAGGAATGATAAATGTATTGTATTGCTATCTGGGGGGCTTGATAGTAGGTTGGCCTTGAAGATAATGCAAGAGCAACTTGGTCCGGAGAATGTAAGTGCCTTGTTTTTTAATTTGCCTTTTGGAACTGGTTGTTGTAGTAAGAGTTGTTCTTTTAATTTTTCACAGATGCAAGGGACTAAATTAGATGTAATTGATTGTTCTAAGGGGGAACTGCTTAAGGAATATTTAGGTGTTATAAAGAAAGCTGAACATGGTAGGGGGGCGGGGGTTAACGCATGTGTTGATTGTAGGATATTCATCTTTAGTAAGGCTAGGGAATTTGCAAATGAAAAAGGGATTAATTTGATTGTTACTGGGGAGGTTCTTGGAGAGAGGCCAATGAGTCAGATGAGTAAGTCTATGCAGATTATTGAGGAAAAGTCTGGTTTGAGTGGGAGAATTCTTAGGCCTTTAAGTGCTAAATTATTGAAGGAGAGTGAAGCTGAAAGGAAAGGGTTTGTAGATAGAGATAGGCTTTACCAGATTCATGGGAGGAGAAGAGTTCCTCAAATGGAACTTGCTGAGAAGTTTGGGATAGATTATCCAACTCCTGGAGGAGGGTGTTTGATGTGTGAGAAAGAGTTGAAGGAGAGATTATCTTATTTATTGAAGAGGGGGATGAATGAGAAAGAAATTCTTCTTGTGAGTGTGGGTAGACAGTTTTTGATTGATGGTTGTTGGGTTGTTACTGGTAGAGATCATGAAGAGAATATTTTTATACAAGAGATTGGTAAAACTACTGGTAAATTGATCATTCCTGAAGGATCTGCCCCTACAGCTTTAATTTTAGATGAAGTGAAAGAGGATTTGGAAGAAAAGGTTGAGAGATTGATAAAGGCCTATTCTAAGGGGGCTTCAATTGGGGATAGGAAAGAGTTTGAAGAGTTTAAGTTTTGATTGTTATTTTCCAAAATAGAATCATTTAAAAATGCCACATTTATTGTGAAATTATGGAATATAAGCAAGTTTTGGTTCATACTGGAGCAACTGTAACGAGTTCTTTTGGAGATTGTGAAGGATATCTTGTTATTTTAGAAGGAAAGGATCCTGAAGATATGGAGACAATTTACAGTTTTTATCCAGTTGAAGTAGATCATTTTAAGGATGATGATAAAGATGATAAGAGAATTGTTTTGATGGGCAAGGGATGTGTTGATAGGGGGGATGGAAAGATGGATAGGAAAGAATATGCTCCTGAAGGAACTGCAGAAACAGTTGAGGATGCTGAGAAGGCTTTACATGAAAAAGCTATGCAGAAAGGTGAATATTTGTCTCAAAGATTGGAGGAAAGGGTGTTGCCTGTTGTTGATGGCACTAAGTTTGCTAAAAAAGAATAGTTAATCCTTATGACCCTCTAATCTTTTTATGAAATTAGAGATAAACTTTGCGTCGTTTTCTTTGTGTTTCTTTATTGATTTTACTTTGTAACTAGGATTTTTCCCATCATGGGCTAGCTCTGATTTTACCTCTGCTCCCACTTTTTCTTTTATCTTTTCACCTAAAAGTATTTCTCCTTGAGATTCTGTAGCTATCTTCTTTGCTGCTGTTATAAGAGTTCCCATGCTCATAAATTTTGTAGAATCCTCTTCGCTTTTTGCTACAATTGTTCCGTAGTTTAGGGAGATTCCATAATCTATTTTATCTTTGAATAGTTTATTGTGGTGGTCTAGTATCTTTTTAATTTGTTGCGCTGTTTGTATCGCTGTTTTTTCATTTTTGAATGTTTTTGTGGCTGTTGGAACGAATAGGAAGAATAAATTTTCTTGATTTTGATATGTTAATGCTTTTGCTCCTTCAGCTGTGTCTACTGCTTGTTGAATACTTTCTTCTATGCTTCCTTTTGTCTTTTCTATATTGTTCAGATTTTTTATCTTTAAACAGATTAAGCTTATGTTTTGTTTAGATCCATGTATTGAAAGGGAAACTTCTGCTGGGTTTTGGGATTTTACTAATGAGTCTTTTCTCAATGGCTTTTCTTTCTTAGGTTTTTTTTTGGTTATATGCCCTACGAATGTTTTATTGTAACCCTTTTTGAAGAAAAGATAAGTTACAAATCCTAAAACCCCTATTACAAACATCCAAACGAAAGGATATTTAACTACTTGACTAATTCCCCCAACTTCTTTTATTCCTATTGCTCCTCCGGTTAGTGAAAGACTATGGCTTTCTCCCAAGATTTCTACCTGATATTCTCCATCTGGGGCCGTTATGGAATATTTTTGTTCTTTATTTAGGTCTAGCATTACATCAACGTTTAATGACTCTTCTCCTATTTTTACTAATACAGCATCATTGTAAGGGACATTTCCAATGTTTTTTATAGAAATTGTTTTGTTAAGGACTGTTACGTCAACTTTTTCTAGTTCAATTATTTGAAAGAAGCCTGTTCCTTCTAGTTCTTTTGAGGTTGCTTGTATTGTCCATTCTACCGGTGCTTGTCCTTCTTGGATATTGTATTTATAGAATTCATCAGTTGTTATGTCCGCCTCTTCTAGTATTTTATCATTTTCATTTTTTATTGTTATTCTTGCTGGAGCCGATATCTTCTCCCCTGTTTGATCGTGAAGAATCGCTTTTACTTTCACTGTTTCTCCTGGTTCTATTTCTGTTTCCTCAAATGAAATTTCTAGGCTTGTTGGGACTTGATTTATTGTAGCACTGTAACTTGTGAATCCAGTATTTGTTACAGAATCTTCAATGTCTTTTTCATATCCCTCTAACTTAATTAGGTAGTCCCCTGCAGCTATATCTTCTGGAATTGAGATGTTTAGTTTAAAGTAACCTTTGTTTATTGTGTCTAGGGTAGAAATCCTTTCTACCTCATTCATTATTATTTTTGCTTCTATGAATCCTTCAGCATTATCTCCAGTTGCTCTTTTTGCACTTCCTTCTATTATTATTTCCCCACCTGGTGAGACTTCTGTTGTTTGGTCTATTAGTTCAACTGTAAGTGAATTGGAGATTTTGAATTCATCTGTAAGGATAAATTCTTCTCCAATTGTTGATTTTATTGTGCATGTTCCGGATGTTTGTCCGGCGAAACTAGAGATTAATGGTATTTTTATTTCAGATTCTTTTTCTTCCCCTGCTGAAAGTAGAATGTATTCTTTGTGCACTTCTGTTTCTATTCCATTACAGATAAGACTCATTGTGAGGAAGTTGTTTATTTCAGAGAGTGATGTAACTTTTATACTCATATCTATTACATCTCCTAGGTTATAGAATGATTCTGGATCCTGAGTTATTAGTATATCTGCTGATATGAAAGATGTTAATAGGATTAAGAATAACCCAAATATTATTGCTGTCCTCATTTTACTAAGTTAGTAAAAATATGTTTATAAATATTATGTGAATGTTCTTGAAGAAAATTGTTAAGAAAATTATGCTTCTACAGAGATTCTCTTTAACGCAAAGGCCTTAGTTGGCTTGCTGGCCACCCTTCTTGCTTGCATCAATGCTTCGGCATCCCCGTTAGATCTTTCTAGATCAGATGCAGTTGGTTGTCTTAATCCACTTGCCGGAATGGTTTTACCTGTGAACTCTCCGTATTGCATGACTCTGAATGTATGTCCGGCTGGATCTGTTGCAGTCATGCTCCCTTCTTCCGAATAAACTAAGTAAAGTTCTCCAATTCCATTTGAGTATGTTTCTCCATCCACTAACAGTTTATTTGTCATATCTCTTAATGCCATGTTTTTTCTTATTTATGTTTATATTTAAGCTTTCTATGTGTTACCTTTCTCGAGTTAATACATATATTCACTATATTTTTAAGTACTAGAGAGAGTATTTAAATCTTTCTGTATTGTAGTTACTGGGTGGTAGTTTAAAATGGTTTTTCAAGAAAGATTTAAATAGATTGCATGTTCTTTTATTCTTATGAAAGGTAAATGTCTTTGGCGTTTCAAGTAAGTGTTTTTTCTTAGCTAGGGCAGTGTTTTTTAATTCTTTACAAGTAAATTTAAAAGTGGAGGAACTTTAACATGGATATGTCTAAGAAAGGCGATGATAATGGGAAGCTTATGAAAGACTTTGGGGCAGATTCTTTTGATAAGATAAAGGATAAACCAGATTTTTATACTTTTCAGAATGGGCTAATTGTCTCACATAGAGATTTTGATAAATTTTTTTCTGCATTAAAGAAAGGAGAAAAATGTGCAATTGTTTCTGGGTTTAATGCTTCTGGAACAATTCATCTTGGCCATAAGGCAGTTTTTGATACAAATCTTTACTTTCAAAAGGAGTATGGAATTCCAGTTTTTATTCCAATATCTGATGATGAGAGTTATGTTGCTGGGAAAGTTAAGGGCCAGAAGGAGGCACTTGAGAATTCTATGGAATTGGCGAAAGAGCTTCTTGCTTATGGGTTTGATCCCAAAAAGACCTACTTTATAATTGATCAGATATATACCAATATTTATAATTTGGCAATAAAACTTTCAAAAAAAATTAACTATTCTGAGATAAAGGCCACTTATGGTTACAAGCCTGAAGATAATATTGGGTTGCACTTTTATCCCGCAATACAATCTGCACACATTATTTTTCCTCAGGAGAAATTTAATATTAAGAATGTTCTTGTTCCTATTGGTCCGGATGAGGATGCCCATTTAAGAATTTGTAGAGATATTGCTTCTAGACTTAATTATAATAAACCAGCTGTGATTCACTCTGAATTTCTTCCTGGGATTGATGGGGGAAAAATGTCTGCTTCTAGGCCACACACTGCAATCTTTTTGAAAGATTCTGAGAAAGAGATACGTAAGAAAATAGGGAAGGCTTTTTCTGGTGGAAAAGAAACCATGGAAGAACATAAAAAGCTTGGAGGAAATCCAGATGTTGATATTTCTTATTTGTATTTGAAGAAATTATTTTTAACTAAGAAAGAAAGTAAGAAACTTGCTGAGGATTATAAAAAAGGAAAGATTCTAAGTGGAGAGATGAAAAAGATGTTTGCGGATAAGGCTGTAGAATTTGTGAAAAAGTTTCAATCAAATCTTAAAAAAGTTTCTGATAAAGATGTTGATAAAGCTATTTTAAAGAATGATTAATTAATTTTATTC